>Ga0114978_10000351_pt1 | contig 38136 bp, 30 predicted proteins | sample S_140212_EF_Meta_FD_87027 | JGI IMG/M metagenome (GOLD analysis project Ga0114978, IMG submission 87027) | Freshwater microbial communities from Lake Simoncouche, Canada to study carbon cycling - S_140212_EF_MetaG | ecosystem: Environmental > Aquatic > Freshwater > Lake | place: Lake...
CAGTACACCGACGGACTTGTCTTTGAGGCCGAGTGCATCGAGTACCCCATTGAGAATCAATCGATGATTGACTCGAATGGTAAACCGCTCGAAACCGAGCGCAATCAGCAGGTCATGGATCACCAGCAGCGTTTCAATGTCTGCCGCGTTAGACTCGGTCCCAATCGTGTCAAAGTCGCATTGGATGAACTCGCGATACCGACCTCGCTGCGTATTTTCGCCGCGCCAAACCGGGGCGATGTGATAGCGCTTGAAAGGCATTCCGAGCGCGGAAGAGTGCTGTGCGGCAAACCGGGCTAAGGGGACGGTCAGGTCAAACCGCATCGCCACGTCACGATCACCACTATCCTTGAACCGAAACAATTGCTTGTCCGATTCATCCCCACCCTTACCGGTCAAAATCTCGGCATATTCCAGGGCAGGGGTATCGATCGGCGAAAAACCATAGCTGCGAAAGACCCCGCGTGCCGTCTCCATCAGTCGCTCGCGAACGAGCATCACTTCTGGCAAAAAATCTCGAAAACCTCGAAGTGTGCGTGGTTCAATTAAATCCGACACGATGAATTCCATTCAAACAGGGGAACCAGGAAAAGGAATCTGCCCGATCAGTCGCGAATCCGCAGCAAAATTGTGAGATCCAGAAAATTGATCAGAGAATCGGCACGACGCAGACACTTTCGATGAGGCTGCACCGCCGGCAACATTTGATCACCGAGCCCGCCGGCGATTATCTCTGCGGACAATTAACTGAGTACCGGCAACGCAGGCAAATTCGCGGCCCCAGCTTTTTTACGGGGTTGAGGTTTTGGGGGCAGGACCGCCTCAGCGTACTCCCAAATTTGATCGGGAGACTCGAAGAATTTGTCATAACAACCGTCGTTGTCGTATTCGCAGTTGTCCGTCGAGTAGGCACCGCAGATTTCGGGACGGGTATGATAGATCCCGCACCGATTGTCTTCGAGCAGATTCTGGCAATCACCAAAAACCAGCAGAAACCAAGTCCCGCCGTCAACAAAAATGGCGGTTCGCCCATGCATGATGTACCAACGCATGTGATCGAAGTCCCCCCAGGTGGTGGGGGTTTCGATGGGAAGCGCGAAATACCGACAGCAGCGGGCAGTACAATACGTACACAGCACTTCGCCCGGCTTGAGGTCTGCGCGACGCACTTTGACTTTGGACATGATTCTTCTCCTCGATAATCCCTGCCAATCAAGTCCGCAGTGTAGCGGCTTCGTCACGCCGATGGTATCGATCCCGAACCGAACGTCGAGAGAGTTTTCCAAGCATTTTCCGAAAAAAAACCGGCGATTACTCGCATCGAGTCGCTTCGATTTGTAGCATTTCGGACGTGAACAGAGTCTGTTCGCGTTTCAGATCCGGGGACTATTGGGAAAGACAATTCGATGAATCAACCAACTTCGGCAGCAGCCACGTCACGACGAGATTTTCTGAAAACAGGGTCGGCGGTTGCAGGGGCTGTCGGTTTTAATCTCGGACTGAGTTCCGGGCTGTTTGCGGCCGGAAGCGATCAACTGAAGGTCGGTCTCGTCGGCTGCGGCGGCCGCGGAACCGGTGCGGCAGGGGAAGCGCTGCAAGCCGATTCCCAAAGCAAACTGGTCGCCGTAGCGGATCTCAGCCTTAATGCCATCGATTCGAGTTTGGGAAACTTGAAGGCCAACAAACGGATTGAACAACAGGTGGCCGTCACCGATGCGAACAAATTTGTCGGACTCGACGCCTTCCAGAAAGTGATCGATCAGTGCGACGTGGTACTGCTCGCGTCCCCTCCCGGTTTCCGACCCGTTCACCTGCGGGCTGCCGTCGAAGCGGGCAAACACATCTTCACCGAAAAGCCGATGGCAACCGATGCTCCTGGCGTTCGTTCGGTCATCGAATCGGTACGGATCGCCAAAGAGAAAAACCTGGCGGTCGTGGCGGGGTACTGTTGGAGATATGACTTGGCTCGTCGCGAATTGTTCCAACGGATCCATGATGGCCAAATTGGTGAGGTCGTTGCCGTGTACGGCACCTATCTGACCAGTCCCGTGAAACCGATGCCTCCGGCGAGTACACGTCCGGAAGGAATCACGGACCTCGAGTGGATGGTTCGCAACTGGTACAACTTCACGTTCCTGTCAGGCGATGGCTTGGTCGAACAGGCCATTCACACCGTTGACTGGCTGCAATGGACGATGAAGGATGTTCCTCCCGTCAGCTGTACCGCCATCGGTGGTCGACAGGTCCCGGCACACGGGGGTAACATTTTTGACCATATTGAAGTGAACTACGAATGGGCCAATGGAGCGCGTGGGTTTCTGGCCCAACGGCAGATTGTGGGATGCCATAACGAAAACAATCTGCTCATCATGGGGACGAAAGGGACCGGATTCATCAAGGGGGGAGTCGGGATTACCGGTGCAAGCCCCTGGAAATACGAAGGTCCCAATCCGAATATGTACCAGGTCGAACATGACGAATTTTTTGACTCGATTCGAACGGGCAAGCACATCAACAATGGTGACCGGATGGTGACCAGCACGCTCGCCGGAATCATGGGACGCATGGCAGGCTATACGGGAAAACAAGTCACTTGGGAGATGGCGATGAATTCGCAGCAGGTGCTGATCCCCGAAATCAAAGGGTGGGATACCAAGGTCGAGGTCCCACCCCTCGCACGGCCCGGGGTCACACCGTTTATTTAATTCGCCGGATCGCTGTACGGTGGTTTCTTCCGTTGAGGGGTTTCTTCCGTTGAGGGGTTTCTTCCGTTGAGGTCATCACTCGCCCAACCGGTAGCGTGCAATACCGAGGGGCGTGCAAAGCCGGGAAGCGAGGAAAATTCAGGGGCAAACGCGAGCAGGATCAGTGGGTGTCCTGCTCGCTTGCGGGGTTTGTTCGCGTCCCGGTCGTGATCAGCGACACCAGAACCAGGGTCAGAAACCCGAGTGGAATTGTGACCAGACCTGGTTGGCTGAAGGGGACTTTGGCAAGCGTGGCGGCCTGATCCGCCGTGTAGCCATAGACCTTCTGAAAAGTATCTGCACTGAGCAAGATCCAGACCATCGAGCTGATCAGTCCGACAAAAATCGCGGCGGTAATCCCTTGCTTAGTGGTTCGTTTCCAGAACAGCAGCATGACAAGTGACGGGAGGTTTGCCGAGGCGGCAACACTGAATGCCCAGCCGACGAGAAATCCCGCATTCATATCTTTAAACAGAATCCCCAGCAAAATCGCGAAAATCCCGACGACCACCGAAGCGATTTTTCCGATGCGGACTTTTTCGTGATCATTCAGATCCCACCGCAGCACGCTCGTCAGTAAATCATGCACGACGGCACCGCTGGCAGCCACAATCAGGCCACTGACCGTCCCCAACACGGTTGTGAATGCAATGGCAGAAATGATCGCGAAGAGGGTCTCACCAAAGCTTTTCGCGAGTAAAGGGGCGGCCATGTTCGAGTCTGTCAGGTCCAAACGACCGCTGGTCATCGCTCCCAGTCCCAGAAATAAGGTGAGGACGTAAAAGACACCAATCGTGGCGATCCCAACCACGGTGCTGAGGCGCGCCGCCGTCTGATCTTTTACGGTGTAATAGCGAATCAGAATGTGTGGCAAGGACGCGGTTCCGCAAAACAACGCGAGCATCAGCGAAAGAAAATCGAGACGGGCAAATATCTGATCCTTCTGGAGCCCCTTGAAAATCGGGCTGTTTCCTGGCTTTAAAACCTGGGCACCTGACGTTGGCTGAGGTGTCCAGGTGATCGTTTTATCTCCTTCGGCACTGGTGGTCTCTTTTTTCGACCACAGAACCACTTCACTATTCTGCAGCGCCGCCAGATACGCGACGGGCCCTAGTGGCCCCGTTTCGATTTTGCCACCCGGTAATTTACTCAGATGGCCGACAGATCGCAGATCCGCTTGACCTTCTTTTTGCCCTTGGGGAATTCCATTGATGAACTTTGTCCCATCCTTCTTGATGACCATGGTTTGGGGGGAATTCGCCAGTTCACTGGTATCGACCGTCAACCCCCGATTCAGAATCATCACGGTGAGAATTCCACTGAAGAGAACCAGCAGCGAACCTTTGATAAATTGGACATAAGTCGTACTGACCATCCCGGCCGTGGCGACAATCAAAACCACAACGACCCCGACGAGCACAACCCCCACCTCATGCGGAAAACCGAGCAACGGCTTGATCAGCGAACCTGCTCCGACCATCTGCGGAATCAAATAGAAGACGCTGACAACCAGCGTGCTGATCCCTGCGGCGAGCGTGATCCCTCGCGATTGAAATTGACTATTGAGTGCATCGGCAAACGTATACTTTCCGAGCCGTTTCAGGGGTTCTGCGACGACGAACAGCGCGACAACCCAACCCGCCAGAAATCCGACCGAATAGAGAAATCCGTCGTAACCGTAGAAGGCGATCGTACCGCAGATCCCGAGAAAGGAAGCGGCGGACAGGTAATCTCCGGCAAAGGCAACCCCGTTCACAAACCAGTGAATTTGCCCGCCAGCAGCAAAGTATCCCGCAGCGGATTTGGTTTTCGCAGCGAAATAGAAGCTCAACGCCAGCGTGAACGCGACGAAACCACCAAAAATCATCACCGATAAAAAGGACGGATTATGAATCATGAAGCCGCTTTCGCAGAGAGACCAGATTGACAAACCAGCGTGTCATCGAAGCCATTAAAAAACGATTTGAACAGGAAAAACAGGCCGCACACACTTGGAATTGACTTCAGCGTTTGGCACGACAGAGCCAGCAGTAAACCAGAGCCAGGGCCATCGCAATCACAATCAGAGCAAATCCGTAAATCACCGCGAGATTCAATCCCCAGGCTGGCGTCAATTCCATGAGGTCGGGGCGAAACGCATTCAAGCCGACAAAACCACCATAGATCGCCAGGTAAATCAGAAACAGAATCATTCCATAGCGGGCATTCCGTGCGGAAACTACGGGATCTTCAACCTCTTTGGGGAAATTGGCACCATGATCAAGTCCAGCCATGATTTACATCCTGTCAAGAAGGCTTGCTTCCCATTTCCCCAACGGCAATCGACAAGCGAATGGGAAGAAAACAGCAGACATAACACGTGTCGTGAGTCATCGCAACTGACTTGACTGCTGTTCACATCACGAGATTGACCATTCGCAGGGCCGACATCATTTCGACTTTTGGTCCTGGCGGGTATCCTCTTCCAATTCAGGGTTTCCGTCGCCGACGATTTCCGTCGTCATCTCCACCAGAATTGCAATAAGTATCTCGATGTCACGTGATCCTCTTTTCAAGTTGAGCGAGGCGGGTTTGTTTTGCCCGCGAGGTGCCTTTTATGTTGATCCTTGGGGACCTGTCGCCACGGCCGTGATTACCCACGCGCATGCGGATCATGCCGTAAAAGGCTCAAGACAGTACATCGCGGCCGAGCCAGGATATCGGGTTTTGTGGTCAAGAATGGGGCAGCATGCCAAAATTCAGTCGTTGGCATTCGGGGAATCCGTGGACTTGAATGGAGTCAAAGTCTCACTCCATCCCGCCGGACATATTCTGGGTTCCGCACAGGTCCGAGCCGAATACAAAGGTGAGATCTGGGTCATTTCGGGCGATTATAAAGTCGCTGCAGACTCGACATGTGCCGCGTTCGAACCAATCCGATGCCATACCTTCGTCACCGAGTCGACGTTTGCCCAGCCGATCTATCATTGGGAGCCGCAGGAAAAAACCTTCGCCGAAATTCACGATTGGTGGCGGATCAACCAGTCCAATAACCATGCCAGCTTCGTGTTTGCTTATGCATTGGGAAAGGCACAACGATTAGTCGCCGGAATTGATCATTCGCTGGGACCGGTCTTTGTGCATCGCGATATCGAGTCTGTGAATCATTTGTACCGCCAGAGTGGTGTACCGCTCCCCGCAACCCGAACTCCAAATGCGGGAATGACAACGGAAGAATGGGGCCGGTCGTTGATTCTCCAGCCCCCCGCGGCCCGCTGGACACAAGGTTTTCCCCATCTCGGCCATTTTGCGACATCCTTTGCATCCGGATGGATGGTGCTGCCAAATGGATGTGATGCCCGGCGAGTCAATCGGGGGTTTGCGTTGTCGGACCACGCCGACCATCAGGAACTTCTTTCGGCAATTATTGCCACCGGAGCCGAACGCGTCCTGGTGACTCATGGCTATATTGAGGAGTTTGTGACGGAACTGAAATCACTTGGCTTCGATTCCATCCCCATGAAAACTCCCCGCTGTCGCCGGCCTCCACGTGTTCCCATTTCGAGCAACGCTGCCGTCGAATCGAGTCTCCCGCAGAGTCAGGTTGAAGGTCCAGGGGAGTCACGCTGAATCGCCGAGTTCGGCACGAAATGAATCGAACTTTGCAGAGCCTCGTCGCAGGCCGATGAGAATCACTCAAATTCGGTCGCACCGACACAATTCCCAGAATTGCGAAGGGAAAAATCCTACGGGCTGCCAGCGACTCAAAACGGTTGTAGCGATTGTGCGGAATCCTGTTGCCAGACGCAAAAAAAACACGAAATTCCGGGTTTTTATTGCAGACTGTCACGCAGAGAATTCCGATCATCCCGGCAGAAAACAGTTTTGAACGATTGTAATGCTTGACATTAATCTGAAACTTCACTAATGGTTGCCTCAATCCGGGTCGAATCGATCTGGAAGAAAAGAGGAACTCAGGAAGAATTTCCTGTTGACTAATGCAGAAGCGGGACAAGAATTCGCGCGGGATGATTTGATTCGGTTTGATTCATCCCTGAGTTTTGTGGTGACAAAGAATTGTTTTGAGTTGATGAATCCCAATCAGTCCGAGTATTTGAGGTTTGCTCCGATGACCAGAGTCTTGCTCGAAGAAGAACATGAACTGGCGGTCCTGTTCCCCAACGTGACTGTCGGGGAATGGATCAAGTCGTTCTCTGAGGTTGTTCCCAATCCGTTGATGGCTGGCGATGATGACGCCGCTCCTGCCGACGATGAAGACGGCTTTGGGGACGACGAATTTGAAGATGAAGATGATGATCTCGAAGAACTCGACGACGATGATGAAGATCTCGAAGACGAATTCGACGAATTCGATGATGATGAATTTGAAGATGACGACGATGAATTCGACGATGATGACGATGAAGACGAAGATGAAGACGAGGATGATGAAGATGATGATTACTAGTCCCTGCTGATCTAGTCCCTGATGATAAGGGATTGATCGTCGATAATCGTTTACCAAGTTCATCACCGGGCTTTATCAATTCGTCACCGGTCGGCAGGTTTGTCGACCGGTGATGCCATTCCCGGGCAGGGGAATTTCCGCAGCGGAACCCCTGGCGGAATCCTGAAGACCGCGTTGGATAAAACTGACTGAAGAAAACATCTGACTGAAAGAGTCTCATGCTGAAGATTTGGGGGCAGATCGAGGAAGCCGTCAACCATATTCGTCTTTCCTGGCAAGGGAAGCCGAAAGTCGGTTTAATATTGGGTACGGGACTGGGAGGATTTGTAGAACAAATCGATCAACAGGCGAGCATCCCTTATGGCTCGATTCCCCATTTCCCCGCCTCAACCGCTCCCTCGCACGCCGGTCGTCTGATTTGTGGCACGCTGCGTGGTCAGCCAATCGTGGCGATGGAGGGGCGATTTCATTATTACGAGGGATATGATCTGCAGCAGGTCACTTTCCCCGTACGAGTGATGCGGGCCCTGGGTGCAGAGATCCTGCTCGTCACCAATGCCGCGGGGGGAATTAACCCGCAACTGGATCTGGCGGATTTGGTGGTGATTGAAGATCACATCAATCTGATTCCGGAAAATCCGTTGCGCGGAGTCAACGACGATCGGTTGGGTCCTCGCTGGCCGGACTTATGCGAACCCTATTCAAAATCGCTGATTCAGCTAACGCGAACTGCGGCCTTGGAACTGGGTATCCACCTCCACAAAGGTGTATTCGTAGCGGTCTCAGGCCCTAATCTCGAAACCCGAGCAGAATATCGGATGCTGAAACAGATGGGGGCCGATGTGGTGGGGATGTCGACGGTTCCTGAAGTTCTGGTCGCCATCCATGCCGGAATGAAAGTCCTTGGCTTTTCTGTCGTCACAGACATTTGCCTCCCGGACCACCTGGAGCCGGCCGAAGTTCCGAAAATTCTCGCCAATGCAGCAATTGGTGCGGAAAAGCTGAGTCGTTTGATTCCCAAAATCATGGAAAAAATTGAGTAATGTTGGCCCTCATGCCGATTGTGATTGGATTCGCGAGCCATCACGATCGACACAAGAGCCTGAGTGGTCCGAGATTTGTTCACGTAAGGAAAACTGATGTCGAATCCCAAGGCGGACTCGCCTGCGGCCGATGAGAATGAAGTTCGACTTCGTCCACACCCCGAAACGGCGAGCGTTGTGATTTTCGGTGCGTCCGGTGATTTGACCGCGAGAAAATTGCTTCCCGCGCTGTTTGATCTCTGGAGCGATGGCTACCTCTCTGATCAGTCTCCGATCATCGGAGTCGCCCGCCGGGAAAAAACCGACGAAAGCTTCCGTCAAGAAATTTATACCGCCATGAACGGTCAGTTCCGTGGTGGTTCGATTTCACCGGAAAAGTGGGAACAGTTTTCCCAGAGACTGTTCTATCGACAGCTCGATATCGCCATTCCCGATGGTTATTGCGCGTTCAAGCAGGAGTTGGAGTCGATCGAGAATCGGCAGGGGACAGGGCACAATCGCATTGTTTACATGGCCACATCGCCAGATCTGTTTCTTCCTGCGATCGAACATCTCGGTTTTGCCAAAATGATCCCGGATCGTGACGCGACCGAATGGTTAAGGGTCGTGTTCGAAAAGCCGTTTGGACATGACTTGGCTTCTGCACAAGAGTTAAGCGGTAACCTGCGCCGGTTGCTGCGCGAACAACAGATCTATCGGATCGATCACTACCTGGGCAAAGAGACGGTTCAAAACATCTTGTTGTTTCGGTTCGGGAATTCGATTTTTGAGCCGCTGTTGAACCGAAATCACGTTGACCATATTCAAATTACGGTCTCGGAATCGCAGGGTCTGGAACGGGGACGGGGCGGATACTATGACAATTCGGGAGCGCTGCGCGACGTGCTGCAGAATCACGTGCTGCAACTGCTCTGTCTGATCGCCATGGAACCGCCAGCCTTATTCAATTCCAATGATCTTCACGAAGAAAAGCTCAAAGTTCTCAAGGCAATCAACGCAGGAAACTCAGGTGAAATCACCGACTGGGTGGTCGCTGGCCAATATTCCGCCGGAACCGTCGACGGCAAGCCAGCCATCAGTTACTTGAGTGAAGAGCGAATTCCTGCCGACTCGCGCACCGAGACATTTGTGGCCATGAAAGTGAAAGTCGATAATTGGCGATGGGCCGGCGTCCCGTTCTATTTGAGAACCGGTAAACGGCTGCCGTCACGTGTCTCGGAAATCGCCATTCAATTCAAGCATCCGCCGCTGAATCTCTTCAATACCGTCGAATGTGATGGGGATATCTGCGCCCTCGTCGGTGCCCAGCCCAATAAACTGGTGTTTCGCATTCAGCCCAGTGAATCGATCAAACTGTCGTTCTCGACCAAGCGCCCAGGGATGCAGTATCAAATCCACCCCGTCACCATGGATTTCGACTACAAGACGTTCACTCAACCACTGCCCGAGGCATATGAACGGCTGTTATTGGATGTGTTGCGGGGCGACTCGACTCTGTTTATGCGGAGCGATGAATTAGAAGCCGCTTGGCAGTTCGTTACCCCGATCCTGAATTTTTGGAATCAGAAAAAAACGGTTCCAGAACCGTATCGAAGCGGGAGTTGGGGCCCGCGAGCCGCTGACGATCTACTGAGAAGTGACGGCCGACAGTGGCGGTCACCGGCCCAGTAGCACCCAGGTCAAGGTTGGAACCGACTGCTGTTTTTTTGGTATCACCAGGTATCGGTCATCATATTGAGATCTGATGCCATGACGCCGAAACAGGCATTCTGCACCTCCCCAGGAAATTGGCACTCAGCCAAACAGTCGTTTGAACGACTGTTGTCTTGACGAATGAATCCAGAGTGCTACAATTATCCTACAGGCAGGATTGCTGAGACTGAAATCGATTTGAACGACGAAGAAATCTTGATCAAGCAACCGATGGCTTAGACAAACGAGCATGAAACGTATCTCGGCTCAATTTACTGACCGCAATTCCCGGAAATGCCCCTTAATCGCCTCACTTGACTAGAGAGACCGAGTTGAACTCTGCTGCTCAAAAGTCTCGATTCGATTCGCTTCAGCAAGAGGCTTATCTGAGTCTTTGGAGGACGTATGACCGGTTAAAATCGCTGGAAGACGAACTGTTTTCTCAATTTGATTTATCGGCCCAACAATACAACACCTTGCGGTTGCTTCAGGCGGTTCACCCAACGACGATTGCGACATCTTCGCTGGGGAACAAACTGATCTCGCGAGCCCCCGACATGACTCGTCTGCTTGATCGCCTCGAAGATCGGAATTTGGTTCATCGTGAGCGTCGGTCGGACAATCGGCGCGTGGTCGAGGTCGGAATCACGAGTTCTGGTTTAGAGTTGCTGGCGAACATGGCGAACGCCGTACGCGAATGTCATGCGGGGCAACTTGGCCATTTATCGGAAGTCGAATTAGAGCAATTTGTTAATTTGCTGCATCAAGTTCGGTTCCCACATGAAGTTGTGGGAAGTATCTGGCGTCATGAGCCTTAATTTATCATCAATTAGGAGCCTTTCATTATGGTCAACTCGGCAGTTCCTCGTGTGATTGTGATTGGTGGCGGCCCATCGGGTTCAACCGCAGCAACGTTGATTGCTCAAAAGGGTTACAATGTTCGACTGCTCGAGCGTGAGCATTTCCCTCGTTTTCACATTGGCGAATCGTTAATCCCCCAGACCTACTGGGTGATGAAGCGACTCAACATGCTCGACAAAATGAAGAGCAGTGAATTTATTCGGAAGTACAGTGTGCAGTTCGTCGGTGCGAGTGGCCGGTTGTCAGAACCCTTTTATTTCCTCGATAATAACCCTCACGAATCTTCTCAGACATGGCAGGTCAAACGAAGCGAGTTTGATCAGCGAATGATCGAGAACGCTGCCGAGCATGGTGTGGATGTCCAACATGGCGTTCGAGTGCTCGAAGTTTTGTTCGAAGGGGATCGGGCGGTCGGAGTGCGCGTGCAGGACGAAGCGGGTGGCGAGGAACGGATTGAACGCGCGGACGTGATCGTTGACGCCAGCGGTCAAAGTTCGTTGATCCAGGGAAAACTTGGCATTCGGGAATGGGATCAAGAACTGAAGAAAGCGGCTGTCTGGACTTACTGGGAGGGGGCGCAACGCGATATCGGCCGTGATGAAGGGGCTACCGTTGTGCTGCAGGTTCAGGGGAAAGCGGGCTGGTTTTGGTATATTCCCTTGCATGACAACATCATCAGCGTCGGAGTGGTCGCCGACCAAAGTTATTTGTTCAAGAATCGAGACTCGAAAGAGTTTGAAGCGATTTATCAGGCAGAGGTCGACAAGTGCCCAGCGGTGAAGCAGCGGATCAGCCTCGGGAAACGAGTCGCTCCCTATCGCGCCGCGAGAGAATACTCGTACCGTTCGCGTCGCGCTGCGGGGAATGGTTGGGTGCTCGTTGGTGATGCGTTTGGATTCCTGGACCCGCTCTATTCTTCTGGTGTCCTGTTGGCACTCAAGTCGGGTGAATTGGCCGCTGATGCTGTGTGTGAGGGACTCGAAAAAGGTGACACTTCGGCAGCGCAACTGGGGAGTTGGGAAGCAGACTACGTGCGCGGAATGGATCGGATGCGCTCGCTGGTTTGTGCCTATTATAAAGGCTTCAGCTTCGGAAAGTTTGTGGCGCAACATCCACACCGAAAAGGGGACATTACCGACCTTCTCATTGGTGATTTGTTCCGACCCGAATTGGATGAAACGCTCGACTTAATCAAAGAGGCATTGCTGATTCCTTCGATGGCGGAAGCGGGATGATCCTGATCAAAGCTTTCATCACGGTATGACTACGACCCGCTTGCCACTCGTTGAAGAACTAAGTCCATCCCTGACTGTGATGGACGCGGTTCGGTGTTTTGCACACTGGCCGAGGCTATTGCTGTTAGAAAGTGCCCTGCAACGAGAACCGGTTGGGCGATTCAGCTTCTTGATGGCAGATCCCATCAAGCACTGGACGTTGACAGCCCCCTGCTACGGTATGGATCCGCTGAAGAGTCTACGATCCACGTCCGAGCAGTGGGCTGGAGAAAATCAGCTCGATTTACCTCCATTTCAAGGGGGGGTCGCAGGTCTGTTGGGCTATGAGCTCGGCCAATCGTGGGAACGCGTTGCAACACCCGGCTATGATGAATTTCAGTTGCCGGTGATGGCGGCGGGATTATATGACTGGGTGATCTCTTGGGACCACCAGACGAATCGAGTCTGGCTGATTTCGCAGGGATGGCCTGAACCCAATCTCGCTCGTCGGTTAGACCGGGCGGCCAGGCGGCTGCGTTCCGTGAGACGAGCCCTCGGTGCGAACGTGTTTGAGCTACCGCTCCCCGCGTCCGATCAACTTCTTGCGGAGTTTGCTCCACAATTTTCCTTAGCAAGTCATCCCCAAGTCACGAGTTCCTTTTCTCGTGAAAATTATCTCCGAACGGTCGAACGGGTCATCGAATACATCGATGCGGGGGATATTTTTCAGGCCAACTTGTCTCAACGCTTGCTAACACGTGCCAGCGGTGCATCCACTGATCTCTATTCCCGACTGCGGTTGGTCAATCCCGCACCCTTTGCGGGACTGATGCAGTGGGATGACTGGTCCATTGTGAGTGCTTCTCCGGAACGGTTTCTGAGTGTCACCAACGGAGAGATTGAGACTCGTCCGATCAAGGGGACGCGACAGCGGAAACGGGGGCCTGAGGCAGACCTTTTCACCCGTGACGAATTGCGGCAAAGTGAGAAAGATCGGGCGGAAAACGTGATGATTGTCGATTTGTTGCGAAATGATCTGTCACGAGTCTGCCTGCCGGGAACGGTTCGAGTCCCTCAGTTGTGTGCGGTCGAGTCGTATGAGACCGTGCAACATTTGGTCTCGGAAGTCCGTGGCCAACTCGATCCTCAATACACCATTTGGGACCTGTTTCGAGCAACCTTTCCGGGGGGGTCGATTAGTGGAGCCCCGAAAGTCCGGGCGATGCAAATTATTGCTGAGCTCGAACCGACTGTTCGCGGCCCTTACTGCGGCAGTCTGTTTTATGTGGGTGCCGACGGAAAGACGGACAGCAATCTGTTAATTCGGTCCTTTGTCCAGCGATATGGCTGGCTGCAGTGTCATGTCGGGGGGGGAATTGTGGCGCAATCCAATCCTGAGGCCGAGTACGAAGAGACCTTAACCAAGGCGGCGGGTATGCTCAGGGCACTCACAAAAAACGAGTCCTGATGGCGACAGCGGCAGGCTTTCCTCACCTTATCAAGATTCTTCATGATACTGCTCATCGATAATTACGACAGCTTCGTCTATAACCTCGCTCGATACCTCGTCGAGTTGGGCTGTGAAACGCACGTTGTGCGTAACGATGCGATGACGGTCGCACAGATCAAAAATCTGAATCCCCAGGCAATTATCATTTCTCCCGGCCCCTGTACTCCCTTGGAAGCAGGAATTTCGATCGATCTGATTCGTGAGGCGAGTGACACCATTCCTTTGCTGGGTGTTTGCCTGGGGCATCAGGCGATCGCCGCCGCGCTGGGGGGAAAAGTGATTCGTGCCTCGGAACCAGTGCATGGTCGAACTTCGATGATCAACCATTCCGGGCGAGAACTCTTTGCTGGAATTCCGTCACCCCTGCGGGTTGCCAGATATCACTCGCTGATTGTGGAAGAAGCCTCGCTACCACCCGAGTTGATCATTACCGCGCGGACGTTCGACGGGGTTGTGATGGGACTCAGGCACCAATCGCGACCGTTGTATGGTGTTCAGTTTCATCCCGAATCGGTACTGACACAATTCGGACGCCCCTTGCTCGCTAATTTCTTACAAATTGCCAAAGTCGATTTTCAGGCCAGTTCGCTGGTCGATTGGTCCGAACCGACTGTGAAGCACGATGACTGGGCGGGTCCTGTTGTTTCCTGGTAGTTTTTGATTTGAAATCACCGTTTTGATCAGCGCCTGGTGGGTTCCCTGCAGGAACACCTCTGATTGCAGTTTTTGACTGACCACAAAAAACCTCCCAAGTTTCTCAGCTTCGCATCCGGTTGGCTGATTTCGCTTTGCGCACGATCTGTCGCATCACAGCGTGGCATGCGAGGCCTGACTGCGTTATACTCACTGGCTATCGCTGGCATGGCGCAAAAACGCTCTCCAGCCGCAGACCTCGCTCAACACTATAGATATTCAGCCTTTTTGCCAATACTTCCCGTATTGCTTACGGGTGAAAATTGCTCGATCCGCTGCGATGGATTCACTCCGCAGCTTGACTATTCGTTCATCAGTAAGGAACCGCATACGATGGCAGTATTTCTTGGGATCGATGTTGGCACGAGCGGCACAAAGACTTTAGCAATGCGTGAGGACGGAACGATTCTCGCCAGCGCAACCGCCGAGTACGAACTTTCTTCCCCGAAACCTGGCTGGTCCGAGCAAAATCCTGAAGACTGGTGGGAAGCAACTCAGACCACCATTAAAAAGGTGATGAAAACAGGCAAAATCAAACCGGATGATATCGCCGGAATTGGTTTAACAGGCCAGATGCATGGAAGTGTTTTTCTCGATAAGCAAAACGAGGTGATCCGACCTGCGATTCTCTGGAATGACCAGCGAACAGCGCAGGAATGTCATGACATCGAGACAAAGGTCGGTGGTCGAGCGAAACTGATCGAAATGGTGGCGAATCCCGCATTGACTGGATTTACCGCACCCAAGATCCTCTGGCTGAAAAATCACGAACCGAAAAATTATGCCAAGGTAGCACATATTCTGCTGCCAAAAGATTATATTCGCTTCCGGTTGACCGAAGAATTTGCAACCGATGCCAGCGATGCTTCAGGAACCTTACTGCTTGACGTCAAAGCTCGCCAATGGTGCAAGCCACTCATTGACCGCCTCGACATCAAAATGTCGGTCCTCCCCAAGGTCTTCGAATCGGAAGATGTGACGGGGGTTCTTACCGAAGAAGCGGCCAAGTTGCTGGGGCTGAAGAAAGGGGTTCCCGTCGTGGGGGGGGCCGGCGATCAGGCCGCAGGGGCTGTCGGAAACGGGATCGTCAAGCGAGGCATCATCTCGGCAACCATGGGGACCAGCGGTGTCGTCTTTGCCCACAGTGATGATGTGCAGATTGACCCTGCCGGACGGGTCCATACATTCTGCCATGCGGTTCGCGGCAAGTGGCACGTTATGGGCGTCGTACTCTCTGCGGGTGGCAGCCTACAGTGGTATCGAAATCAGCTCGCACACGCCGAGATGACCGATGGCAAACGCCTCAAAACAGATCCCTACAACCTGATCACGGAACAAGCCGCCGAAGCTCCTCCCGGCTGTGAGGGTCTCTTCTTCCTCCCGTATTTAACCGGAGAACGAACGCCGCACGCCGATCCGAACGCACGCGCATGCTGGATTGGACTCAGCCTGCGTCATGGACGCTCGCACATGATCCGCTCGATCATGGAAGGGGCCACGTTCGCCATGCGAGATTCGCTGGAGGTCATCAATTCGATGAATATTCCGATTCGGGAAATTCGCCTCTCGGGTGGGGGTGCCCGCAGCGATTTCTGGCGTCAGATGCAGGCCGATGTTTACGGACGTCGCGTCAGTCTCATCAATACCGAAGAAGGCCCCGCATTTGGTGCCGCACTGCTGGCAGCTTCCGGAACGGGCAAGTACAAATCGGTTGTTGAAGCCTGTACGGCAGCGATCAAAGTGGTGTCGAGTACCGATCCGCAAGCCGAAGCTAAACGGATCTACACCAAGTCCTACCCGATGTTCGGCAAGCTCTATAAAGCGTTGAAAAACGAATTCTTGGACATCGCGAAAATTGTGTCCGAGTCTTAGTGGTTCGCCGTCCGAAAAAAAACTGTCGTTCTTCCTTGTCGACAAGGGAGAACACCGCCAACGGTTGCTATCAAAGTTCAAAATGGGAAGTCGAGCGTTCGCTGCAAACGAACGCTCGAGTTGGATTTTTCATCGGTGTTGTCGGCGACATCGCCCGAGTTGTGAGTGACGCTCGATCATGCCTGAATGCGCTGCGAATGGATCCGCTAACCACTTGCCAGAACCGGGAACACCTCCCGATCCACAGCAAATGAATCCCCAATTCCAGAAGCTGTGCGAGGTGATTGCCAAGTTACGGTCACCCACCGGCTGCCCCTGGGATCGGGCTCAGACATTAGAATCGATTAAGCCCTACACGCTGGAAGAAACCTACGAGCTACTCGAAGCAATTGATTCGGGTGATGATGCGGCGATTGTGGAAGAGCTAGGCGATGTACTGCTGCAGGTGCTGCTCGATAGCCAAATCGCTGCCGATCAGGGGCGGTTCACCTTGATCGATGTGGTCAATGGCTTAACCCAAAAAATGATTCGACGTCACCCCCATGTGTTTGGGGACACCGCAGTTTCCACGGCCGAGGATGTCACCCGCAATTGGGATCAGATTAAGCAGGTCGAAAAACAGGATCGCGAATCGATCTTCGACGGACTTCCCGCCGCTCTCCCCTCACTCGCTCGAGCGGCCCGGTTGTCGAAAAAAGCGGCACGGGTCGGCTACGATTTTCCGACGCGTACCATGCTCTTCGACAAGCTTCGTGAAGAATTGGGTGAGCTGGCTGACGAGTTATTTCCACAGGGAGAAATTCCTCAGGTTCCGGCGGCGGTCGATCAACCCGTTGAGCCAGACCCCGAACCTTTTGACACCGATCGCCAGCGGCGAATCGAATCCGAGCTCGGCGATGTGCTGTTCGTCCTGGCAAATATCGCCCGACGCTGGCATATCAATCCGGAAGAGGCCCTGCGCAGCAGCAATGCCAAGTTCCAGCGCCGCGTGGAATACATTGAACGCCGCCTGAAAGAACAGGGACAAGATATCCGGACAGCCACGCTGCTCGAGATGGAACAATATTATCAAGAAGGGAAACGGCGAGAACGGGAGTTGCCTGAATCGAGTCCCTCTTCCGAAGACAGGCAGACTTCCGGCTGACCGTGATTTCTGATCTCCGTTCCCACGACTCACAGGTTTAATGTGAGAAGGATGAAACGGCATTCCGGGACATGGCATTCTGAAACAAGAGTGGCATCAATTCGCAACCCCGATCCAGACGGCACGACGAGGCAGCAGCAGCAATTTCGTCGTAGGTGACAGCACGATCTGCCGCGAGGCCGGTGCCACACATGGCAAACGGAACATAACCATGACTATGAGTTTTCGTACGTAAGAACGTGGGGTGGTCGGGACAGATCAACAGGCGATAGTCACCCTGTGATCGAAGATAGTCGTGCACCGGGCCGACAATATGTTGATCGATCTGTTCCAAGGCGCGAACTTTTTCATCGGCTTTCCCCTCGTGTGAGGCCTCATCCGTCGCCTCGACATGCACAACCATGAAATCCGTAACATCATCCTTCAAGGCCTGAATCGCGGCTTTTCCCTTAGCGGCATAATCGGTATCGAGATACCCGGTGGCCCCCTCAACCTCGATCACGTTCCAACCCAGTAACCGCCCGAGACCGCGCAAGAGATCGACCGCTGTGATCACCGCCCCCCGTTGCCCGAATCGCTCATAAAACGAAGTCAGTGCGGGGCGTTGCCCTTGTCCCCAGAGCCAGGTTTGCGTTGCGGTGTGTGACCCCGTCGCGGCACGTTCCGCGTTAGCCGGACAGGCGGTCAACAGGGACTTACTCCGCTCCATCAACTCTCGCAAGAGTTCCGCACCGGGTCCTTGAGGGAGATACGGTCCGATCAGCTGCTCGGTAATGTCATGCGGCGGAGTCGTCAAGGTCGTGGGACCAAAGGGAGCCGGGGTGTTTCGTGCTCGGTAGACGAGCAGATTCCGATAGCTGACACCGGGGAAAAATTTCCAGTGTTCATTTCCACATTGATCCCGTTGCAGTGTTTCAATCAGCTGACGAGCCAGTGTGGACGGAATCTGTTCGGCGGTAAAGCTGACCATTTTCTCGTCGACGACGGTGACGAAATTGCAGCGAATGCACCAATCGAGCGGGCCGAGTTCGATCCCTTGTGCCGCCGCTTCCAGAGGTGCTCGACCGGTGTGAAATTTCAGCGGGTCATACCCGAAGAGACTCATCGTCCCCACATCGCTTCCGGAGGGCATTGAGGCGGGGACGTGGTCTGCCTGACCGATAAAACCACTGGCCGCCACCGCATCCATGTGCGGGATGACCGCCGCCTGCAGCGGTGTTTTCCCCCCTAAAGAGGGTTGCGGTTCATCAGCGGCACCATCGGGAATCACTAAGACAAATTTCATACCACTTCCTCTCGCTCTGACTCGTCGAAGAGAACTTGTGACTCTTCGAACTGTTACTCATCGAAGACAATTTGATCCGCAGCAAACACAGGACCTTCGACACACACGCGGCGATAATCCCACGTACCATCGTCCTGTCGAATCCGCGTGACACAACTAAAACAGGCCCCAAATCCGCAAGCCATCGGCGTCTCAAGCGAGAGCAACCCCGGTACGTTCGCACTTTGGATTAGACGGACAACCGCTTTCATCATCGGTTCGGGGCCACAGCAATAGACCATGGCCGGGGGGACTGCGGCAGTCACCAGCGGTTTCAGCAGATCCGTGACATACCCCCGGTGACCAGCAGATCCATCATCGGTTGCGATCTGAACCTCGATTCCCTCGTCACGAAACGCATCGACTCCCGCCAAATATTCGGCGCTACGCACTCCATAACAAAACGTGATGCGGGAGGGGACTTGAACCACATCACGAGCCGGAGTCCCATAAACACGACGGCGAAGTGCTTCACGGATCACAGCGAGAAATGGGGTCTGCCCAATTCCACCCGCGGCAATCACCAGATGCCCCGCGGGTGGAACAGGAAAGCCATTTCCCAAGGGGCCCAAAAGTTCAATCTGGTCCCCTGCCACCAGAGTTTCCAGCAGCGATGTCATTTTTCCCACAATGACATAACCAAATTCGATCCCCTGTGGCTCACCCTTATCATTCGTGTAGATATCATACAAAGCGAAAGGGCGGCCGAGCAGCGGATCGGGACGGTTTGGGATGCGAACCATCACAAATTGACCCGGTCGGATTTGCCGGGCAATCTCAGGGCAATCGAGTCGAATCCGAAGCGTGTTTTTTGCCCAGGCAACGTGTTCGACAACGGTTGCCAATTGCTGAAGTGCAGTCGGGACGAGCCCGGGCAGATCAAGGGTCGGGAGGGGAATCGAGTTCATCGTTGATTCGTATTATCTGGGAAAACAGGATTATCAACATCATTTCAGAGCCCCCTCGGACGACGGGCTCATCGGACAAGCGGAGTGCTGGCAACGGGACTGTCCCTCAGTTGGCGAACAGCCTCCGTTTCCTCTCGCATCTCTTAGCGACGTGGCTTCTTACCTCGCGAATTACCCCGATTTGCTGCGGGCATGCGAGATGTCGGTTTGTTACGCGGCTTGCCCACCCCCTTGATTCGGCGTCGGTTCGGATTGACGACTTCGCTTTTCCGCCAGGAAGGGCGACTGCCAGGGTCACTCGAAGCATACTGCTTGAGCACTCGCACTTCCGAAGGTGTCAGGGGACGATAGGCTGCCGATTCGAGTTCGCCCAGTTTCATCGGTCCGAACGCGGTTCGTTTCAGCTTCAGCACCTTGTGGCCCACGCGGGCGAAGAGTCGTCGCACCTCGCGATTTTGACCTTCGGTCAGGATCACTTCCACCAGCGTGCTTTTACCATTGGATTTCACCCGGCGAACATCCCGCATGCGGAATTTGCCTTCTGTGAAATGGAGGCCTTGCCTGAGTTGCTTGAAGGTATCGTCGGTCGGGATCCCCGCGATGATACAGCGATAAACCCGTTCGACCTGGAACTTGGGATGCGCCAGTGCATGAGCCAGTTCACCATCGTTGGTGACAATCAGCAGCCCTTCCGAAGTTTCATCCAATCGACCGACGGAAAACAGGCGACCATGCCAAGGGGGAAGCAGATCAATGACACGCGGACGCCCTTGCGGGTCGGAGTTCGAGCAGACGACACCAATTGGCTTGTTCACCAAAAAGTATTGTTTTTTCTGAAATTTGATCCGTTCACCATCAACGCAAACTTTTTGCTCGAGGGCGTCAACTTTCATTCCCAGTTCGGTCACCGTTTCACCATCGACGGTGACGCGTCCATCGCGAATGTATTCCTCACAATGACGGCGCGAGGCGATCCCTGCCGAAGCGAGAACTTTTTGCAGTCGTTCTACGGACGAATCTTCCTCGGGGAGAAGATTTTCGTCATTGTCATCGTCTTCGTGGCGGTCAGCATTGCGGGGTGGTCGAGGCATAAAACAGATTTCACAAACGAATTCGGGTACAGGGATTCCATCTGGTATCTTATCGGAATGGGACGCTCTGAGAAAGGAAGGCTCAGGATTCGGGTTTTGCCGTTGCCAACCCAAGCAGGGAGCGGTGAGATTCCTGGTGGATTCTCGATGGGGTGAATTCACCAATTTCAGGTAAATTGTTCTACATTGACAAAACTCTCGGTTTGAAAACCGTCTGCGGTTTTGGTAGGGTAGAGTCGATGGAGTACCGCACGTGGTGGACTGGAGCGTCGGTTCCCGTTTGCGACAGCGACACAAGGAAGCCGTATCAATCAAAGGAGTCACTTCATGATTCGTCGTCCGGATTTGAATCGTTTGTCCCGTAGAGCGGGCTTTACCCTGATTGAACTGCTGGTCGTGATTGCCATCATTGCGATGCTCGCAGCACTCTTACTCCCTGCCGTCCAGAATGCCCGCGAGGCAGGCCGGCGGGCACAATGTATCAACAATATCAGGCAAATTGTGCTGGCAATGCACAACTATGAAGGTGCGTTCCGGTGCTTCCCTCCTGGCTTTATCCAGCCTGGAACAGGGGGGGGCCAGATCGGTCCTCTACCACAGCCCGCTCTGATTGACACCGTGCTAAATCGCCAGAAAGTCTTTACGAACGTCACTCAGTGGTATATGGCCCCCGAATGGGGCTGGCATGCGTTTATCATGTCACAAATGGATCAAGGAACGATCAATCTTGATTTTGCTCAGGCAAAATTTGGATCGAACAATGTTGCATCACCGAATGAACAGTACATCAAGACAGCGATCCCATCGTACATCTGCCCCAGTGCCAAATCGCTCCCATCCACTCGACCTGGATCAGGAATGTCCCAAGGGTGGGCCTATGGGACTTATCGCGGTTGCATGGGGGCCTATGACACCAGCAGTGCTGCCAACAATGCTCCGAAGGTCCCCAATGGCATGCTTTACGACGGCAGTTCGGTCCGATTTAGCGATGTCACCGATGGAACCTCGAACACCATCCTCGTGGGAGATTCCCTCTTTGGCTTCTGGGCGGATGGTTTCAGCTGTTGTGTTCGAGTCTGGGATGATCCCAACCACCCCGACTTATTCGATGCCTACTGGCAAGCGACTGCCGCGAATTCCGCACCGCTGCAATTCTTCAGCTTTGGAAGTGGACATAGCAGTGACTTGTGCGTATTCGGCATGACCGACGGTTCGGCAAAAACCGTATCCAAAAAGGTTGATGTCAATGTGTTCAAGGCCGTTTCTACCCGCAATGGCGCGTTGCGCGGTTTCGTGCAGGGTGTCAACATCGAAAACGTGACCGAAGGCTGGTGATTCGCCATGGCGAAGAATCATTCCCATCACCTGCCTCCCGTTATTGTGTGAGATGGATTATTGTGTGAGACGGAATCTGATTGGCCCTAGGATCAATCGATTTTGGATCCGATTTGGATTTTGGTCCGCAAACTTCTCGTGCTTTCCCTATGATGATTTCGATTCTGGTGAATGGTGAGGCCCAGGCGGTCGCTGCGAAGGCGACCGTTTCGGACTTACTGAAACAACTCAAAATGAATCCCAAGTTTCTCGCGGTTGAACTGAACCGTCATGTCGTTCCCCGCGGCCAACATGATCAAGTGATGTTGAACTCAAATGATCAGCTTGAGATCGTGACACTTGTTGGAGGCGGCTGAAACGGCGTTTATGACTCAATTCGACTCTCCCCCGCTCCGCTTGGGGACGCATCTGTTTTCCTCTCGTTTGATCGTCGGAACCGGCAAGTACTCGACCTTCGAACAGATGCGAGAATGCCTCGAAATCAGCGGGGCTGATGTCATCACGGTGGCCGTACGGCGCGAGCGACTGGTCGATGCCGCCGGGCGAAACATTCTCGATTTCATCGATCTCAAACGCTATACCATTCTTCCTAATACGGCAGGTTGCTTCACCGCTGATGATGCGGTTCGCACAGCCCGTTTAGGTCGAGAAATTCTGTTAGGACTCGAAAACCGAGGTGCTAACTGGATTAAACTCGAAGTTCTCGCCGACAAAAAAACGTTATTGCCAGATCCTGTGGCCACGCTGGAAGCGACAAAACAGCTGGTTGCGGATGGATTTGAGGTCCTCTGCTATTCTTCGGACGATCCGATTATCGCCCGCAGGCTGAAGGAAGCAGGAGCGACCTCGGTGATGCCTGCGGGGAGTCCTATTGGGAGTGGTCAGGGGGTACTCAACCCCAATAATATTCGCATCTGCCTGGAATATCTGAAAGAAAACGACCCAACCTATCCTGTGATTATTGATGCGGGGGTTGGTACGGCGAGTGATGTTGCGTTTGCGATGGAACTGGGCTGTGACGGAGTCCTCTTGAATACCGCCATTGCCTCAGCACAGGATCCAAGACAAATGGCGGAAGCGATGCGACTCGCCTGCCGTGCGGGCTATCTCGCTGCTCGTTCGGGTCGCATCCCGAAAAAGCTGTACGCAACTGCCAGTAGCCCCGATTCCGGACTGATCACACCCTCGTAATTTCCGAATCACGATCCGAATTACGATTTGTTTGCAGCGGCGGCAACGCTAAGATACCGATAGTCGATTGCTGTGTGCGATCACCGGAACATCATGGTTCAAGTCTCGCATTCATAAGAGTCATTCGTTTCCCGACGGGTAATCGCGGCTTGAGGTGCAAACACCATGAACGATCGTCTCAATTGGATGATTCCTTCTTTTTCGTTGGGACGTCTGTTTTCCACCGAGATTCGCGTCAGCGCCTGGTTTGCCATCGTTCCCCTAATCGTTTATCCGCAACATGGGTTGTGGATAGGTTTAACGGTGACAGCCATCATGTTTGTGTCGGTTTTTCTGCACGAATTTGGGCACATCTTTGCAGCACGCTGGACGGGTGGAACTGGCGATGAAATCCTGATGACCCCCGTTTGCGGCTTGGCATTTGTGCAACCCGCGAACGGACATTCGGGACTCGCCATCACCTCGGCAGCCGGCCCGCTGGTCAATCTGTTGATTTGCCTGATCCTCTTTCCTGCATGGTACGCACCCGAATCGCTGCCGAACGCCTTCAACCCCTTGGTCTTACCCATCAGTGAGGTCGCTTGGTCGAATCCCTGGTCGGATCTGGGTATACTCGCGTTTACCCTTAACTGGCTCTTGTTTCTGGTCAACCTCTTACCCGTTTTGCCGCTCGATGGAGGTCAGATCCTCCGCGCGATCCTCTCGATGCGAATGGACGCTCATCTCGTCAATCAGATGGCACTGCGAATTGGCCTGATCGTCGCCATGATCATTATGCTCTTGGGAACCGCCTTCGACAAAAGTCAAATTGTGCTACTAGGGACCTTTGTTCTCACTTCAAACCTGCTGCAGTTGTTTCAGGAACGAATGCAAGAAGCGATGGGAATTTCCAGCCTCGGCTACGATTTCTCATCGGGCTACGACAGTCTCGAACGATCCTCAGCGGATGCGACCGAACGGAATCCCCGCAGTACGGTCAAACTCGGACCAATCCAACGCTGGCGAGAACGACGCCGGATGCAGCGTGAGCAGCAGGAGTTACAAGAGCAGGAAGCCGCCGAGCAGCAACTCGACACGCTCTTGGCAAAGGTTCATGAGCAAGGCCTCCAGTCGCTCTCGGAACAAGAAAAAAAACAACTCCGCAGCTGCAGTGAGCTGCTGCAAAAACGAGGACCGCGGGGCGTGTAAATTCGGGCTACAGACGAATTCAGGCGGGCCTGTATCTCGACGGGCCAATCTTCAAGATCTACGATACCGGGTTGTGGTGGGCAACGCTCATAATTATACCTCGACACCACGACGGGATTGAGTTTTTGAATTTCGAGATCCCTTGAACGAAACGACATAAAACATGTTGATTGGCCTGTAATTAAAGAATTTCAAGGGGTGGAAGGATACGAAACCCATCTGGATGGCGACGCTCTATCGATCCTGGAAGCGGCTGACAGCAAGTGGCTTGGGTGGGAAGAACCGTTAGCAAAAGCAGGCATTCGGGTTGATGTTGTTTGTCGTGATGAACGAGCGATCATTCGCGAGAAAAAACCGAAGAAAAAGCAATGAATGTTCCGTTTTTAAAATTTCCCTCCACCCCTCATTTGCTCTGGTTAGCGACGACCATTCCCCGCGCCGACAAGGTATTCGATCGAGATGAAGCTGTTGCTTTTCTGCAAGAACCCGTGGTGGTTGAAGAAAAGGTCGATGGCGCCAATCTGGGGATTTCCTTTGATTCCGAGGGGAACCTGCTAGCTCAAAATCGCGGCAATCTGTTGCAACGCGGCGTTAAAGATCAGTTTGTACCGCTCTGGAGTTGGCTGGCTCAACGTGAGTGTCGGTTGTTTGATGTTTTAGAGGACCGATTGATCCTGTTCGGCGAATGGTGCTACGCACGACACTCCATCGCTTACACTCATTTGCCCGATTATTTTCTTGCCTTTGATGTTTTCGACAAGCAAGAACAACAATTCCTGTGCAGCGAGAAACGAAACCAGATTTGCGAAGACCTCAGGATCTTCACGGTGCCAAGCGTGGTAAGTGGATGCTACAACCTCAGTGAAGTTCCACGCCTGATTGGAGAATCTTCCCTCTATGACGGCCCCATGGAGGGGATCTATCTTCGTCAGGAATCCCCGCTGCGGCTGACTCGACGCGCGAAGGTGGTGCGAGCGGAATTCGTGCAAATGATTGGTGAACACTGGTTAAGCCAGGCGATGGCCATCAATCGGCTCGAACCAAAAAACGAAGAATGAATCACTGCAATGAATTCGTTATCGGCGGTGATTTCAGGGAGCCGATAATCGAATGTCACTTTGATGAATTGGCTCCGCTGGCTCAAGAAAACCGAACCAGGAAAACGTTCAACTTTCCGTGTTTTTTGGGGGGAAGGAATCTCGAGCGTAGTGACCCGATGCAAGACGCTAACAACGTGGATCACGTGATCATCGGGAAGTCATGATTAACTCCCCTAAATTTTTAACTGGACTGAACTCGGTCGTAGTCACTAATGATACCTCCACTTGCCAGAATTCGACACGAACTGGAAAACAATCGGTATTCGACCTCTGCCAAACACCAAATAAATCGGAAATCATTCGATGACGCGATTGATCGTCGCTTGTCAACATAATCTTCATGAGAAGTGACCGAAGCTCCACTCCGTTTAAATTATCCTCAATCAGAGCAGGATCTTTTTGGATCAGTATCGAACGAAAATCCTTGACTGCATTGCCATAAACACGCATTTCAATTGACTGCACAAATCTTGGTTCGATTGACGCAAAGTGAGGGTACAATGCGAATGGCCACCCATCGAATGCCAGTACCCCAGCGACAAACATTCCGGATACGATCACCGAACAAATGCCATCTTTCCAGAGCGGGATTTTTTCAATCGTCGGTGCTTTCGGCTGGTGAGGATTCAACAGCGAGCTCCAGTCAAGAAAACTGATATAAAAAAATTCCAGTGAGGTGAAACTGATCTGCATCGTGAGGCGGACGGACTCATGAAACGCGACACCCGCCCATGCGAAAATTTTACGCCAATAAGGAAATATCATGGCGAGTGGAAAACCGACTTCAAACAATAGAACTGCCAGTCCTCCCAGTTTACAGAGAATGGGATAATCATAAACGGGAATCAACGGCGAAGTTGAAAGCTCAAACATTTTCAGGCGAATTTTCAGCAGCACGTTGTCCGAAATTGCCCAGGCGAATCCTCCGACGAGAAACTTCCAAATCCCTGGGAAAAAATAAATCCAGCCCATGACGATCCAGGAATAGACCATCACACGCCCGTATCTGGTGCTCGGTTGGTGCGGATCAATTGCTACCCCCCTCAAGCGTCGCACCAAAGCGTCTACCGATAAAGCGTCTCCGCACGGAAAGCACGCGAGAATCGCGGTCATCAACCATAAGTGATGGTAGTGGTTCATCTTCCCGGCTAAATGAGGTCCAAGCAACATAAAAAAACTGAAAACTGCTAAACATGAAATTGACCACGATGTATAGATTCCTAATAGGCCAGCAAGTGCCAATAGACGATAACCTAAAATTAAGTTCGAGACAAATTCTTGCGACGGTGGGAGCGAATTCGCCAGCCAATCCCAGCCAAGTGGGAAGTTCATGTCTTCGACTGCCATGGACGGTAATTTTAATAACGAACTGAAATTGAACATTAGCATCTGCAGCATCACGACAATGCGAAAAACGCCAACATTGAATGGCGTGGTAGAAAATGCCAAAAAGCGATTAAAAGCCTGTCGGAAGCGGGCCATCAATACCAGTGCCAACGCTGATGACAAGACCACAACAAGACGACGCATAGCGTTAAATGCGAACCCCTCGTAGAAATCCCGTGTATGGAGCGTTGGATTCTTAATCTTATGCCGCTCGATCAGCCTCGAGATGTGTGATCCGTCTGGACGTTCCACCAGATTCAGAACATACGAAGTAGCCATCGATGGCAGAATCAGGAATACAAGGAACGTGCAACCGAAGAAGATCGCAAGCTTGGGGTAACTCAAGGCACAACCTTTCGTTTATTCCGTAAAAAAATGAAATATCTAAAAAACGAGTCTCAGGCTGTAGCCCCTACTCGTTTACCAATTTTGATTCTGCAGCGTTTCCACGCGAATGATTGGAAAAACAGCGTCACCCTCGATCAGATTACGGAAGCCATTTTGGATGTTCGGTAGTTTGATTCCCTTGTTGGCCCCCTCGCTGGGCGTCCTTAAGTCAGCTTCAAGAAGCCCTATAAAAAACATCAAAAAAAACTCTTCGTTCGCTGTTTCATTTACCGAATGACCTACGCCTTTTGCGTTGAGGAATCCACTCGAATCTGAACACGATCGATTCATTTTTCATGGGATTGTCGCGTCGGCGCAGCGGAATGCCATTAAAATTCACCTGCAGGAAAAAGAAATGAAAAAAAACAGGAGATCCCCGACCTGTCCGTCGGGGTTTCACCGATCTAATGATCGGAACATGGTTCCGGGGGGAGTGACCTCGATTGGGCCACTGTCGATTTGGATTGACCCGGTAATCAGGGCAATCCAAATCGACAGCGTTACGCATTGTTCCATGATTTAAACTGGTTTAGAGATTTCGACGACAGTCGCGCCTAATCTCTTCGCATCAAAATTCACGATGCCTCCGTATGGTTCGCACGCGAATCAATTGAGGTATCGGTCACCGGATGGACATCTCGAAGAAAGAATCTACTCGCTACCAGGCAAACATCCAGAGAAACGATTCATCCGATCTCCCCATCGATTCCGTTCCTGTTGATGCCTGCTGGCCGCGATTCTTCTCGTCAGGCGAGGATTTCCGTGACGACCTTTCCGGCGACATCGGTCAGACGAAACGGGCGGCCGTGGTGCTCGAAAGTCAGGCGTTCGTGGTCGAGGCCCAGCAAGTGCAGCATGGTTGCGTGCAAATCATTCGTGTGTACCTTGCCTTCGATGGCATGGTAACCGAAGTCATCCGTTGCCCCGTGTGTGATCCCTCCCTTGACCCCGCCACCCGCCATCCACATCGTGAATCCATGCGGATTGTGTTCGCGGCCATCCCCAAACTGGGCGTGCGGCGTGCGACCAAATTCGCCGCCCCACAAGACCAGCGTCTCATCCAGCAGCCCTCGCATTTTCAGGTCCGTCAACAAACCCGCCACCGGTTTGTCCGAGACTTGACAACGTTCAGGAAGCCCCGTGGCAATCTTGTTGTGGTGGTCCCAACCGCCGAGCGAGACCTGCACAAATCGGACTCCTGCTTCGGCAAAGCGACGCGCAAGCAGGCACTGTCGTCCAAACTGGTCGGTTGTCTTATCGCCGATTCCATACAAATCCAAGGTCGCTTTCGATTCGCCCGTCAGATCGACCAGTCGAGGCGTTTCCGCTTGCATGCGAAAGGCGAGTTCAAACGACTCGATCACCCCTTCCATCTGTTGGTCGGTTTGCAAGCGATTCAGCTGACGGCGGTTCATCGCCTGGATCATGTCGATCCGTCGACGCTGGATGTTCTCGGGGACCGTAGGGTCCGTGAGGTGTCGAATCAGTTCTTTTCCCGGTCCAGACTCGACGTTCTGAATCGCAGTCCCCTGGTGGATTGCGGGTAGGAAAGCACTGCTGAAATTTCGTTCCCCTTCGGTCGGCAGCAACGTGATATACGAGGGGAGCTGCTGGTTCTCGGTGCCGAGACCGTAAGAAATCCACGAACCCATCGAGGGGACGGTATCGAACAAATTGCCAGTGTGAAGCTGCCGGATCGCCACGGGATGATTCGGGCTATCCGCCTGCATTCCCCGCAACACACATAGATCATCCGCATGGCGTCCTAAATGGGGTAACAGGTCACTCATGGAGAGCCCGCATTCCCCCTGGTGCTTGAATCCCGAAACCGGACCCAGCAGCACCGTATTTTCAAAGCCAACTGTCGCCTCGGTATTGGGGAGCTGATAGGGGAGTTTTTTTCCTGCCCCTTCGGCGAGACGCGGCTTATGGTCGAACAGGTCCATCTGCGAGGGACCTCCATTCATGAACAGAAAGATGATCCGTTTGGCTCGCGCGGGGAAATGTGGTTTCCTGGCTGCTAATGCCGATTCCACCACAGAATTTGGTTTCTGTTCCGCAGCGGCGCGCTGCTGCAGTAAGGCGTTCAGCGCGACCGCACCGAATCCGCCAGCGGAGGTACTCAGAAACGTGCGTCGGGAGGCTCGAAGGGAAGGATGTAGATCATGCATAGTGTGTCATCTGCCTGGAAGGTGGGTTATTCAAGGAAGAGGAAGTTATTCGACCCCAATACGGCATGGCACAGCTCGGCCCATGCTGACAGTCTCGCTTTTTCGTTGCCAGCGGCAGCGGCCAGATCCTGGGTACAGTGATCGAGAAACGTGAGTGCGGATTCGATTTCGTCGCTTTCTGCTGGGCGGCTGGCTGTCAGCAAATAGAGGCGATTGATTCGCAGCCGGTCGTCGGGTTCTTCTTTCACCAGCCGCTCGGCCAGTTTGACCGCCTGATGTTTGACGAACGGTGCGTTGATGAGGAATAGAGCCTGAGTCGCCACCGTGGTATTGGGGCGTGCTCCAACGATTTCACTGGGATGCGGGAAGTCAAACGTGCTGAGGATCTCAAAATCCCCCATTGGACGTTGACGCTGCAGGGGGAGGTAGACCGAGCGTCGCTGCTTGATCTCATCGGCAATGTGGCCGCCCCATGTGGCGGGATTCACATTCCCACCGGCACCCCGAATGTTGTCATTGAGTTCCAGCCCGAGTGACGGCCCGCCACGGCCAGGATTCAGCTCGCCACTCACCATCAGCATCGCCTCACGAATCGACTCGGCACCCAGTCGGCGACGGGGCATCTGCCAGAGCCAGCGATTATCGGGATCCTCGGCGGCCCCCTTGGCGTTGTAGGCGGATGACAACTGGTACGTTTGCGACAGCACCATCCGACGGACGGTTTTCTTCAGCGACCACTGGTCGTCCCCTTGCAATTGCAGCGCGAGAAAATCGAGCAATTCGGGATGACTCGGCGTTTCCCCGTGGACGCCAAAATAATCGACCGTACGGACGAGGCCTTTGCCGAACAGGTGGTGCCAGACTCGATTCACCAGCACTCGTGGGGTGAGTGGATTTTCGGGATCTGTCAGCCATTGAGCCAATTGCAGGCGACCGCTTTGTCCCGGCGGAATGACGAACTGTGTAGAAACCGGAACGGCACTCAGGAAGCCACGGGGAGCAATTTCGCCGGGGGACTGAAAACTGCCGCGTTGGTAGATCGGGAAGTCGTGCGGCGTCGGAATATCCTTCACGGCGAGAGCCTGAGACTGTTGGGGCCGCGCGGATTCGAGTAGTCGGGCCAGTTGGTCTAACTCGCCACTGATTTTTACGATTTGAGGATTGTCTGAGGGGATTGGCGGGCCACTGTAAATCTGTAAGACCATGTTCGGCTGACCCGCTTCACCGAGATCGACCATGTGGGAGTGATTGATGCCACCACCGATCCAACCGGGGGTGACACAGCCCGCATACACAGGCAAGCCCGTGCTCGCTTGCTGCCCTCGGATCGCCCCCAGTTGACTCTGATGAAAATGTTCCTCGAAGAGCACCGTGGATGTGGCGGCGTCTGCAATCGCCAGATCGTCAATCGCTCCACTGAACCGACCGGTGTGGTTGCTTGAGGTGATCAGCAACCGGATTTCGCCGGAACCATCCCCCTGGTAGGTAAACGAGTCTTTACGGAGTTGTTGGGGATTCGCGATTCCGGACCAGGCTTGGGCGCGATAAACATGAGAGGCCAGAACCGAATCATCCTTGCGTAAGATCTGCAGCAGCAATCCATCTTGCGGACCCGTTGCCTGACTGTCATCCGCCCAGACGGAAGGGCCCGCGTGAAAAGAGACCTGGTACATTTGGTCGGGGGCGTTGGCTGCGATGCCGGTCGCTAACGTCAGCGAATTCGCGTCGGGGTTCACCACTTTTTGCTTGAAGCGTTGTTCGGCTTCTGTGCGTTGGAGTGCGGCGAGTTCTAATCTGAGCGTTTCCCGCTGCCCTGCGGTTTCTTGTGCCAGTCGTTCGAATTCCGCCGCCGCACCCGGCAGTTCTGGCAGGGGAACCTGCGTAATCTGACTCCACACACCGGGACCGTCATAACTGGTGGTGCGCGTGCTATGAAAAATCCCTGCTAAGGCATAATAATCACGGGTCGGTACGGGATCAAATTTGTGGTCGTGGCAGCGAGCACACGAGATCGTCTGTCCGAGAAATGTGCGTCCAATCCGATCGATCTGGTGGTCGACGACATCGGCGTCCAGTTGCCCTTTGATATAGTTTTGCAGCGTCCAGGGGCCGATCGCCAGGTATCCCGTAGCAATGATCTGCTCACGCTGCTGCTCGATACTGGTGTAGGGGAGCAGGTCACCCGCGATCTGCTCGTGGATAAAGCGGTCGAGTGGTTTATCGGTATTGAATGCCTGGATCACATAGTCCCGGTAGCGCCAGGCATCACGGATCAAGATGTTTCCGTCAATATCGGCCAGATCGGCGTAGCAAGAGAGATCAAACCAGTGGCGGGCCCAGTGGTCTCCGAAGGCGACCGAGTTTAACAGGCGATCGACCACGTTTTCATAAGCCTGATCGGACTGATCCGCCATAAACGCTTCGATTTCCGATGGGGTTGGTGGCAAGCCGGTGAGATCGAATGTCAGGCGACGGAGCAGGGGATGTCGTTCTGCCTTGGGAGAGGATTCGAGTCCTTGTTGCTGTCGTTTGGCCTGGATGAAGAGATCGATTTCGTTGTGAATCGAGCCCGCCGGTTTTTCTGTGGGAATCTCGGGCCGCGGAATCGGTTGCAGCGCCCAGAGTTTTTGGGGATCAAACTTTCTCTCTGGGGACTTACGCTGGTCGGGTGCGCCGAGTGAGACCCATTTTTCCAGGATGGCGATTTCGGCGGCGGGGAGTTTTTGTTGGGGGGGCATTTCTAAGCCCTCGTAACGAACCGCCGCAATGAGCAGGCTCTCTTCGGGTTGACTCGGTACAATCGCTTTCCCGGATACCCCACCCTGCTCCCATCCCTGGCGAGAGTCTAAGACCAGTCCCCCTTTGGCTTTGGCAGAAGCATGGCTGTGGCATTCGTAGCACCGCCGTTTCAGGATCGGAACGACCTCTTTCTCGAAGAATTCGAGCTGCTTGGCGTTGGTTTCGTTGGTAGGGTTTGCAGCGTTTGCGGTGCCGGCTGCGTTTGCGGTGTCAGAGTCGAGGTCTTGTGCCAAGTTGATTCCGCAGGCAAGAACCACGGTTGCCAGTAGCCTACTGATTATCAGCAGCCCGCTGATAAGTAGCCCGCTCATCGATTGTCGCGTGCTGGGAGGGGATTGATCACCGTTCATCGCGACTCGCTTGCTGGAAGACAAAACTCAGGTGAACCTTCACTGAAGCATTGACAATAAACCATTGTCAATCAAGAGGCAATTGACGGAAATGGCTGAGGAGGTCTGGACGGACTTGCCTCCCGACGCTGGCGACAGTGAATCGGAATAATTGACATTTGTTCATTGCGTTCTGGAGGCACGAGGGATAGCGTCATCATCCCTAATGAAAAAAGGATAACGATGCGACAACTCTGGATTGCCTTTGTGCTTGTTTTGATGGTGTCGTTTACGATTCTTGGCTGGATCGGTACGCGGATCAATGCCGAGAAGCCTCCGATTCCGAAACGCGTCGTCACGACTACCGGGGTCGTGCTGATCGACGAAGGTGGTATCGAGCGAGGTCAGAACGTCTGGCAGTCGATGGGGGGAATGGAAGTGGGCTCAATCTGGGGCCATGGTAGTTATGTGGCTCCAGATTGGTCTGCTGATTGGCTGCATCGGGAAGCGACCTTCATTCTGGGCCAGTGGTCGCATGCCGATTTCGGCACCGACTATGGGCAGCTAAACGGCGAGCAACAGGCTCAGCTTCAAGGTCGGCTGGCGACTCTGATGCGAACAAACACGTATGACCCTGCCACCGAAACGATCACGCTCGCTCCGATACGTGGGGAAGCCTTTCAAGCAAATTTCGAGCATTACAGCGATGTCTTTGCGAACGGCAGGACCGAGTATGCAATTCCCAAAGGGGCCATCACCGACCACGAGCGACTTCGTCACTTGTGTGATTTCTATTTCTGGACCTCGTGGGCCGCCAGCACGAATCGCCCCCACGACACCATTTCTTACACCAATAACTGGCCGTACGAACCACTGGTGGGAAACCGTCCTACGGGTGAAACCATTGTTTGGACAGGGGTCAGTATCATGATGTTGCTGGCCGGGATTTCGGCGATGGTCTGGTGGTATGCGGCTCGCAAAGCCGAAGAGCCTGCCCCCTCGATTCCCGAGACCGACCCGCTCGGAGACTGGGTCGCGACTCCCTCGCAAAAGGCAACCGTGAAATACTTTTGGACGGTCTCGGCGCTCATCTTGGTGCAGATGCTGCTAGGGATCATTACGGCCCATTATGGGGTCGAAGGGGATGGCTTCTACGGATTCCCACTTTCTCAATGGCTTCCCTATAGTGTGGCGCGTACCTGGCATGTGCAGATGGGCCTGTTCTGGATCGCGACGGCTTGGCTGGCGTCGGGGTTGTTCATCGGCCCTCTGGTTAGCGAGTACGAGCCCAGGGGGCAGCGGTTGGGAGTGAATATCCTATTTCTTGCGCTGCTACTCGTGGTTGTTGGTTCGCTGGCGGGGGAATGGCTGAGCATTCACAACAAGATGTCGGATACGGTGTCGTTCTATCTGGGGCATCAGGGTTACGAGTACGTTGATCTGGGACGGGTGTGGCAACTCGCCTTATTCGCGGGACTATTGCTTTGGTTATTTCTCATGATTCGTGTCTTGCTTCCCGCGCTGCGAAAGCCGGGCGAGCAGCGACCGTTGGTGATATTGCTGGCCGTGGCGACCACAGCGATTGCCCTGTTCTATGGGGCCGGGCTGACCTGGGGACAGCACACGCATCTTTCGATGGTGGAATACTGGCGGTGGTGGGTGATTCATCTGTGGGTGGAAGGATTCTTCGAGGTGTTCGCGACGACGGTCATCGCCTTCTTTTTCGTGCGTCTGCACTTGATTCGTCCCGGTGTCGCCGCAGCGGCCGCGTTGTTGTCCGCGACCACGTTTTTGTCGGGGGGAATCATCGGCACCTGCCATCATCTCTATTTTTCCGGGATACCCACCTTGGCACTCGCCTGGGGCTCGGTTTTTAGTGCGTTGGAAGTGGTTCCGCTGGTGCTGGTGGGATTTGATGCCATGGATGACTTACGTCGTTCCCGTGTGACGAAGTGGGTTCAGCGGTACAAGTGGCCGATTTATTTTTTCGTGTCGGTCGCGTTTTGGAATATGATCGGCGCCGGTCTATTTGGTTTTATGATCAATCCACCGATCGCTTTGTATTATATGCAGGGACTCAATACGACGCCGCTTCACGGTCATGCCGCCTTGTTCGGCGTCTATGGGATGCTGGGGATTGGCTTGATGCTGGTTTGCCTGCGCGCGTTGGTCCCCGGTGTGGAGTGGAAGAACGGGTTGCTAAAGATCGCCTTTTGGGGCATGAACGGCGGTTTGATGGCAATGTGCTTGCTGAGTCTACTTCCGGTTGGATTGATGCAGACCTGGGCTTCGGTCGAACACGGTTACTGGTACGCCCGCAGTCCTGAATTCCTGCAGACTCCGTTGCTGCAAACACTCCGGTGGATGCGGATCCCGGGCGACACGATATTCTTTCTCGGAGCCGTCGCATTGGTGACCTTCATCGCAGGTCTGAAGACCGGTCACTCGTTCAAAAGCAGCGACTGATACGGGTTGCAGTCATCAATGCGCGCCACACGGACAATGCCCGCCACAAGAACAGTGTTCAGCAGTCACAGACTGCGGTTCCATTTGCGTTGCGAACGGCAACGAGGTTAAACTCGATCTAGCCACGGCAGGTCGTTCGTTAGCCATGCCGGAGGTTTCCATTCCATCAAACGCATTTCCATTTCCCCGTGTCAGCCTGGGCTGGGTCGAACTCAAAGGAGACTTGATGAAACCTACCGGAACAGCAACAGAAAGTGTCACGATTCCTCGTCCGGAAAAACTAAAAACTCTGCCAGAAGTCGTGGTCTATGAAGACATCGACTATGGTGGAAGTCACAAGCGAACCAACTTGAACATGCAAGTGATCGGGAGGGAGATTAACGACAGGATCTCGTCGATGATCGTCGTGCAAGGAAAGTGGCGATTTTATCGTGATCCGCATTTTCTGGGGGATTTTTGGGATCTGGATGTCGGGTACTACCGCAGCATCGGAAAGGCCAGCGATGTGATCTCGTCATTCCAGTGCATTGAATATCCGCAATAGGCCGGGGTGACGGAAGCGACGGGTGTGAAAAAGAAAACTTACCGAAAGATCTCTGTTGAGGTTCCGTTCCTGGATGCTGGTAAGACACCAAATCGAATCAACATTACTTGAGGTTGCTTGCCGGTTACGGTTCGGGTTGTTGTTGCGTTGCCGGCCCGCTGAACGATCCGCTCATTTGCCCGGATCGTCCGCTGTCTCTTCACCCATTTGTTTTAGCTTGCGGTACAGCGTCTTCCGATCGAAGCCCAGAATCTGAGCCGCAATGGTCCGATTTCCGCGAGCCCCTTTCAGCACGTGCCGAATGTATCGTCGCTCGACCTCTTCCATCGGCAATAACTCGGAGGGGTTGTCACTCCCAATTTCCAGCTGATTACTGCGATAGTCGCGGATTTTGTCGGGAAGATCATCGACTGCGATGCGATCAAATCGGGTCAAGGCAACGGCCCGTTCCATGGCGTTTCGCAGTTCTCGTACATTTCCCGGCCAAGCATAATCCAGCAGCTTGCGGGCTGTTGCATCCGCTAAACCCAGAATCTGTTTGTGATTGATGGCGGCAAATTCTTCCAGATAGTGCTGAGCTAATAACAGCACATCGGTTCCGCGTGAACGGAGCGGGGGGAGTTTGATTTGAATCACATTGACGCGAAAATAAAGATCTTCCCGAAACCATTTTTCTTCGACGGCTGTTTCGAGATCACGGTTCGTCGCGGCGATCAATCGTACGTCGAAGGGGATTTCTTTATCGCTGCCGACGGGCCTGACGGTTCGCTCTTCCAGGGCACGTAACAATTTGGGTTGCAAAGCCAAGGGGAACTCACCCAACTCATCGAGAAACAGCGTCCCCCCATCAGCTTGTAAAAACAAGCCCCGTTTGTCGGCGACCGCGTCAGTAAAAGCCCCTCGTTTATGACCGAACAACTCGCTTTCCAGCAGCGATTCTGGTAACGCCGCACAATTGATGGCGACGAAAGGTTTGTCTTTGCGAGGGCTTTGCTCGTGCAGCGCTCGTGCTACCAGTTCCTTCCCTGTGCCACTCTCACCCGTAATCAATACGGACGAATCCGTTTTGGAGACACGGCTTAAATCGTCGAACAGCCTCCGCATGGCGGGACTTTCGCCCAGCAGTTTTGAAAATCGATTGGCCTGCTGCAGGCGATCGCTGAGCAGGCGGACTTGTTCCGATAGCAACCGATGCTGAATCGCTCGTTCGAGACGAAGTGCCAGAATATCGAGTTCGACCGGCTTGCTGACAAAATCATAGGCACCAGCGCGCATGGCTGCGATGGCAGTTTCCATACTCCCAAACCCAGTCATCACGATCACGGGGAGATCAGGTCGATTCGCGACGATCCGCTCACACAATCCCAAGCCACTTAAGCCGGGCATTTTCAGATCGGTCAGGACCGCATCGAATGTTCCTTCCTGGATTGCGAGCAGCCCCGCTGCGGCCGAGGTTCGCCATTCCGAAGCGATGCCGCGTGTCGCCAGATCGGCTTCGATCATTTCGCACATGCTTTGCTCGTCATCAACTATCAGGACTCGCCCTGGCATGCTGCTTCACCCTCCGGTAGATAAACTCGAAATTGGCTCCCCCGGCCCAGCGCCGACTGGACATCGATCCAGCCCTGATGCTCTTGCACAATTCCGTAGGCAATCGAGAGACCAAGTCCTGTCCCTTGCCCGACCTCTTTTGTTGTGACAAACGGTTCGAACAATCGGCTGCGGACCGCATCAGGAATCCCCGTCCCGGTATCGCTGACACACAGGCAATAATAATCTGCGGCGGCGGTACTTTCCTGAGCAGGATGAGAAATTCGCTCTTGTGTGACCCCAATCGTGACTTTTCCCCCGTCATTGGTCGCTTGAATCGCATTGACCACCAGATTTGTCAGCACCTGCTGGATCTGACCGGGATCGACACAGGCCATCGTCGGTGCGGTCGACTCGTCAACGATCAGTTCGACCCCTTGTTTTCGGCTGAGTGGATCCAGGATCTGGATGGTTTCCCGCACGATCATTCGCAAGTCGACCAGCGTCCGGCGTGATTTTCCACTGCGGGAAAAATCGAGCAACTGCCGGATGATTTCGGACATGCGGTCGGCTTGGGATTTGATGATCTGTGCACTTTCCAGGACCGCTTCTGGTGCGAGTCGCCCTGAGCCGATCAACGAGGCACGACCGGTGACAACATTTAACGGGGTCCCCAGTTCATGTGCGACGCCCGAAGCGAGTTGGCCCACGGTACGCAGCCGATCCGCGTGGCGAAGTTGCTCAATCGTCGCAATGCGAGCATCCGCCTCGTGACGGATTTGCCGTTGGGATTCTGCCAGATTATCGCACATTTGATTCAGGGTACTGGCCAGTTCCGAAAGTTCATCGCGGCTGCGAAGTTCAATCGGATCCGCCAGATCACCCGCGCCGACGCGACGAGCTTTGTCGATCAATCGCTTGAGTGGCCAGCCAACTAGCCAAATTCCGAGCAGCAACGTCAAGCCAATACTCGCCGCCACCACAATTCCTGTCAGGACTAATTTTCGATAGAGCGAGGTCCGCACAAAATCATCGGTGACACTGAGCGGTTCGGCGAGTTCCAGGGCTCCCCGTCGTTGCTGGTCGACGTTTACTCCCACATAGGTAACCAGGACCTCGGTCCCTTCCGGGGTACGGAACTGGAGCGTTACGGGTTCGCTCAGTGAA
>Ga0114978_10000352_pt1 | contig 38084 bp, 49 predicted proteins | sample S_140212_EF_Meta_FD_87027 | JGI IMG/M metagenome (GOLD analysis project Ga0114978, IMG submission 87027) | Freshwater microbial communities from Lake Simoncouche, Canada to study carbon cycling - S_140212_EF_MetaG | ecosystem: Environmental > Aquatic > Freshwater > Lake | place: Lake...
CGTAGACGTTGTACAGTTTGTCTAGTCCAGGCCGTCATGTCAGTGCCTTTCATTGACCATCCACCATCACGTTGCAAACACACCAACACATAATCTCCATTGTCGCGCCAGGGTTTTAAATCAAGATCAAGTCTGGTCTGAATCTGTTGCCACTTAGAACCGTCACTGTTGGCATTGGCATAGTTGTTGCTGTTATAAAACACTCCGTCTAGGCTATAACGTAAAAAATAGCTGTCTGTATCTACAAATTTAAAACAGCTGGCATCAATGGGCATGACATGTTGTCCGATGCGTCGTTGATGATCAATTACATTTCGTCTGAGTTGTATATGAGGACCGCGAATTTTAGTGCCAACCCAGCCCAAGATCACTGCCAGGCCACAATCTACCACTCGCAGTTCTGTTTGAACCAATACACTGGCACCTTGTGCCCGTGCACCTTCAGCAAAGGCCTGCAATACTTCAACCTTACGATTGCGGTCTGCTATTCTAGGTAGACTAGAAAGATACACCACAACATCATGCATGATATTTTTTTATCAATTTTAATGCAGTTCCATTGTACAGTTCTTTTTCTGTAAATTGACTGTAGCTCAAAGCACATAGCCAATTGCCAATGGGCCCACGATATAGGTCATTGATATCAGACAGTCTAGTGCGAGCCACCGTTGTAGAAATATGCCGACCCAGGATAATGATGGGTATACCGGCCCACACAGCTTCTATGGCAGCTGAACTGGCATCAGTGATTACACAATAATAGTCAGACTCTTTTAAATGTTCATACAAGTTGTCACGTGTTTTACGATTGAGTTCTTTAGGACGAAATACCACACAACGATCGGTGTATTTTTGCAGTTCTGTACGCACCTGTTCACGCCATGCAGACAGCGTAGTTCCAAACATTTGATAATGATATTCACTGTTTTCAACAACCAATATTGCGTCCCCGTCGGTACGCCACGGTGTTGGCATACTAGATAACAAGTGTAAACGATCTGCTGGAAAATAACTCTCTTTTGATAACAAATGGTGTATGTGATTTTTTACCAGTCGATGCCAAAGTTTTTTACCAGTTACGAAATTAGTGTAACCCGAATCAACAAACCAGAAAGGTAAGTGAGTCGCCAATCGATGTTGTAGCACAGGTTCGTTGTTGATGATATTTCTTAAAACTACTAGTTGATCATCTGGAATAGGATCCCCGGGCAATGCCCAAACTGGTTGATCGGTCAGTTGTTGCCCTAGGGTTTTAATAAAAGTTTTAGTGGTGCTATTAATATAACAAGACAACAGATAGTCACGACCAATGTTGATGTTTTTAAAGTTTTCCGCCAACCAACGGATCAACAAGCGATGTTTCTTTTTGTATTCGATTACTATGAAATCTTTGTATTCTTCAAGATCTTGTCTAAGTAGCTTGTTGAGCGTGACAAAGTCAATTTCAATCAACCCAGATTTTTCCATACGCTTGTTGATTTTTTCTAGATAGGTATTGGTATTGGACCAGGTTGGCTCAATTTTTTTTAAGTGCTGTGCCAGTATTTTTTTGGCTAGACCAATTACTGCCTCGTCATGATTTAACAATAGATACACGTTTTACCTTGATTCTAATCCCCGTATGAACCTTGCGGCCTGGCTGTTGGTTATTTGCAAAGGTTCACCCCAACCCATGATCAAATCGTGTTTTTTCTGTTGTAATAATTTAGCACCCCAACTTATTAGTAGTTCTACAGCTTCGCCATTGTCTGATGTGCCAGTGTCTTTGTGGAATTTTTGTTCAACCACTATAACAGGCTTACAGGATTTAATATAGTTTTCACCACCTAAAATAATGTTGTACTCGTAACCTTCACAATCCAGTTTGATATAGTCAGCCGGAGGCAAATCCATGCTGTCCAGGGTTCTCATTTGTATTTTGCCTTGACCAAAGCTTTCGGTATCAACATGACTGTGCCCGGTATTTTCTGGAACAACAATCATGTCGATCATGCTGTTCTCTGCACCCAAGGCACAATCATAAATTTTTAAATTTGTGGCTGGAACATTTTTTATCAAACAGTCTCTAAAATCAGCCACAGGTTCGATGGCATGTACTCGTTGAAAAAATTGACAAAGATCGCGAGCCCATAAACCTATATTGGCACCTATATCCAGAGCCACATCGTGTTTTTTACAATAGGGTATGCTGGCTCTGCGTACAGGTTCTTGATACACGGCCTGGCCGCCCTTTTCAATATTTCTAGTCAACATTTTAGCAAAGTGTGTGTCTTGGTCTGGAAACCACCAGCGGTGTGATTGATACATTATTTTTTTCCTTTTTGTTTAAGTACCTGTTGCCAGTACGGATGATTCAGATGCATAACTACTTCTTTAGGACGACTCATACCTTGTAGTTTACGCTCGCCCTTGACATGGTCCATGTATAATCCTAACTCGCTGTTAATAAATGGATGAGCAGCAAGCCCTTTGTCTTCCCAACTGGGATTCAAGTTAAAAAACCTATTGTTGGCCTGATATTGTTTACGGACTACATCCCATATGTAACTGTCGTGCCATTCTTTTTCTTTAAAAATATCATCGGTATTGTACATACCCACAAATTTTCTAATAAAATTTCTAGTTTCTGGATGAGCTAAATTATAACCTACCCAGCCACATTCTGAATGATATTTGTCACCACGACCCAGGTAACTGATCATGGCATCACTGGGGCATACTGTAGACAGCCAGTCAATGGGCACAAGGCTATGCGTATGACTGTCGGCATCTAACCAAATCATGTATCCATCACTTAGTTCTTTTTCGCAAAGAGCAACACTAAACACTTTGTATGAAAATCTTACAGCATTCCAACGAAAGGATTTTTTAGGATTCCATACTTCGGGCGGACCATCCAATCCATGTGCCTTAGGGTTATTTCTATGGCGTTCAACAAACGCACGAAGACCGGGACTAACAGCCAACAAATCATGTACTCGAGTGTTTGGTCTACGGACAACAGGCGTACAATTTTCAGCACAAACAATCAACTCAACTTCTGCTGGCCAGTTGGCTTCAAAAGTGTCAATCATGCGCTGGCCGTATTGTTTTAGACCCTCGGCATTAAAAGAGGTAATTACAGTATATTTCATGTTGAATATTTAGTGATCAAATCAGTGGCCTACTTTCCTTTGCAGTGTGCTCAAAACAGCACTCCTGTTATTACGGCCATGCTGAATAGCCTACGTAGTGCTGGAATAACCGCTATAGAAAACAGTATGGATGCAGATGCCGCAATTGTATGGTCGGTATTATGGTCAGGACGCATGGCGTCAAACAAACAAGTTTATGAGCATTATCGAGCACAGGGCAAACCGGTTATTGTTGTTGATGTTGGTGCATTATATCGCGGTGAAACTTGGAAAATAGCTGTTAATCATATTAATCAATTAGGCTACTATGGGCATACTGAAGACTTAGACATGGACCGTCCTCGTAAGTTGGGCATAAGTTTAGCACTTAACCTTAGTCGCAATCCTACTATCTTGATCGCTGCACAGCATCGGCACAGCCTACAGTTGGTCGATCAAAATCATGAAGCGTGGATTATGGACATAGTGAGTGAGATTAGACAAGTAAGTGATCGCCCAATTGTAATCCGCCCACATCCTAGAAGTCCGTTACAAATAGCCAGTCTAACCAAAGACATCACAATTGAAAAGCCAGAGAAAACACCCAACACATATGATAGCTACAACATGCATTTTGATTATCACGCCGTGGTAAACTATTGTTCAGGTCCCGGAACACAAGCTGCCATCTCCGGAACTAGACCAATTGTGGGTGCATATAGTTTGGCCTTGCCAGTGTCGGTTGCTATCACAGACATAGAACGGCCATACGATACCGATAGAGATCAGTGGTTAGTGGAAATTTGTCACACTGAATACACAGTAAAAGAAATACAACAAGGCCTATGGCTTCAACGACTAAACTCCCATCTATAACTGGCCCTATTGATTGTGCCTGTGTGATACACGGAGATGCCTATGATTGGCAGTACGTAGAACGACTTTACAATATGCTGAGTCGACACATTACTCCGGGTATTAGATTGCATGTTTATACTGAAGCAGATAGGGCAGTTCCTGAGCCGATGATCAAACATGCGTTGATGGATTGGGGGATCTCGGGCCCAAAACGTTCTTGGTGGTACAAGATGCAACTTTTCAATCCTGAACATCATGCAGGTCCGTTGTTGTATTTTGACCTCGACACAGTTGTGGTCAACAATATAGATTGGATATGGAAACAATCCACTGCATATTTTTGGGCAGTGCGTGATTTTAAGCATCTTTGGCGCCCTACACATAATGGAGTAAATTCTAGTGTGATGTGGTGGGACACACAAAGATACCAACCAGTTTGGGAAACCTTTATACAACAAGATTTACAAAATATCATAAAAAAATACCCAGGCGATCAGGATTATATTTCTGCAATTATTCCGCAAAATCAACGTAGATTATTTGATTCAGCTCGCATACAAAGTTGGCGCTGGCAATGTTTAGATGGCGGTTACGATTTTGCCCGGCGTCGCTGTCATAACCCAGGGCAAGGTACTACATTTACCGAAAATACCAGCGTTTTGGTATTTCACGGCAAGCCCAAACCCGACGATATTTCAGACGATATTGTAAAAAATCATTGGCGCTAATGATAAATAACTGTAATTAGGAGGATTTAAAGTGGCCGAAAATCGTACATTTATTTTTAAAGGATTAGCTTACGGAAGCACACCAGTTTCGTTGCAAGCTGTCATTGGTAATACTACAGTATTCAGTGGAGCAGTTGCCACAACAGATGCACCATTGCCTGTAACTCCTCCAGACCCATCTGCACAAGCAGCATTGTTTTCTTTTACTACTTCAGAATTAAATACTGATTTTGCTGGTAGTGTACCTATGCAGGTCGCAGTCACCGGCGGCAACGGATGCGTAATGGGCGAAGTTAACGGCAATTGGTATGTGGGCAATGTCATGGTTCCTTCTGAGGGCACTTACGGAACAGCATCAAGTTTCACTTTAAATTACGGTGGACAACCGACCAACAGTGAAGGCACAGTTGATACCCGTAGTTCAGTGTACATAGATGGAGATCAACAAGTTCCACCATGCCTGGTCAGTACTGGATGCTGGAATTGGATTGTACCAACTGGGTCATTTTTATCATACAATTTTAACGTAAATATTGGCATGGTAGGAAATGTCATTGGAAATACTTCCAACTACACAGGTTCCTTTACTCCTGTGCCAAACTACCCAACACCTTGGCCCGTATAAGTTAGCACACACTAACCTACTAAAACCCGTCAAAATGGCGGGTTTTTTTATGGTTGACCAGAAATGCCCAATTTGCTATAATACTTGTATAGAAACTAAAAAGGAGCAGAAAATGACTAAAAAACACTTCATTGCAATGGCTAAAGAAATTAGCCAAATGACTGATCGTACGTCAGCTCGTATTACAGCCGAAGCTTTCTGTAAAGTGGCACAATCTGTAAATTCACGCTTTGACCAGGCTAAATTCCTTGAAGCTTGTAAGGTTTAAGCGGTTGACCATTAATTCCGTTTCGCTTATAATATACATATATTAACAAAATAGTTAAGGAGCTAAAAAATGTCTACAATTCTTGTAAAGCATGGTAGTTATCGTAATCAGTCAGTAAACAATGTGACCTTTAACTTGGTAAAGGGTTACCAAACAGGAGCCAAAGGAGGCTATGTGACAGTAAATGCCGAAGGCTATTTTGGTGAAAATACACCAGAGGTAGTTCGTATCCGTGTAAACAGCATCGAAGACTTGGAGTTTACTGCAGGTCCTGCTTCTGCAGAGACTGCCGCTCATGCACAAGTTCATGTTCATGCCAAACAACCAGTGGAAACTGACGAAGAAGTTATTGCTCGTATTGGCGAACGCTTTGACATCCTGGACCAAATGACCAAGGCCACTATTGCCGGTGACGTCCGTGCAATGATCGTAGTTGGCCCTCCTGGTGTAGGCAAGAGCTATGGTGTAGAAAAACAGTTGGAACATTCGGGCTTGTTTGATCAGTTGAGTGGTCGCCGGGTCAAGTATGAAGTTATCAAAGGTGCCATGACTCCAATTGGTCTCTACTGCACCTTGTATAAACATTCAGACAAGAACAATGTGTTGGTGTTTGATGACTGTGACTCTGTGTTCCAAGATGACTTGAGCTTGAACATTCTCAAGGCCGCCCTGGACTCTGGTAAAAAACGTAGAATCTATTGGAATAGTGATAGTGCTATGTTGCGTCGTGAAGGCGTTCCAGACATGTTTGACTTCAAAGGTTCGTGTATTTTTATTACCAACCTACAGTTTAGTAACCTTAAAAGCAAGAAGTTGCAAGACCATTTGGAAGCATTACAGAGTCGTTGCCACTTCCTAGATTTGACTCTTAACACCATGCGTGATCGTTTCTTGCGTATCAAGCAGATTTACCTCAAAGGTGAATTGTTTGCAGACTACGATTTCACTCAAGAACAAGGCGACGAGATCATTGGGTTTATGGATGCTAACCAAAGTCGTTTGCGTGAGATGAGCCTGCGTATGGCTCTTAAGATTGCAGACTTAACCAAAGTATCAGGTGATAACTGGAAGGCATTGGCCGCTAGCACTTGTATGAAGAACAGTTAATCCGGTAGCTCCTGGGTAGTGCAAACTACCCACTTTCAACAGGTATCCGTAAAAAGATACCTGTTTTTTTGACTTTGTTCAGTTAAGTATGTTATACTAACATATGATTCTTTCCGTTGAACTTGATGATCTGAAACTGGATTTTAATATATTTGATAATCCTGTAGCCCAGTCATGGGTAGATTGCATGTTGGCAAAAGATCAATATCCGTTGGATCATCCAGATCGTTTTTATGGCTTCAACAGCATTGAACAAGAGCAAGCTCGAGCCCTTGCAATGATACATGCCAGCATAGACACAATTAACAAACACAGTCCTATTATCGCCAGGCAGATAACCACGGTAGACGATCAAGATACACTTAACTATCTACATAATATTTTTGAACGTTATCACGGACTGTTGGATCTGCAGGACCAAGAATTTTTTGTCAATGCTCCAGCGGCAGTTAAAGAAGCATTGGCAGATTTGAATATCAATGTTCATCGTTGTGAAGCTGTGGCTAGAGGCAACCGCCCTAGATTTGTATGCACTTGGTATGGTTTGCCAAAAACAAAAACGTTGAGTACAGAACTTATTGCTGAGTATGGCACTCTCAATCCCAAGTTTGGTTCGGTCTGTTTGAACTACTGCGAGATAGGCAAGACTTTAGAAGACCTAACACAAGATAAAGATAACTACATAGGCGACGAAGCATTCCGCCCATTTAATTATTATTCAGCAGATTTTAATGTACGCTTACACGAAGAAACTGTGTCCTATGCTTCGGAGAAATTGTTGCGTATGCAAGAATACTACAACCAACATCGAGACTTTTTCTTTGAACATGGATACACAACTTTTCAAGATCCAAGATTATTGCCAATGAGATTCCCTGTGGCCACACTTGCCGAAACCATGCCAAGAGCACAATTAATTAAAGAAATACAACAACGACAATACGTCACTAAGGTTTATATCGAATGAGAACAGCTAGAATTGTAATCCGTGATGAAGTAAATATCAAGATAGAAGGACTTGAACTGGATGCTCGTCGCGCATTGGTTACAGCCTTTAAGTATGATGTACCCGGTGCTCGTTATCTACCAGCAGTGCGTCTTGGACGTTGGGATGGCAAGGTAAGCTATTTCCAATTGGGTGGTAGCACTTATGTAAACCTGTTGCCAGATATCATTCCTATACTAGAAAAGTTTAACTATGACATTGAGTTGGATGATCAAAGAGAGTACAGTACCACATTTGAATTTGAACCAGTAACTGAAAAAACATTCAGTCATATTGTGTGGGGTAAAGGGCATCCGCTAGAAGGGCAACCAATGGAGTTGCGTGACTATCAAGTTGAGATCATCAACAACTTTCTTGCCAACCCCCAGTGTATTCAGGAAATTGCCACTGGCGCAGGCAAGACTGTAGTCACAGCCGCGCTGAGTAATGCAGTGGCACCATATGGCCGTACTATTGTTATTGTGCCCAACAAGAGTCTAGTAACGCAAACAGAAAAAGACTACATCAACATGGAACAGGATGTGGGTGTGTTCTTTGGTGATCGTAAAGAGTTTGGTCGCCAGCATACTATTTGCACTTGGCAAAGTTTAAATGTACTGTTAAAGAATACAAAGAACTCGGTGGGTGACATTACCATACAAGAGTTCTTAGAAGATGTAGTGTGCGTTATTGTTGACGAAGTCCACATGGCCAAAGCCGACGCATTAAAGACTCTGCTAACAGGTGTAATGAGTCGTGTTCCGTTACGTTGGGGACTTACAGGAACTATACCCAAAGAACCATTTGAGTCGCAGGCCCTGAAGTGTAGTCTTGGTCCAGTCATTGGCAAACTCACAGCCAGTGAACTGCAAAGCCAAGGAGTCCTGGCTCAATGCCACGTAAATATTGTGCAGTTGGTTGACCATGCAGAGTTTACCAACTATCAAAGTGAACTAAAGTTCTTACTAGAAGAACCGGACAGATTGGATACTATTGCTAATCTAATTCGACAAGTCAACGCCACTGGAAACACACTTGTGCTAGTGGATCGTATTGCCGCTGGACAAGGCATTATAGAACGTCTAGGTGATAATGCAGTTATGGTTAGTGGTGCAACTAAAGCAAAGGACAGACAAGATGAATACGACGAAGTGGCAGAAGCTACAGGAAAAATTATTGTGGCTACCTATGGTGTGGCAGCGGTTGGAATCAATATTCCTAGGATCTTTAATTTGGTGCTTGTTGAGCCTGGTAAGAGTTTTGTTAGAGTTATCCAAAGTATTGGTCGGGGTATCCGAAAAGCTGAGGACAAGGATCATGTCCAGATCTGGGACGTAACCAGCACTTGTAAATTTGCAAAACGCCATTTAACCAAGCGTAAACAGTTTTATAAAGAAGCCAACTATCCATTCACTCAAGAGAAATTAGAATGGAAATAAAGGTTGCACTTGTAGTAAAATATGTTATAATACACTTATGAGAATATTAACACTTGAAGACCAACCGTTTGATCTAGATCACCTACCTGAAGAAGTAGATGATATGAGGTTTGCTATACTAGACAATTCAAACCCACAAGACCCTGACTACTATTACATTCCACTAATCTTCTTGGAAAGTTTTACAGCACCAGCCTTGGTCTTACGCATAGGCCCTCATAGGATCAAAATGCCTGTGGACTGGCAAATATTGATTGGCGAGCCCGACCTAGGCGATCTGGAAATCTTGCCGTTGACCAGTATCAACGATCGCGGATTTAAGGCATTCCAGTTCAACCCACTCAGCAGTTTTAGACCCAGCTTCTTGGACATAGAGATCATGGATGTGTATCAAGAAGTCACTTGGTATGCTCCTAAATTAAAAAATGGCCAGATGTTGTGCGTTCCGGTAGGAACAGGTCCTAAACCCGAGTGTGTATATTTTGTCAAAGACATTAGCCGCAACTGTGAAGTGGTGGATTATAGAAAGGCCTGGTAGTGGACAAGCTCAGTATTGCCAATGAGATGGCACAGTTTGATGGTAAGAATCGAGAATTTTACAATGAACTCACAGATGAAGAACGTAAAAAGTTCAGCAACTTCTTGATGATTCGTTATGGTTCTAGTGTACAAGGCAGTCGAGATCTTCAAGAGTTTTACTTGATAGCAACCAATGAGCGATTCAACAAACATTTTTTTGCCATCAATCGACATCCTAAATTACAATGGTTGTGTGCCACCACAGTAAGTCCTGGCATGGGCTCTATGCGTCACAACTGGATTGCACCCAAGAAAAAAGAAGGCAACAACAACGAAGTCCGCAAACAACTGGCCGAGATGTTTCCCAACATGAAGGCCGACGAACTGGATCTAATGGCTGCAATAACTACCAAAAAAGAACTCAAGGAATATCTCCAAGAAGCTGGAGAGTAGAACTCATGTACGAGTGCCGATACTGTAAAAAAAGTTTTGTAAAAGAAACTAGTCTAGCCGTACACATGTGCGAGCCTAAACGGCGCTATCAAGAACAAGATGAACGCGGTGTACAATTGGGCCTACATGCTTATCTCAAGTTCTATGAACTCACACAGGGCAGTGCAAAACTAAAGACCTTTGACGACTTTGCAACAAGTCCGTATTATCGTGCTTTTGTAAAGTTTGGTCGATACTGTGTAGCAGTCAAGGCCATTAATCCTGCCAGGTTTGTAGAATGGTTGTTGAAGAACAATAAGAAAATTGACCATTGGCCGCGAGACAGTGTATACACAGAATACCTGTCAGAACATCTGCGTGTAGAAAATGTAAATGATGCCCTGGCCAGAGCTATGGAATTTGGTATAGAGTGGAGCGAAGAAACAGGGCACCCAGCCGAAGACTGTTTGAAATTTGGCAATACCAATGCCATGGTCTATGCTGTCACTACCGGCAGGATCAGCCCTTGGGTAGTGTACAACTGTGAATCAGGACAGAAGTTTTTATCGGAATTGGATGCTACACAAATTGCTATGATCTGGCCCTACATTGACAGCGAAGTGTGGATGAAGAAGTTCAACGACTATCCAGCAGATCAAGAGTATGCCAAGGATATTTTAACAAAGGCAGGTTGGTAAATGATTTACATAGATTTTCAAGGTGGCGCCCACGGCAACTACTTGGAATTTGTTTGTAATAAATTCTTGGCCGGAGTTGACTGCAATGACTCGCCTTTTAACCAGCTAGGAGCTTCGCATGCCAAACTGTACCACGGTGAAAAACAATTCCAGTGTTGGCATTACTCAGATTTCCGCGGAGTAAAAACAGATCTATTTGACAGCAAAATCATCAGTATAGAAATCAAATATGATGATTTGTTGGCCTTGCAATCAGTTAGTTTGTTACGAGCCGGGGACTGGAACATTGACAACGACCAACTTGAAATCAACACCTATCACAAGTTAAACAATATAGACTATGAATGGGTGTTGGAAAATTTGGTTGCAAGTTTTTTTCAAACACAATTACAAGACAGTTACAATGCAGTCAAGGATGCCAGTTGGCCCAACATCGCTTGCCGTGAAGACTTTGACCGCTTGCCCGAGTGGATCCAATTGGAATGTATAAATCAACACAATCTTAAACTGTATCAACTTGATGCAGAACATCCTGACTGCCCTAGACACATTCTTAGAGAATTTTTTAAGATTGGATTTCGCAAGCCTGAACAAGCAGGATTCGTAGTACGACAGAAAAAACAAGTCTATGATTCCAGCAACGATCCAAGGGTATTTCCATTTGCGAGTTTTTATAACACTGAAAATTTTATAAATCAAATACAATCAATTGGCACGTGGTCCGGTTGGGAAGTAAAAAATATGCCACAACTGATTGACCTGCACACCGAGTTTCTTGCTCGACAACCTTATAAGGATTCTAAAAAATTCTGCGACCAATTGATAAAAAGAATATGTGACCAAGAAATATTTGAGTTACCCGAATTGGATTTAATGCAAGAAAGTTACATTGCCGCTCGGGTAGAAAGTCATTATGGCGGTGAATTACCTGCAGACCAGGTAGAATGGTTCACCAATAGTCGACAAATTTTAAATTTTTTTGTAAAATAGCACTATGAGCGCAGACATTGACATTGACTTGGCAGATAGAGAACAGTTGTTACAACTGATTCGAGCAACGCCGGCACGGCAACTGCATCAAGGCCAGGTTCGTCGACACAATAGTGGAGTATACGTTACTGATATTCCTCAGGATCCTATAAATGGCTGTGCGGCTATAGACTACGAAACTGCTGAACAGTTAGGGTATTTTAAAATAGATTTGTTAAACATGAGTGTGTATCAACTGATCAAAAACCCCGAGCATTACACACAGATGTTAGAAGCGACTCCACCGTGGGAACGTCTATGGACTGATTCAGACTGGGCCAGTCAGTTGGTACACGTTGGCAACTACACAGAGTTGTTGAAATCTATGCGGCCAGATTCAATACCAAGAATGGCTGCCTTTATTGCTATTATCCGGCCAGGCAAAGCGCATTTACAAAATCGGCCTTGGCCCGAAGTGTTTGAATCAGTATGGAATGGTGACGACAGTAGAGGATTTGTATTTAAACACAGTCACTCGATAAGTTATGCGGCCCTGGTGGCTCTGCATATGAATCTACTTAATCAAGACGTCGTACAAGAGTAATACTTTTACGTTTGGACTTTTTGCGGGCCATCTCGCTTAGACTGCAAATAGGCCCGTGTAGTATTTCTAAATCTTTGTTGGTGAAAGTGCGCAGATAAGGCCTAAACATGTCCCAGTCACCTTTGAGAAATATGTTAATAGGTACACTACGGTTGCTTTCCCACCACCAAACATTGGCTAGTTCTAAAAATTGACGTTTAACGTCAACATCTAGAATTGCACCAAAATCGTAAATAGTAGTTATAGCATCGTCTTGATTTTGTATAATACCTACGTATTCCGTTGTGGCATAGACACACAAGGTTATAAATGGGTATTTTTCCGCTAGTTTTTCAAAGAAATCGTTTGTCATATCTACGGATATTTACCAGACCATTTCGCCCCAGGTTTCTAAAGGCACTAAATATACTGTATGTATTCCACCCAAGCCTATATCTATCAGCAGATCATGCGAGTGTTACTCATGGACACAGGCGCCGGCGAAACATTTATCTATAGGTATGATCCTGTGTACGCAAAACAATTAACCATAAACAAAGGCGTTGACAATGTGCTGTTATTTGAGTTCATTAACCAACAAGAAAAACCTGTTAATATCACAGGTAGCACGTTCTTATTTCGGGCAATCAGCACCGACGGCGCTGAGATTTTAGTTGAAAAGCCATTGGTTATATTAAATGCACCCACCGGACGTGCCAAAGTTACTTTGACCAGTGCAGATTTGTTGGAAGTGTTGGCGCAACCAGCCAACTACAGTATTCAACGCACCAGTGGCAACCTGACAGAAGCAGTGTTTACCAATGCTCAAGCTGGCGCACGAGCTCCGTGCAACATCATTGACAGTGTGTTGCCACAACACGTTCCAAGCGCACCACTTACAATACCTACTGTCAAGCTCAGTGCTCAGGCCAGTCTGGATGGTACAGCCTGGGGCAGTTACAGTCCCGGCACTTACTGGTCCGGTAACCCCAACGGTGGCAACTACTGGAACAGTTTTGCAAATACAGAATTTTACAGCAGTTTCATTGAACCAGTCAACGCAGTTACCACAGTACAAATGACCTTGGTAGGATACACAGGCACAATCAAAGCTCAGGCTGCACCAAACTACGAAAGCATTTGGTACAATGTGTCTGAGTCAACCACCTACTACAATGAAACTCGTACCATTTATATGAATATTGTAGGATGGCATCCTTTACTTAGATTATGTTTTAACAACAGCATATTTGCTGTACCAACTCAGCCCGGTGTACCGGCTATTGCTTATGCTACTACAGAAAATGGGGTAGTGACCAGTGTTACCATTACCAATGGCGGCAGTGGGTATTTGGCTCCGCCACACATCAATTTCATCGGTGATGGTGCTGGTGCTACCGGAGTGGCTACGATATCTGACGGTGTGGTAACCGGCGTCACAGTAACCAATGGTGGTTCGGGTTATTGGTATTTGCCTAATGCAGGCATGGGCGCAGGTGTGTTTCCAAACGATGCTAACCAGACCGGGGCCGCAGTCATAATCAGCACAGGTTATGTAGTAGATCTCCTATATAGATAATCCAAATAGTCTTGCAGTTTACCAATAAATCTGCTATAATTATAGTATGATTGATGTGACTTCTTTCCTGACAGGCAAACGAAAACAAACCAGTTCTGGGTGGATTAGCTTTAATGCTCTATGTTGCGAACACAATGGTGAAAGCCGTGATCGTCGACAACGTGGTGGAATGAAGTCAAGTGATCAAGGTTGGAGTTATCATTGTTTTAATTGTGGCTACACGGCCAGCTTTGTGATAGGCCGCAACTTGACATTCAAAGCCCGAAAATTATTACAGTGGATGAATGTTCCACAAGAAGAAATTGAACGTATAAATCTTGAAAGCCTAAAACACAAAAGCATAGAAGGCTTGATAGGTGAACGTCAACAAATAGTAAATCAATTACAAAATATTGAATTTGAAGATAGATTGTTGCCAGCGGATACACAACCACTCAACGATGAATCTCAAGCATACTTAGAACGTAGGTGCATACCACTAGACTATCCATTCCTGTACAAGACCATGCCACGTCCGGGCGTTGTAATTCCGTTTACCTTTGATAACCAAGTGGTAGGACATACAACACGGTTCCTAGACGACCGCACTCCTAGATATATCCAAGACATACAGCACGGCTATGTATTTGGAACAGATTTGCAAAAGGATAATTGGCAATCAGTGATTGTGGTTGAAGGAGTGTTTGATGCACTCAGCATCAACGGCTTGGCTGTGTTACACGCAGAGATCAATGATGCACAGGTTAGATTAATACGCAGTCTAGGTCGTGACGTTGTGGTTGTTCCGGATCAAGATGAAGCTGGTATAAAGTTGGTAGACCGTGCAGTAGAACTAGGATGGGCAGTGAGTATGCCTGTGTGGCCAACTGGTGTTAAAGATGTCAACGATGCTGTAGTTCAGTTGGGCAAACTAACAACGTTGCTGACCATAATGAAGGCACGAGAAACTAGTAAGATTAAAATAGAACTAAGAAAGAAACAGTTGGTCAAACAACTTAATAAAAAATGAAAATATTAGTGTGCGGCGATAGTTTTAGTGCCACTGATCCTGACTTTCCAGGGCTTCATTGGACTGAGAAAATTTTAAATTTCTCTCCTGACTTTGAAGTATGTAATCTAGCACACGGCGGATGTAGCAATGCTATGATCACTTTGCAACTACTACAAGGTTTAAATTTAAATCCCAATTTTGTAATTGTAGCATTTACCAATGAAAATCGTTATGAGTTAGACAAGGATCCTGGCATACTGCCAACTGACCTTACAGTGCAAGGCTTGTCTGCATATCAGCAGAGTCGCTATACCACCAACATGTATGTAAAAGATGCAGGAATAGAAAAATGGATGGCTGGAAAATGTTCTGAGAATTTTGAAAAACTTAAAAATTATTTTTATATTTCTTTTTGCCTACAAACACTACGCCAGCACAATATTCCATTTGCGTTTAGTTTAGGTGGGTTTGAGTACCAGCAAGATTATCCAGCGTTGATTAATTCCAATTATGTGTACAATTTTATAAAAGATTACACAGCCAATGAACTCAAAACTAATCTTTGGTATCATGGCTCAGAGTCTACGCCGACTTATCATGTCAGCAACGATCAAGTACAAACATTGTATGCCAACGAATGTATCATGCGTATCAACACGGCCAAGGAAGCAGATTGATAGATAATTCAAGCCGTCATTGTCCTTACTATAATCAAGGGTTGTTTATAGGAGCAGTTCCTTCTGAAAAAACTCAGATTTCTATGTGTTGCTGGCAAAACAAGTCCGCAGCAGACACAATTACATTTGATCACCCTTACTTGGAAAATATTCGTGAAGAAAGCAGGACAGCAATACCTAAATCTTGTTCTCCACACTGTAGCGTACCCGGGCACATAGCCAACGAAAGAGAACGGTCGTTGGTAGAGTGGAACACGTTGATATCAACCGATACCGAATCAAAAGTAATACGCAGTCTTCATCTTGAACAGTCATTACTGTGCAATCTAAAGTGTATCAGTTGCAGTTCTAGATTCAGTAGTTCATGGAACGGCGAATATCAGTTGTTTGAGCCAGATGCACCGCAGATAACTTTGAAGAAAAATCCTGAATCGGTATGGCAACATTTGGATCTTCAACATATTAAAAAGTTGCATTTTACCGGCGGTGAACCATTGCTGAATAGAGACAATAAAAAAATACTACAACACCTGGACAGCTTGGGAGTACTGCCAGATCTTATAGTGTCCTACAACACCAACGGAACTGTTATACCAGATGCTGAAACATTGGCACTTTGGAAACGGTGTCGGTTTGTGCGTTTATTTTTTAGCCTAGACGGTATTGGCTCCACGTTTGAATTTACAAGATTTCCTGCGGCCTGGAGCGAAGTGCAAGACAACATACAATATTTTAGGTCATTAAAAGACACTTGTATCCTGATAGAAGTAAATGCCATTGTTGGTGTACACAACATTTTTAACTTGCCAGAATTTTTTCAATGGTGGAAAGACCATTGCCAGACTGGTAGCCAAGGCGATCCGAGCCAAATATTTGTGCGTCGCATTGATCCTAGTTCTTACGGTGGAACAGTTTTGGACCTACGGCATCTTACCAAAAATCAAGCATTGTCTGCGGTAGATATGTTATACTCACTAAGTGATTATCCTGGAGTGCATACCATACTTGACTATATAAAACAAAACAGTCAACCAGACAACTGTTGGGTTGATTACTTAGATCGTCTGAGTGAGCTAAGAAAGATTGATTGGCGTACTGCATTGTCACCAGAAATACAAAAGGAACTAACTTGTTAAAAGACTACGGACTTGATGTCCAAAAACTATTCTTAGAAATGATGTTGCAAGACGCAGAGTCGTATGTGCGTGTGCAGAATATTTACAATCCTGAAAACTTTGATCGCAGTCTAAGACCAGCGGCTGAGTTTATTGCCCGGCACAGCGACCAACACAAGACACTGCCCACGACAGAACAGATCAGTGCTAGTACAGGTGTCAAACTCAATAACATTGCTGATTTAAATGAAGGCCACTTTGAGTGGTTCATGGATGAGTTTGAAGGCTTTACTCGTCGTCAAGAACTAGAGCGAGCAATTTTAAAAAGTGCTGACTTGCTGGAAAAAGGCGAGTATGATCCTGTAGAAAAATTAATCAAAGATGCGGTACAAATATCACTTACTAAAGACATGGGCACGGATTACTTTAATGATCCTAGTGCTCGCATTAACAAATACTTCAACTCAGGCGGACAAGTAAGCACAGGTTGGCCACAGATGGATAAAATTTTGTACGGCGGATTCAGTCGCGGAGAACTGAACATATTTGCCGGCGGATCCGGTTCGGGTAAAAGTTTGGTCATGATGAACATTGCGTTGAGCTGGTTACAGATGGGCTTGAGTGGAGTGTACATCAGTTTAGAACTCTCAGAAGAACTGTGTGCGTTGAGAACAGATGCCATGTTGGCAGGGATGAGCACAAAAGAAATCCGTAAGGACATTGATCAAGCAACACTCAAAGTCAAATTGGTATCTAAAAAAACTGGACAATATCGTATCAAGGCACTACCAGCACAAAGCAACATCAATGACATACGTAGTTATATCAAAGAAGTTCAAGTACAAACAGGAATTAAAATAGACTTTGTCATGTGTGATTATCTGGACTTGTTGATGCCAGTTAGTGCCAAGGTTAGCCCAAATGACTTGTTTGTCAAAGACAAATATGTAAGTGAAGAATTGCGTAATTTGGCCAAAGAGCTCAATGTGTTGTTTGTTACAGCATCGCAGTTGAATCGTAGTGCTGTAGAAGAAATTGAATTTGATCACAGTCATATATCGGGCGGTATTTCAAAGATCAATACAGCAGATAACGTGTTTGGTATTTTTACAAGTCGTGCTATGCGTGAACGTGGCAAGTATCAAATACAATGTATGAAGAGTCGTAGCAGTACTGGTGTTGGTATGAAGATTGACTTGGATTACAACATTGAAACCATGCGTATCACTGACCCAGGTGAAGAAGCAGGCCCGGTCAATTCGTTTGCCAAAGGCAATTTGCTTGATAATATCAAAGCCAAAAGCACAATGCTTAACAAAGAAACAATAGATGCTGATACTGGTGAAATTGGCAAGATCACTGCGGATGTGCAAAGTGCCAAACTTAAACAATTGCTAGGTCAAATTAAAACAACCTAATGGAAAATCTTTACTGTTCAATGATACATGGCGGACTTACAATGAGTTTCAAGTCCCAAGAAACCTTGGCTCAACATTGTTGCCTAAGGCCGTCGATGTTTTTTGTTGATGTCTCTACAAATTTTTGGAATGATCCAGGCTTTGTAGAGTTACGTGAGTACAACAAAACAAATCAATGGCATCCTGGCTGTGCCAACTGTTCACAATTGGAACGAGCCAACTCTCACAGTTTTAGACAAGGCATGAACGATGGTCTGCAGATCCAAGGGCAAACAGATCTTAGTGGCCCGGTTCGAATTGACTTGATGTTTGATATCAGTTGTAATTTGGCCTGTAGAACCTGTGGCCCAGGCTCCAGCACTTTTTGGCAAAAACAACTCAAACAACACAACCTATGGTTGGAACCAATTAGTACACCCAGATCCAAGGAACAAGTAATTGATGCTCTTAAACAATTAGACCTGTCAAACTTGCGTCAGTTGGTATTTTGTGGTGGCGAAACATTGTTGGGCAACGAGTATTGGGCTGTGGCTGACTGGCTAGGTGACAATGTGCCCAACGCCAAGCAACAGTTAACTTTGTGTTTTCAAACCAATGGCACACAAACAATCTCTCCGGCTAAACACAGTGTGATTGAAAAATTTCACCTGGTGAAACTACATGTAAGCCTAGACGGTGTTGCGGAGCAGTTTGAATATCTTCGTTGGCCGGCTACATGGCAACAGGTAACTGACAATTTAATTGATCTTAAAAATACCTTGCCTAGCAATGTGATGTTTGTGGTGGAAGAAACTATTAGCATTTTTAATTTGGCCTACATTGATCGATTAGATGCTTGGATCAAGCAAAACTTTACTGCCAACCATGAAGGTGATGTTATAAATCACACACAACATTTGGCCACAGGTGTATTTTCGTTGGAACACTGCTCACAAGAATATGTAGATGCTATGCAAACAACGCCGCACGGCAACCTAATACCCGGCGGGTGGTCAGAGTCTGCTGACAAAATCAAAACAATGATCGAACAAATACAACAGTTTGACACTTATCGTAACGAATCTTTTGCACGGACATTTCCTGAAGTGGCCAGCTACTATGCTAGGTTCTTATAGCCGCTAGCTCGGGCAAGTAGTCTTGAATGCTAATGCCTTTTAGTTGATCCTGCCGATCAATTTCTTGCCAAAATTCTGCCATTAAATTATTTTCACCCAGGTCAAGAAATGCCGCCACTTTGTTACGATACGTTTGGTTACGTTCTAACACCTGTTGTTTGAATTCATCGGGCAAGTTACCGGGTGCAAAACACTCAGGCGATTCAATTTGTTTACACAGGTATGGAATACTGTGCAGTTGAAAAAACTCTATTAGTTCAGTATAATAGTAAATGTTAAGGTTGCTGATCATACAGCTAACACTAACATGTTTGGCTATTTGTTTAAATTGTTTTAAATTGTGTTCTAACTGAGACCATTTTAAGGGCCAGCGTAGGTAGTCGAATTGCGGCCCGGTGCCATCGATGCTGACACACAAGTTGAGATTTTTAAATTGAGATAAAATGTTTAGTTGTCGAGCGTTTAGTTCTATACTGCCATTGGTGACCATAGAGATAAAACAGTTGGTATTGCCCAGGGCTATTAATCGTTCTAACACATCAAAGTTTTGTCGTTCTAACAAAGGCTCACCACCAATGAAACTCAATTGAACAATGTGTTCAAAGTCCAGATCCAAGTCCAGGGTTGTGGTATTCATGGTCTGATAGTTGATGGGTATTTTTTTCAACCTGGCCCAGGCTGTACTGGAATCCGGCCCACAAGTTATACATGTACCGTTGCACAAGTTTGAAGTATTGAGTTTGACTATTTTTGTAGTGAATCCCTGCGTAACAGCGTCCTGCTCAATCAGCTCTAGATTGCGATTGGTGTAGTGGTCAAATGTGCGATTATGAATTTGTCGCTCACTGGGCAAGCCTCGATCTTCAAGATTCCAGCAAGTAGCACAGTTGGGTGATCTTTGTTGATTTTTAATGCTGTCGCGGACTTGAGCTATATCGGCGCCGGGACTCAGTCGGCAACAGTGGATATTGTCACGGAAACCTTGTCGATTTTCATAGGAAAAAAATGGTAAAACGCAGAAATAGTCATTCATAGCCAGTATTTAATTGTATGCTGGGTAGGAGTAATTATTATATAGAACAAAATCCAATAAATAATAAAAAGGTCCTGGACTAAAATGCAAAAAAAGACTCGCAGTTTATTAGAAGAATTAGACTCAATGTACATCGAACGCGATCAGCGTCATGTCATTGAAAACCGCGCCGCCAACGTTATAGCCAGTGCCATACGCTTGCTAGAGCAAATTGACGAAAGTTACACAGCCGAAGATGCTCAGAATCTACAGCGTAAACTGCTCAATGCTATCAATCAACGTGATCCTGGTAAATTTACCCGTACAGTGAGACGCACAGATGCAAATTCATGAATTGACACAACCCAGGTTGGATGAAGCACTAGGACCCGGGGGATCTTTCCTTTCTGGATTAACTGGCGGCATGTCCGATAAATGGATGGACAAAACGCCAGGCGGTGTAAAACCCGGCTGGGCCAGTTCTGGTGTAAATCCAGCTGACTATGGACCCGATGCCAAAAAGCCCAGCGAAGAGTGGAAAGACAAATATGCGTCGCTGGACAAAGATCCAGCAGTGGCGTCCTATGTAAAAAATCTTGCCACAGGTTGGGCCGCCAATGCACCCAAGGCTGATGCACCTACACAAGGATTGGCGTCGAGTGCAACACTTCAACGCATGGTCCCATCATTGGTCACAGCGGCCAAAAAATCCAACAACAATTTGACATCTGCACAGATTGGACAAATACTAGCAAAGTCTGCACCAAACATTTGGAAAAATACTCCTGACAAAGCAGACCCAGCGAAGCCAAATCAGGTAGACAAAGCCACTGCTATTAAACAACTGGCCTCGGAGTTGTCTAAACAAGGTATAAGTGTTGATCGAGCTGGAGTGGCACCTACAACCACAGCGGCCCCAGCAACAACGCCAACAGCTACAACAGCACCTGCTGCGGCACCTGCACCAACAGCTACAACAGCGGTTGCCGCGCCTGCTAAACCACGCACCGGTGGTAAGGTTGCTGGCCAAGTAAGTCAAACTCCTAATGCTGTCCGTCAACGCAATGCTCGCAACACACCGGCTAATGCTGGCGCAGGTGCATTTGGACAAATGGCCAATCGTTTAACAACCCCGGCAACAACATCAAGTGCCGGCGGCAAAATTCAAACAACTCCAACAGGATTAGTTCACACAGCCAAACCTGGCCAGCCGCCAACAACAGCACCCGCAGTGACCACAGCACCCGCAGTGGCTGCCGCAACTCCAAAGGTCAGAGCAAAATATCCCAAGGCGCCTGCACCGGGCGCCATTGCAGAACCTCCTAAATTCTTAGGCGGTAAAAGATTGGATCCTAAAAATCCCAATGACGCTCAAATCCTATCAGCTTTACAAAAACAAGGCAAATTAAACGAAGCGGCATTGATTGGACCCAAAGCCGAGCAATACAAAGCAAAGTTTATTAACTGGTCTGATGGTCAGTTGGCAACCCGTGTGAGAGAAACTGGCACTTCTGTAACCATGGATCAGGTGCGCCAACAATTCCCAGACCTAGCTCAGGCATTAACCGCCGCCTTGGACGGTATTGTTCAAACACAAGGTACTCCGCAACAGCCCGCGGCTGTGGCAAAATACATTAAACTGGCAGTGGCTGGTGTTCAGGCTGCAGGCCAAAAAGATAAAAATAAAATGTCATCTGTGGATCGACAACAAAATAAACAGTTTGCCGACACAGTCTACAGTGTTAAACAATCGTTAAGTGATGCCGGTATTGATCCTGACAGGCTGGCACAATTTGGCGCACAAGCCAAGGCAGATGGCACTTCGATGCAGGCAAAAAGAACAGGCAATCCTGCGTTGGATACCATGGCCAAATTAGCAGGGTTTACATTAATATGAAAATTTTTGAAGGTGGCAACGTATTTAAAAACGGCGACGGCCAAGCTGTAACACAACGTATCAATCAGACTGATGTAAAACCTACTCTTGCCTGGCTTGAAGAAATGTTGCCGGGCTTGGATTTACAAAACAACACACTAGGATCAACCGGCATTAAAGATACGTCGGGCGACTTGGATATTGCTGTAGATGCCAGCCAAGTGACCAAAGAACAATTGGAAACAAGACTAAAACAGTGGGCCGTGAGTCACGGATTCAAACCCGAAGCTTATGTGCGCAAATCTGGAACTGCTGTACATTTCCTTACACCTATTGTGGGCAATCCTGCAAACGGTTATGTTCAAACAGATTTTATGTTTATGCGAGATGTGCCATGGAGCAAGTTTGTTCTTGGTGCCATGCCTGTGGATTCAAAATACAAAGGCCGCGAGCGTAATGTGCTGATGAATTCGATAGCCAAAAGCATGGGCTACAAATTAAATCAAGTCAGTGGCATTGCTGACCGTGCAACTGACAAACTGATCACCAATGATCCAGATAAAGTAGCAAAATTGTTGTTAAACCGCACGGCCACACGCCAAGACTTGGCCAGTGTAGAAAGTATCCTGCAGGCATTGAGCACAGACTCTAATCGTGATGCCAAACTGGCAGACTTTAAATCTCACATGGAACGTGAAGGCTTGCCGTTCTTGGAAGATGCTATGGAAAGCGCAAATCCTTATATTGAATATAGTGATGTAAACTTCTTGTCTCGCTTACGTGATCGCATTGTTAACCAAGGCATGCAAAAACTAATAGAAGCCGATGCCAAGCTCAAAGTCCAAGGCGGCCAAGCCAAAGGTATTGAACACTTGGAAGATCTTGTGTTTCGTAACGGCAGTGCCGGCATCAAAAAAGCATTGGATATTATCAAACACACAGCCTCTAACACAGGTCAAACCGCCACAGTCAAGTGGGATGGCAAGCCAGCACTGATATTTGGACGTGATGTCAACGGAACATTTATTTTAACTGATGTGTCAGGATTCACTGCCAGAGGATACGATGGCTTGTTTACAAGTCCACGTCAGGTCAGACAGCATTTGGCCGCAAGAGATGCAGATGCAGAAGCAAAAGGCAAGACTGCTACTCGTGTTCAATCACTTGCTCCTATCTATGATCGGCTCTGGCCCATGTTGGATGCTGCTGTTCCTAAAAATTATAGAGGATTTGTTCAAGGAGATTTACTGTATACTGAAACACCGCCTTTAGAATCTGGAAATTATGTTTTTAAACCCAACGAAATAGAATACAAAATTCCAGCCGCCGGCGACATTGGTCAACGCATTGGTGCCAGCACTGTGGGCATTGCCATGCACACTAGATATGCAGAACCTGGTGCTCCAAAAGAACCCATTGGCACCGTAGAGTTTAAACGGGTTCCAGGCCTGTTGTTGTTAGAGCCAGTGTATGCCAAAGAAAATGTACGTCCTGATTCAGCGGCAGTCAAACAACTCAAAAACATTTACAACACCGACGGCGCCGCAATAGATCAACTGTTTAATCCGGCTGATCTACGTGCTCAACAAATCACAGACTTGCCCAAGTTGTGTATAGATTATATCAATAGCCGTGTGGGTACCAATTTTGATCAACTGTTGGATCAATTTGGTCCGTGGTTGTTGGAACATGCTGGCCAACGCAAATACAATAATATTGTAGAATATCTAACAAGTCCTCGCAGTAATCTAGTAGGTATAGCCGCAGCATTCACAGCCTGGGAAATGCTTCACGATATCAAAATGGACTTGCTGGGGCAATTGGATCTACAACATCCTGGACAAGAAGGCTGGGTAATGGCCACAGATGCCGGTATAGCCAAGGCTGTAAATCGTCTAGCCGGCGGATTTACCGCGGCAAATCGTGCCCTAAACAACCCTAAACAACCCGCCTAACTCCTGATTTTTACCAAATGGTATAAATAAAAGTAGGACCTCTGTGTCCATATACTAAGGAGATTTAAAATGGCTTATATCACAAACGTTTCTGGTGGTTCACAACCAGTATTTGCAACTGACACCCTCAACGGTCCTCAATTAGCAGCAACAACAACCTACACACCTGCAGGTACACCAACCAACTTTGCAGGTCCAGCTCTGGACTTCTTTGGTTGCGACCTCGGTGCAGACCCTTCAACAGAAGCCCAAGTAAACGGCATGTTGCAGACTCTGTTACAGAGTATTCAGCAAACAGCCACAGTGGCCATGTATCAAGTGGCTGCTACAAGCAACGTTACCAACTTCTCGGTAGCAGTGTTTCCGGTTGCTGCTTACACAGCAACCACATTGCAAGCTCAGATCCGTGCGTTAGGCACAGTAGATGGATATGACTTGTCTGGTGCAACTGTAACCAACGTTGGTTTCCGTTTAGCTTCCACAGCTACAACAGCATCTTAATCAATTTAATTGATTGAATAAAAACCCACTTCGGTGGGTTTTTTGTTGACTAGATTTTATAGGTATAAGTAATCATGCTCGTGTAGCAATCTTGTCCTGCATAGGGCGGGGCTTGAACGACACACACATACACAGGAGAAAAACATGAGCAAAACACCTTACGAGATTCGTCTCGATCTTTTACATCTGGCCAAGGAAATACTTCAAACGCCAGTTCATGACAAGCGCAGTAGCCTAAGCGATGAATATCATTCCAAGCTGAATGATGCCAATCGTGGAACTCTTCCGTATCCAACCATGCCTGATTTTCCAAGTACTACAGACATTGTGGTCAAGGCTGAAGAGCTCAAAAAGTTTATAGACGCAGCGTAATTGAAAAGCACCTTCGGGTGCTTTTTTGTTGACTTTAATATGGGTCTTGCAATAACAACTTAAATACTCTATTATGATGGTCAGCAAAATTACAGAATTAACCGTGTTTGAAAGTCCCGACGGTGGGCGTACAGTGTATGCTAGAAAACCTGGTACTACCAAACGAGAATTGCATTGGCAAGATCCCAAACTACAACAAGAACTTAAAGACTTAGAAAAATCAAAACGCTGGGTTGAAATTTTTCAAGCTCGCAGAGACGATGCAGAACTTGATCACTTGTGTGAGCAGGTAGAAATACTCTATGAACTCGGCAGGAAATCTGAATGAAATTTGCCTGTCAGACCATGTTTGATATCACAGCCACAGGTACCACCGGATATGGTAAACAAAGTCGTATGCCGTTTCAGGATCGCAGTGGAAAAACAATACATGACGCCGAGTCATGGAATCGTAGCCGCAATCAACAACGTAACTGGGAAACAATTACACAGATTTTAAGTTTACGAACACAGTTATTTGAAATTACAGATCCTATTGCAGATCAGACTGGCACACGATGGATGTTTGAATTTGAAACAGAAACTGAGGGTGTGTATGGCCCTACAGATGATCCAGTTTCTGTTTTAAGATCCGACGCCGAAGGAGTGCCCATGTTACGTGAACTCGATAACAACCCTGATATTGAGACTGTATTGGTAACTGCGGGACCCCGCCAGAATATTTGGTTTGCACCTATTTCCATAAATATATGATGGAGATTACGCAATGACCGTTGAAGCCACAGATATTGAAAAGAAAAGCCTAGAAGCGCATGTGGAACTCTGTGCCGAACGCTATAATGCACTCGAAGACAAAATGTCCGCTATGAGTGACAGCATTGCTCATCTTTGCGACATGGTCCAAGATGTTAAATCCAGTGTCAGTAAATTAAATGAAAAAAGTACCGATAGATTAATTGGGTGGGGCATTGGTATAATTGGATTTTTAACAGCCACAATAGGTTGGCTATTATCTCACTACGTTTTAAAATGAAATCAGATCAAGATTTTGACCGCATGTTCCGACAGGAATTCAAGGACATTACCCCCAATTTAATCTGGAAAAATGACTCGGGTGAGTACGAAGCATTTGGAAGATACCGCATTGTTCCTATGCGTCCAGGATATAAAATATTTTGCTCGCACACAGAAGTAGGCATTTTTAACAGCACTAGATCAGCCCTGAGTTGGTGTATAGCCGATAAAAATCAAGCCTACAACACTGCACGTGAACTGCTGACTGTGGATACAAAATTAACGGCTCTTACGCAAGACATTGCAGTACGGGCCGCAATAGGCGATCGCAGTAAAAACCCACAACTGCGTGAAACCATTTTAACCAAGTTGGAAAGTAAGATTATACAGAAAAAGCTGTTGGAAAATCAACTGACCAAATGTGTAAACTGGGCTAAATATATTCAACAACAAGGATTCGATAATGAAACTCAACGAATTAGCCGTGGCCGATCCAACAAAGCAGGCCACTAAAGTATTTGAAAGTTATTTTGGCAATAGCGTTAAATTTGACCAAATTAGCCAGCCACAAGCTCGTGGTATGCTCAAACGTGTTCGCAATTTAATTTCTGAACACCGCAGAACTCCTGGGTTCCATCGCAGTGAACGCAATCCTGCCTATTTAAAATTGGTCATGATGGAACAGGCCCTGGCAACTCAAGCCACTGCTACCACAACCAATCCTCAAGCACAGGCTGGTCTAATGGCAGCTCAGCAACAGCAGAAGAAGCGTCAAATTCAAGACACTATCAAAGCTAAACAAGCTGAAATTGCTCAATTGCAAAAAGCAATGAACGATCCTACTGCCGCAATGCCAATGGCCGAAAGCCGTCGTGCTCGTCGTTTGCGCGAAGCCAGTGAGATACAACAAGCTCAAGTTGTATTGGCCGCACAAGACATGGTGGACCAAGTGCAAAAAATGAGTGAACAAGTCAGTGCCATGCAGTTCAAAGATTTGCCTGCATTGATTGATCAGATCAAGAACGAAGTTGGCGTTGATCAAGCTACTCAATTCAACGGTGATGCCAGTGCCGCACTCAGCGGTCTATTACAAAACCTCAGTGGTGCCAAGCAACAGTTGGAAGCCGCTCTTGGTGTAGTCACCGGACAAGCTCCACAAGTTCCTGGCACAGACATGGGCATGCCAGCACCCGGGGAAGAACAAATTGATGTTGATGCTGAAATCCCAACACCCGATGGTGAAGAAGATATTGATGCTGAAATGGATGCTAATGTTGCACCAGTTGGTCTAGGACGTGAACGTAGATAATGTTAATACGCGAAGTAGCTGATCCTAATTCACAAAAACTGGCTGCCTTAAGCCAGTTTTTGCTTGGCCGTAGCGAAGATGAATCAGCAACAAAACAAATCAGTCAAGACGCATTTATTGATTTGGCAAAAAGTTTGGGCGTGAATGTTACTCCAGACAATCTAGGCGACCTAATCAGTCAAGAACCGTTGAGTAATATTCTTGATCCGTTGGAGCCAAATTCAGGTGTAGTCCGTTTCAAAGGCAACACCGAAGCCGAAACCGGAATGAGTGTAGACCAAGCCAGGGCAGTAGTAGATTCAAATGCTAAAGCTGCTATGAAGCGGCGCCAATAACCAAAACCGTTGTAAATAATCAAGCAGTGTGTTATAATGTACAAAGGAGTATATAATGGCCTATTCAGAAAAAGTAATCGATCACTACGAAAATCCACGCAATGTAGGTAGAATGGAAATCGACGACACAGTGGGTACCGGCATGGTTGGCGCTCCTGCTTGCGGTGATGTAATGAAACTGCAAATCAAAGTAGAAGAAGGAATTATTGTAGATGCCAAATTCAAAACATACGGATGCGGGTCAGCAATCGCCAGCTCAAGTCTTGTTACTGAATGGGTCAAAGGAAAAACGCTTGACCAAGCAGGAACGATTAAAAATTCGGATATTGCTGGAGAACTTGCCTTACCACCGGTTAAAATACATTGTAGCATACTTGCAGAAGATGCTATAAAAGCCGCAGTAGCAGACTACAGAAGTAAACACTGATGATTTCTGCTACCCCAAGAGCCGCTAGTAAAATAGTCAGCAATCTAAGCCGACGCGGTGCTGGCATTGGTATCCGTTTAGGCACAACAACTACCGGTTGCTCTGGGTTTGCTTATGTGTTAGAATATGTAGATACTCCGCAAAACACAGATATTGTGTACGACTCGGATGGATTTAAAATCGTAGTAGACCCAAAAGATCAAATAATTTTAAATGGACTAATAATCGATTATGTCCGCGAAGGACTCAACGAAGGATTTCAATTCAACAACCCTCAAGAACGAGACCGCTGTGGATGCGGAGAATCATTTAGGATCTAATGTACAACCCAAAATTTAATTATCATGAATTAAGTAGAACCACGGAAGAAGGCAAACGTTTATATTCTACTCCAGATGGTAGCCGAGTTCCAAGCGTTACAACTATCCTTGACAAAACCAAACCAGCAGAATCACGAGCCGCATTAGAACAATGGCGCAAGAATGTAGGACATGCCAAGGCACAGCAGATTACCACAGAAGCTGCCAACCGTGGTACTAGAATGCATACCTACTTAGAACATTATGTAAAAAACAATGAACTAAAAGAACGTGGTACAAATCCATTCGGGTGGGCTAGTCATGCCATGGCGCAGACTGTGATCGAAGATGGGCTTGTAAACGTTGATGAATTTTGGGGTGTAGAGATTCCCCTATACTTTCCCAAGCTGTATGCAGGAACTACAGACTGTGTAGGTATACATCAAAAAGATCAAAGTATTCTAGACTTTAAACAGACCAACAAACCCAAACAAGAATCTTGGATCACTGACTACAAATTACAACTTGTGGCCTACGCACTTGCCCACAACGAAGTGTACGGAACCAACATACGCAAAGGCGTAGTTTTAATGTGTGTAAAACCGCCTGTAGACGATATGGGTAACCCATTGGCCCGCCCTGTTTACCAAGAATTTGTACTAAAACCTGAAGATTTTGACTACTGGGCCGACCAGTGGTGGAAGCGTTTAGAGCAATACTACCTGCAAGCCTAACCAGCTAAATACTGGATAGAATTCAAGGACGACTAAATTGGCTATTGTACAAATCTCCCAAATAACAAACCGTAAAGGGTTAAATGTTGACTTACCGCAGTTGGCCGGTGCAGAACTAGGCTGGTCAACAGACACACGTCAACTATACATTGGCAATGGCACACTAGAAGATGGTGCCCCAGTTATTGGCAACACTGAAATTCTTACACAATTCAGTGATATTTTAAACTTTACCAACACTTACACCTACAAGGGCGAAGCCGCTGGCTATACTGTAGAAACTGGACCCACAGCCGGAACACCAGTAACACAAAGTTTACAAGCATGGTTGGATCAATTTGCCACAGTCAAAGACTTTGGCGCCACTGGCGACGGTGTCACTGATGATACTGATGCTATCAATCGCGCATTGTATCAATTGTACTGTAGAGAAATTAATCCGCAAATACGCCGTAGTTTATTTTTCCCTGCAGGTGTATATCGTGTCACCAGTTCTATCAATATTCCTCCTTATGCCACATTGTGGGGCGAAGGCAGCGACAATAGTTTAATTGTTATGGACGAAGGCGTAAATGATTATGTAGGTCGTACCGCAGACAGTTTACAAAATATAGGAGTAAACATCGGCGATGCTGGCGCAATAACTCCGCAATACGTTACCATTACTAACATGGGATTCACGCACTCTGATCCTACTCAAGATGTGTTTTTGATACAAGACGCCACCAACTGCCGTTTTCAAAATGTAGGGTTCCGTGGAGCTTCTACGTTGGCAGATCTTATAAGCGATGCAAATGGTTCCATTGGCGTCAGTTTTGCCAGTACCAGCAGTCTTGTTTGTGAACAAATTACGTTAGATGGTTGTGTGTTTTCTGGTCTGGTGTGGGGTATCAACACCAATCAACAAACAAAAGCAGTCACGGTCTCCACAAGCCAGTTTGATGTTTTATATAGAGGTGTTGTGTTAGGCACAGCCGCTACAACCAATGGTGGTCCAACTGGTACAAGAATTGTGGGCAACATGTTTGACAATGTGTATGCTGAAGGTATTATATTTGGTAGCAATCTTGTGTTGGCAATCAATGCCAGCGGACACAATATTTTTTATGATGTAGGTAATCATTTTACAGGCAGTACAGGAACTCCAGCCACTAGTATTATCAGCATACTGGCCGACAACAATGTCAGCATCAGCGATTTGTTTGAAAGAACTGACACATTTGCTACTACCTATCCCAGGGTTAATATCAATAACACTGTTAGTATAGCCACTACCAATGGCAGTCAATTGGCCATGGGCACATACACTAGGGAAAGTGGGCAACAAGACACCTTGGTTGATGACGATACCGGAACGGTATTTACAGTTAGTACCAGCACTGCCCAGGCCTTCATGCTCAATTACACCATTATAAGAGGAGCTAGATATCGTACTGGAACTGCTATGGTTGCTGCTGATCCAGGTGACTCAACCGACTTGACCTGGAGCGATGACTACACAGAAAACACCACTACTGGAATTGGTTTATCATTCAGCCAGGCTGGTACAGATATCAGTTTAAGTTATACCGCCAGCAATATTGGCACTAACGGAACCATTCGTTATTCTATTACCTACCTAGCTTGATGTGGCCCACAACGTTTGCCGATAGGCTAGACAGCTGGAACCAGTTACGGAACCAGTGTCAACATCTACCCATAGAATCTGCTTTGGATGAAATCAACTCATGGTGGTTTCAAGCACCTTGGCGACCATATTATCTACATTGGGATGACCAACCAACTTGGCCCGATCCTTGGCAACTTTTGAGCGATGACGTCTATTGTGATCTTGCAAGAGCCCTGGGAATCCTGTATACTATAACTTTACTAGACCGTGCAGACTTGGTACCGATAACACTGGTTCTGAGCGAAGAAGGCACTAATTTAGTCCTGGTAGCAAAAGAAAAATATATACTTAATTGGAACAAAGATTCAATCGTAAATAACAAACCCAAAGTTAAAGTCGTTCGGCAGTACCAGCAACAACACATAAAATAGTAGCACATTAAGAAAAATGAGAGTTAGATGACGCAAATTACCGTAGTTAAAAGAAGCGGCGTAAAAGAGCCACTGCAAATTGACAAGTGGCAGGCACAGGTCGCTAAAGTATGTCAAGGCATTGCTGATGTTAGTCAGTCAATGATAGAAATCAAAGCACAATTGCATTTTTACGATGGCATTACCACTCAAGAGATTGATGGTATTACTCTGCGAGCCATTGTAGATCTTATTGATATAGAATCAAACCCGGATGTTGGTCACACCAACTATCAATACGTGGCAGGCAAACAACGCCTAAGCATGTTGCGCAAAGATGTTTATGGCACATATGAAGTTTCACACCTTTACGAGATTGTAAAAAAGAATGTGGCCACTGGTCTTTATACCGCAGAACTTCTTGAATGGTATAATGAAGAAGATTGGAACCGCATGAATGACATGTTGGATCACGACAAAGATGAGTTATATTCCTACGCTGCCATTGAACAACTTATTGAAAAATATTTGGTACGCAATCGTGCCACGAAGGAAATATATGAAACTCCCCAAATTCGTTATATCATTGCTGCCGCTACTGTGTTCCATAAAGAAGAACCTAATGTTGCCCGTATGCGTTACATCAAAGAGTACTACAACGCGGCTTCAGATGGTTTGTTTACTCTTGCTACACCTGTCTTGGCTGGTCTTGGCACTCCAACTAAACAGTTTTCTAGTTGTGTGCTTATCAGGAGTGACGACAATTTGGATTCTATATTTGCTAGTGGGGAGATGATGGCCAAGTATGCCGCCAAACGTGCCGGCATAGGTCTTGAAATTGGTCGACTCCGTCCTTTGGGCGCACCCATCCGCGGTGGCGAAGTCATGCACACCGGCATGATACCATTCCTTAAAAAGTGGTTTGGCGACCTGCGTAGTTGCAGTCAAGGTGGTATTCGCAATGCCAGTGCTACTGTGTTTTATCCTATTTGGCACTATCAGTTTGATGATCTTATTGTGCTTAAAAATAACCAAGGAACTGAAGAAACACGAGTCCGGTTCATGGACTACGGTGTTGTTCTCAATGCCTTGTTTTGGCGTCGTTTCAAGAACAAAGAAAATATTACTTTCTTTGATCCTAATGAAGTTCCAGATCTATACGAAGCATTTTATAACAACACAGAAAAGTTTGAACAGCTTTATGTCAAGTATGAAAAGCGCCGAGATCTACGCACCAAAACTATGGCCGCCGAAGATGTATTCAAAGGTGGCATCCTAAAAGAGCGCACTGACACAGGCCGTATCTATCTTGTGTTCATTGACAATGTTCAGAGTCAAGGGCCGTTTGATCCTGAATTCCATACCATTTATCAGAGTAACCTTTGTTGTGAAATACTTCTTCCTACTAAATCCTTTAAACGTCTGGATGACAGCGATGGTCGTATCGCTCTTTGCACGTTGGGTTCCATCAACTGGGGAGCTTTCCGTAATCCAGAAGACATGCGCCGTGCTTGTCGCATACTCCAGCGTAGCCTGTGTAATATTTTGGACTACCAAGATTTTCTTTCCATTCAGTCACAGTTAAGCAACCAAGAGATTCAACCCTTGGGCATTGGCATTACCAACTTGGCTTACTGGCATGCCAAGCGTGGCCTACTGTACGGTGAGAAGGATGCACTACAAGAAGTTAAAAGTTGGATGGAACACCAAGCCTATTACCTGACAGAAGCCACTGTGGAACTGGCCAAGGAACGTGGACCATGCAGTCACTCCGGTCTCACACGTTACGGCCAAGGTGTGTTTCCGTGGGAACTTCGTGCTAAAGCAGTGAACGAACTAGCAAACTTCAAACCCGAATTAGATTGGGAAAAGTTACGTGGTTTAATGAAGGTACACGGAGTGCGTAATGCTACCCTAATGGCGGTAGCACCTGTTGAAAGTTCCAGCGTTGTTATTAACAGTACCAACGGTATTGAAATGCCAATGAGCTTAATTACAGTTAAAGAATCCAAAGCCGGCAGTTTAATTCAAGTGGCACCCGAGTACAACAAGTTGAAAAACAAATATCAGCTAATGTGGGAACAAAAAGATTGTGATGGCTACATTAAAACTGCGGCAGTCATTGCGGCCTATGTGGATCAAAGTATTAGTACCAATACATTCTATAATCCTGCACACTTTGCCGATCGCAAAGTGCCAACAACATTGATTGCTAAGAACTTGATGCAGGCACATCGTTGGGGCCTAAAGACTTTCTACTATAGTTTGATCAACAAACAAGGTTCAAAAGGTCAAGATGAACCAGAAGCAACATTAGAAGCAATAGATTTTGACAATCAAGAAGATTGTGAAGCTTGTAAATTATAAAGGAAAAATATGAAATTCAAATTACTTATTTTGCTGGCTTTTCTAATCCCAGCATTTGGATTTGCACAGAGCACACAAAACAACGGTAAGGCCGCTGTAAAAGACAATGGCAACACCAGCCTCCAGGGCTCGTATGGCAATACCGATCTACAAGGTTCTTATGGCAACACTGATATCAAGGGATCCTATGGTAATACTGATCTGCAAGGATCATACGGCAATACCGATATCAAAGGATCCTATGGCAATACTACTAATACCGTTAGTGTTGGCGGTAATGGAAACAACGGCAATGCACCAACAAAAATAATAATCAATCTTACCATTGAGATGCCGGCTACCAAATAATATTAAAAGAGAATAATATGAGCAAACAACAATACAACTTAAAAACCAAAACCGATTACTTACAACGCAAGATGTTTCTGGACCCAGCAGGTCCTGTAACCATTCAACGTTTCGAAGAAGTCAAATACAACAAAATTGTTAAATTCGAACAAGAAGCCCGCGGTTTCTTTTGGGTACCAGAAGAGATCTCGTTGACCAAAGATGCCAACGACTTTAAAGAAGCCACAGACACAGTACGCCATATCTTTACCAGCAACCTGTTACGTCAGACAGCACTAGACAGTTTACAAGGACGTGGTCCAACACAAGTGTTTACACCTGTGTGTAGTATTCCCGAACTTGAATCACTCATGTTCAATTGGGGATTTTTTGAAACAAACATCCACAGTCGCAGTTACAGTCACATCATTCGTAACATCTACAACGTGCCTAAAGATGCATTCAACACAATTCATGACACTGCAGAAATTGTAGACATGGCGTCAAGTGTTGGCAACTACTATGATGCATTGCACTTGGTCAACTGCCGTAAAGAACTAGGCGAAGCAGTCAGTGAAAAAGAACATGTACGAGCAATCTGGATGGCCCTACACGCCAGTTATGCACTGGAAGCATTCCGCTTTATGGTATCGTTTGCTACCAGTTTAGCAATGGTAGAGAATCGTATCTTTATTGGCAACGGCAACATTATCAGTTTGATCTTGCAAGATGAAATCCTGCACAAGGACTGGACTGCCTGGATGATCAATCAGGTGTGCAAGGAAGATCCACGTTTTGCTGAAGCTCGCACAGAATGTGAAGCCGAAGTGTATGCATTGTATCAGGATGTAATCCGTGAAGAAAAACAATGGGCTGACTATTTGTTTAAGTTTGGTCCAGTGATTGGTTTGAACGCAAACATTCTCAAAGACTTTGTGGACTTTACTGCGGTTCATGCACTCAAGGAAGTGGGTATCAAGTATCAAACTCCGGCACCCAAGACCACACCTATTCCTTGGTTCAACAAGCACGTCAACACCAGCAACAAACAAACAGCCTTACAAGAATCAGAATCAACCAACTATGTCATTGGTGTCATGAGCGATAGTCTTGACTACGACCAGTTACCTAGTCTATAATAATAAAAAGGAGAAAGTATGAAAGCAACAGTTTGGAGCAAAGACTCCTGCCCTTTTTGCGTTCAAGCAAAAGGGCTATTAAAACAAAAAGGTATTGAATTTGAAGAGCGTAATATCAATCAAGATTGGACTCGAGAGCAGTTGTTAGAAGCTGTGCCCGATGCAAGAACATTACCACAGATCTTCGTAGACGATAAATTAGTAGGCGGATTTAACGAATTACGAAAACATTTACAAGGATAACATGATAGTAGAAAAAGACAAAGTTTATACATTTAAGTTGACCAATGCCGACGAAATTGTTGGCAAAATTATCGATATTACCGACGAGTCTTACATTGTTTCACAGCCACTCAGTGCTGTGCCCACAGAAAAGGGCATACAATTAATCTTTACAGTATTCACTGGCAATCCCAAGGAAAATGCTACTATAAATAAAACAGCAGTAGCAATGATCTGTCAGACTAGAGAAGAAGTGGGCGATCATTACCTAGAAGCAACCACTGGTATTAAATCAGTTCGAAAGCCATCAATTATAATGGGGTAAGCCGTGCCAGCAGTGCAACGTGTGGGAGATCAGAACAGCGCCGGCGGAGTGATCCAAAACGGAGACGACACTGTGTTGGTCAACGGCCGTGCTATAGCAATACAAGGAGCAAGTGTAAGTGCTCATCCTTGCTGTGGTCAAAGAGGTTGTCCACCTACCCATTGCAATGCAAAAACCCAGGCTAAAAATACCAATATTTTAATCAACGGCGTACCATTAATCTTTACCGACGATATTGACACCTGTGGGCATCCTAGGTCTGGTGGTAGCGCAGACGTGATAGTAGGATAATCATGGCCAATGGATCATTAACCGCCTTACAACTTAATGCAGCCTCTGGACTTTTACAAAATCAAGGCATCGGCATCAGCGCCAACTTGACTGCCGCAATTGCATCCTACGAAGGCACTGCATTAATCGCACCATTCCTAAACACCATCAGCACAGGTAGCGTTGGAAATATATTATCGGCCAATGTTGTGGTTGATCTTGAAACATTAGCAGCCAATACCTGTCCAGCATTGAGCAACAGCGTACCAGATGAATACAGTAGTCTCGGAGTGCAGATGACAACGGTAATCCTGGCTGAAGCGGCCGTTGATATTTGCAACAACAATGTCAGTCAACTGACCCAGGCAGTAAATCAGGCCGACGGATACATTGGTCAAACCAGCACGTTTATAAACAGTGCGGTAAACAGTCAAACATATCTTGCTGACACATTTACCACAATGAACAGCATGATCACTGGCGGTATTACTAATGTAAACCTAAACACTTCCGCATTTGGAACTGATTTGACCAATCTTGGAGTGTTGATTAATCTAACCAATCTTAATAACTTTGGCAGCCCATTGGCATTGGTACAACAGTTGTACAGTGTTTCCGGAACTATTCCTGTGCTATCAGTGGCATTTATTGCGGCCGGCGTTTCGCAGGATGTGGTATTGAATTTAACCAACCCCACTGTGACCGTAGTTGATAGTGCTCAACGTTTGATGTACGTGGCCATGACACAGATTGTTGGCGATGATCTAACTCAAATTTTATCAGTGCTAAGAGTTACCACTGTGGGAATCAATACCATGGCTGATTTGTTAAATCCATTAAAATTATTCCCCAACAGTTTTCAAACTTTAACAGCACCTACCAAGTATGGCCCTGTGCCCATATATGTCAACAGTGAAGGATCAGTTGATACTACCTTGATCCGCCAGTTACCACCTTACGTGACGAGCAGTCTAGTATGATAGCCTACGATAGACTCAGCCAAATAGTACCAGCCGATCAGGCCCTGGCTTCAAAAGCCTTGGCCACCAGCCTACAACAAATTGCCGGTATTACTAATATGACTTTACCAGTGTTGGCCAACGTGGTTACAAATTTGCAAACTACCAATAACCTTCCACAGATAAGTGCGTTGACTCAAGCCGTGCCTAGTTCAGTTGCAACATATCTTTCAAACATAGCCGGTACCGACGGGGTGTCAGTGGGAGTATGTGATGTGCTGGGCATTGCGGCCGGGTACCAAGTCACTGACTATTTCATTAACACAGTATCTACTTTGGCCAATACCAATGTTGCAAATCTAACCAGCATATACAGCACTATGAACAGCGTGGTTGGCAATGTGTATGGTGACTCTATAAATGGACCAGTAACGATTCCCGGAGGACAACCGGCCGCCGGAACTTATTATGCCACAGGTAATGTGGGAAATGTTACAGCAACAGCCGCCGATGCAGCAATAACAGGCAGTGGAGGAGATACTCCGCCTACTGGTCCTGGATTAATTCCCGTAGCACAGATTGAAATTGGCAACATATCCAACAGTAGTTCGGCCCAGGTTTCAACTTTGAATTCATATTTCACTTCTATGTCTGCCCAGGTAGTTCAGGAACAAACATTACAAACAGCGGCACAAATAGATTTTGCAAATCTTATTCCCAACAACAGTCCAACGGTTTACAGTTTGGTCTATAACTTGCCAAGCTACGGCCGCCAAAACAAACAAGGCCAAATGGCCCAATTCTGGGAAGGCGTGGCCAACATTGATACCTTTACAGGCCAAGCCATAGTGGCCACACTTAGAGAAGGTGTGAACGGCACAGTACTAACCAATGCCGGCATACAAACCAATGCAGTGGTACCGTCGGATCCAAATCCACCTTTGGCGCAGGCCAATCTTATTCCAGGTTAATTTAACCAAAATCTGTCAACGTAATTGAACTCTTAGGCGTTATTATAGTATGCTAGGAGGCATTATGTTAACAACTGCAAAACCGCATTACAAAGATTCCAAAGTAGGTTACTCTACGCACGATTCATATCTGCGAATGAAATGTCCTGACTGTGATAAAAAACGTAGCGGCCCTTGTAGTCATCCTAGCATACTTAACCTTAAAGGAAATTCAAAATGAAATCAGTAATCGCAATCGTAGCAAGTGTATTTGCATTGACAGCTTTTGCACAGACAGCAACCGCACCTGCCAAGAAAGAAGAAGCCAAGCCTGCCGCCACAGCACCTGCTAAGGATGTAAAAGCGCCTGCAAAAAGCGAAGCCAAGACAGCACCTGCCAAGGACGCAAAAGCCGCTAAGTAATCTTCGACTCGAAGACGACGAACCTGACTA
>Ga0114978_10000355_pt1 | contig 38040 bp, 29 predicted proteins | sample S_140212_EF_Meta_FD_87027 | JGI IMG/M metagenome (GOLD analysis project Ga0114978, IMG submission 87027) | Freshwater microbial communities from Lake Simoncouche, Canada to study carbon cycling - S_140212_EF_MetaG | ecosystem: Environmental > Aquatic > Freshwater > Lake | place: Lake...
GAGGAGGTGACCTCGGCTTCGCGGTCGACGACAAGCACGGTTGCTCCCAACCACTTGAGGTACCAGGCGAGTGTGGTTCCGGCGAGACCTTGCCCGAGGAGGATGAAATCAAAGTGAGCGCTCATGGCAGGGCTTGGTTCCGTTTCACGTGAAACAAGAGGGGGAGGATTGTATGACGGATAGCAACATGGTTGAAGGTCGTGTAGATGAAGGTGAGGATGGTGGATGAGTTGAACGAGAATCTGGGTCTCGGAAAAACCTTGCTCCGTTTCACGTGAAACAACAGGGAGAGGGATTGTAGGACGGGTGGTCGTGTGGTGGATGAGGTGAACGTGAACCTTGCTCTTGGAGGAACCTGGCACCGTTTCACGTGGAACGGACTGGACCACGATTTCATCCGGGATCGAGATCGTGATCGTGAGGGATCACGTTCCCGGACGCAAGCGGATGATTTTTTGTGAGCCTCGCTCTGGATTAAAATCCCTCTGAATTCATGTCCCACGGTTTCAACGTTCATCAACCGGAGCGGTGGTTTCGGGCAGAGCCAGGTCTTTGTCATCCACCTCGAACGTGAGTCCTTCCTCAGGGATTGGCTCTTTCAGGGTCCAGAGGATTCCCTGCAGGATCAAGCGACGGTACTCGGGCCGCCGCCAATTCTCATGGAAATGGAGTCCGCTGAACCCAAAGGAATTGCCCTGATCGGGACGTTCCCAGCCCCAGGCAACGGGGTATTCGACATCTTGAACGCGTGTCGTCATCAGTGGTGTGAATCCTGGAATCGAGGGTGACCGCTTCAATTGGTAGTAGAGTTCATCATGGACGTTGAGGGGACGGAGACCGCGGGTCACGGGGTGTGCCAGGGGAGTCGGGCTGATGAGAAAATCGCCGACCTTGTACTTGCGATCGGGACCTCCGTGGCAGGCACCGAAGAGTGCGACAAAATTTTCGATGGGGGCCGCTTCTTTGGTTCCCATTCCCCAGTGGAGGACTGCGAGTCCCCCACCCCGTTTTGCAACGCGTTGAAAGGCTGCGAGTCGTGCCGGATCCTCGCTGAGCCACTTGGCACCCTCGGACAAATAGAGCACAACTCCGTCAGCCGCATCCAGGAGTTCCGGCCCCTCGTTCCAAGGAGTATCTGCTTGAACCACGATCACCTGCAGGTGACCTCGATCTTGCAGGCAGCGGGCAATCAACCGAACTCCAGTCATGTATTCGTGAGTTGATTTCGGGTGACCATCGGGGCGTTGGCCCAGCAGCAGCACCCGTTTTGGGCGCGGTTTCTCGGGGGGCTGTTCTGCCGCAGCGCAGCGGACTGCGGTGGTGATCTGGACCAGGAAGATCACCAGAGGGAAAATCATCACAGGGAAAATGATCACAGGGAAGATCACCAGAGGAATGAGTCCTCGGATTCGTAATGCCATGAAGGCTCCTTTCATCGATTCGCGAGCGCTCGATTCTACCAGCCGGAAGAGTCCCACATCGACCCAGGGGCTCATTTCTTTTTCAGAGAGTTTTTGGGGTTCGGAAAGAAATCGATACGGAAGGTGTGGGGAAGTCCCACTATTCAATCAGGGAACGTGTGATGTGAACGAAAGAGGGGGTGTGTGAAATGCGACTGACACTGAGAACTCTGCTCGCCTATCTGGATGATGTGCTTGAGCCTGCCGACACAAAAGTGATCGGACAAAAGATTCAGGAAAGTCCGATGGCTCAGTTACTGGTGAGTCGCGTACGGGAGGTGATGCGTCAGCGTCGGCTGACGGCTCCTGAGGTGCATGGCCCTGAGATGGGGATCGACCCTAACATCATTGCCAAGTATCTCGACAACACGCTTCAGCCCGAGCAGTATGCGGATATCGAACGGGTGTTACTTGCATCGAACGAACTGCTGGCCGAAGCAGCGGCGTGTCACCAAGTCTTGACAATCGATTTGCCTGCGGTCCCGTTGGCAAATCGTGAGCGGTTGTATGCACTGGGTCCCGTGGATACGGAATCGCAATTGTCGGTTCCGGAAGAAACCCCGGTGCCGTCGATCAAGCCGGAGGACGAGTTGGTTTCCGCTAAACCCGATTTTGCGGTGGAGGTCTCTGCGGTCGGGGCCGACGTTGCATCCGCATCGGTCACGCCGACAGATTGGCAGGCGAGCCGGACCGCTGATGTCGTTCCTCGTTCCTTCTGGTCTCGACGTGGGGTACAGACGGGAATCGTGGCGCTGCTGCTCTTGGTTTCCGGGGCTTTGGTGATCCCGGAATTGGGAACTCGAATTCAGCAAGCCAATCTCGAGATTCAGCGAAAGGATTCTCGCGATCCAAGTCTCGACGGGGAATTGGTGAGCAGAGCCAAAACGTCCGGAGATCCACAAACTCCGTCTCTTGAGAATGCGTCGATCGATTTTGGTTTACCACAGACGCCAGCGGGATTGCCAGAGGTTGTGGATCGAGCTGACCTGTTAAGGGGGCTTGACCCCGCTCCCCCCACAGAGGAAATGGACGAGGGAATCGTTCCGGCACCCGCAGCCCCGGACTCGGCCAAGCCATTGCAGCAACCGGGTGGGAGGGATGCAACGACCCTGGCTGCGGGGAGGGTCAATGGTTCCAGCAAAGAATCGACGCCAAAATTGGGCAGTCAAACACCCGAGGAATCCGGCCAATCGGCTCCTCGTCCCGACCGGTTGGTACCCTATGTTTCTGTTGAGGGAGTTCTACTTCGATTTGATTCTCAGGAGCAGCATTGGTTCAAGGTCCCTCATCAGACTTCGGTGAGCTCGGACGAGTTGATTGCGAATATTGAGCCGTTTGAATCTCGGTTGGATTTTGAGACTGAGCAGGTTCAGTTGACGATGATCGGGGAAACGGTGGTGACGCTACTGGCACCGTGGCCTGCGGAAACCGGAGGGATTCGGGTTCAGCGGGGTCGGATTTTGATTCAAAGATCTCAGCAGGACCCGAGTCAAACGGGGATCATTGCCATCGGGATTGGGGATGATCTCTGGAAGCTGGAATTGCAGACACCAGAAACCGTTTGTGCTTTGGAGGTGATTTCGCGGGAGTCGACTCATTTTCAAGAGACGTTTAGTGAGAATTGGTATCAAGCGACACTGGGAGTGTTAGCGGGTTCGGCTCGATGGATTCGTTCCTCGGGCGAATCTCAGGAAATTGGCGAACGATTGTTGTTCGCGATTGCACCAGAGAATCCATCGCCAGAGATTCCACGACCAGAGCATCAAATACCGTCTCGCAGGGATGCAGTCAGTTTTGTTTCCGCTCCGGATTGGACCGACGTGACTCGAAGAAAATCGGCAGCGGTGCGTCGGTATCCGGCGCAAGCTCCGTTTGAAAAAACGTTCGAGTTGGATCAGCCTGCAGAGATCTTGATGCGGAATCTGGTCAAGAATAACAAGTTTTCGAAAATCACCGAACTAGCAACTCAGTCCCTCGCGGCGATGGATGACTGTCACGGGTTGGTAGAGGTTCTGGCCGAGTCTCCGCACGAAGAGGCGCGGTTTGCGGCCCGTGAGGGGCTCAGACGGTGGCTTCCTTTGCAACCCAATCGTGGGCTGCTGTTGAAGGAAGTGCTTCAATCTCGTTACGCGGACGCGGAAGCGGATTCGGTTTACCGGATGCTCTGGGGCTTCTCGCGCGAGGATGTCACCAATTCCAAGACGAATTCGTGGCTGTTCATCAATTGGATGAGAAGTCCGAGATCCGAAATTCGAGAACTGGCGGATTATTGGGTGGAACGGCTGCTCGAAAAAAAGACCGAGTATCGGGCCTTGGGGGGGACGGCGGCTCAACGGGAACAGCAGGTTCGTCGACTCGAAGAGCAGATTGAACGGAATAACGGGTTGATCAAAGCCCCTTAAGTGATTCCGCTCTGGCCCGAGTCCCAACCGACTGACAACGCACGTTTGATTGGCATTCGTGCGTTTTGATCGTGCAGAGAGATTCAGGCGGCTCCCTTGGATGCGATTTATTCGCAGGGGAAAATCTTCACCATTCCGAACGAGAAATGAAGAGACCGGCTGTTCAAAGCCGGGTCGTGATGCTCATTGTCCGGGTTTTAGGCACGCCGCTTGCAAAGGGTGTCGTAGGCGAACGAGTGATTGTGGTGCGATGGCACCCGCCGACTTGCAAATGGTGGACGAGAAGTTGTTTCTCGGCTGAATGACTAGAGCATCAATTGAGGACGCGCAAGATGACAAGGTTGAGGAGAGACAAGGACTGGCGATCAATATCTGCCGGTATTTTGATGTTGGGTTTGCTCGCGATGATCTCATTTTCGGCTCCTGGCTGGGCTCAAGAAGCCCCGGCGGTGACTGATGCGGTCGCTGCAGTCGTGGATCCCGCTGCCGCCCCAGTTCCACCCGCTGCCGTAGCAGGCCCCACGAATGCAGAATTAAAGGTGATGCTGGATACCGTTTGGGTGTTGAGTACCGCGTTTCTGGTTTTCTTCATGAATCTGGGTTTTGCTGCGGTCGAATCCGGTATGTGCCGTGCGAAGAATTGCGTGAACATTCTCTCCAAGAATTTCATTGTGTTCGCGGTCTCATCGATTGCATTCTGGTTCGTTGGGTGGGGTTTGATGTTCGGTAACGGAACTCCTTACATCGGCTTGGACGGATTGTGGTTTGTCAGCGGGGCCGACAACAGTCCTGCTACCGGTGATGCCTACAAAGGGGACTATGGATCGATCAACTGGACTGGCGTTCCGCTGATGGCCAAGTTCTTTTTCCAGCTGGTTTTCACCGGAACTGCCGCGACGATCGTATCGGGGGCCGTCGCCGAACGAATTAAGTATCACACATTCATCGTGTTCAGCTTTTTCATGGGAACACTGATTTACCCCGTGGTCGGGCACTGGGTGTGGGGTGGTGGCTGGTTACAATCGATGGGCTTCTTCGACTTCGCAGGCTGCACCCAGGTTCACTCGATTGGTGGTTGGGCAGCACTGACGGGGATCCTCGTGTTGGGTCCGCGAATTGGCAAGTACACGGCTGAAGGGAAGCCAACCGCAATTCCTGGCCACAATATGCCCCTGGCAACCATTGGCTGCTTTGTGCTGTGGTTTGGCTGGTTCGGGTTCAATCCCGGTAGCACGATGGCGGTGGATCCCGGCTTGATCTCTCATGTCGCTGTCACCACGAATACCGCAGCAGCGTTTGCCACGATCACGGCTACGGCGACCGCTTGGATTCTGTTGGGAAAACCCGACTTGGGGATGACGTTGAACGGTTGTCTGGCGGGTTTGGTGGCGATCACAGCGGCTTGTGCGTTCGTTTCAGTCTGGAGTTCGGTTATCATCGGCAGTATCGCGGGAGTGGTGGTTGTACTCGCGGTGTTGACGTTCGACCGAATTGGGATCGATGATCCTGTCGGGGCCACATCGGTGCATCTGGTCAACGGGATTTTTGGAACGCTTTGCATCGGTTTGTTCACCGATCCGAAATTGATTCCCGCAGCGACTCCGCCAGCAGTCGCATTGAAAGCGGGCCTGTTTACCGGTGGTGACGCTTCGCAGTTGATCATTCAACTGACTGGCGTCATTGCGACCGCAGCTTACGTGCTCCCGGTTTCGTTCATCGCCTGGATTATTCTCAAAGCGATCTTCGGATTGCGAGTGACTCGTGAGGAAGAAATGGAAGGTTTGGATCTTGGCGAGCACGGAAACGAAGCCTATCCAGGGTTCGTCATGCACTCGCCCGGCCATTGATCTTTGAGACCAATCGCACATGATCTTGCTGGGATCAGATCATGGATGCCAAAGGTTGAGGGAGACTGATGCAATTCAGTCTCCCTCAACTGTTTAGAGTTGCTGACAACCGCTTAATGATCGGCGGAAGGAGAAGGTAATCACCCTAGGGAGAATTCTCGATCGTTAGTGGGGATGCGGCAGGGAAAACTGAGGAGGTTTCACCGCCAAAAGTGATGCTTGAAGTGCCGATAGAATCCGTTCCGCGGTATTTCCAAGGTGTAATCCCGTCATTCCCGTGCGACCATGCGTCCCCATCACTAACAGGTCAATTCCCTGGTTCGCGATAAATTGAGTAATCGCCACATCGGCTGCACCGTTCAGATGCTCGATCTTGACTCCGTGGGGCAATGTGCGAAAGTCGGTTTGATGGAGTTGATCCCGAACCTGATCATCCGCACTTTTTCGCAGAGTTTCCTCGAACTGGTCCAATTCTGCTTCGGTCATGCCTGCCATGGCGAGATACCGTAAATCGATCAGATTCACCGCGTGCAAAACATGAAGCCTCGCCTGGATGGCGCGAGCAACCGTCACGGCCAGGTGAAAAGCGGGAAGAGCAGCGGGACTGAGATCGGTTGCGATGGCCACATCACGAATCACGCGAATCTCGGCAGGTTTGACAACCCAGACGGGACTGGGCGAGTATCGCATCAGTTTGATTGCGGTGCTTCCAAATAAGATGGATGAGGCCCGTTGTTTTGATCGCATGCCGATCATCAAGAGATCGTATTTGCCTTCAATGGATTCTTTCGACAACTCTTCTGCAGCCACGCCAACGCGAACCACGCAATCGGCAACCAAACCATTTGCACCGGCCTGATTGACGAGCCTGACGAGCAGGTCATGTGCAATGGTTTTCACGGATTGGCAAATGGTGTCCTGATCCAGTTCCATCAAGGACTCACATTGTGCCGAGATTTCGAGCACCGAACAGAATGTGATTGAGCTACCAGAAACGGCCGCCAGGTAAATGGCCTCGGCGACCGCGGCTTGTGATTCTTCGCTGATTTCTCGAGATGCGTGTCGATCACCGTGATGCAGATCGACGCCAACGAGAATCTTTTGAATAAGCGTCATCGATTCGAATCCCCCTTTTCCCAAAATGAATGGAGGGCGAATCTTAATGCGCCAGGAATTTTGTTTCCCAGACACCCTCGCCAATCCGCTTCAATTCTGACGCGATTGACCCGAACGCACAACGGGGCGATTTTTCAGGTCGGTTCCATTCCGCTGAAAACCGGTTTGCTGAATTCGGGTTTCGATCGAGGAATTTGAGGATCTTGCTGGGATTGATGCGAGTGAACTTCGGGCATCTTTTGTTTGTTGAATTTGGTGTCCATCCTCCATTTCCACAATCAGATCCAGAGTTCGCTGAATTTCTGATTGAACGGGAATTCCCGTTTGAGGATCAATACGACATGAGCCCGAAGTGTGACCTCCCCGGACAAAGATTTTCAGGTTGTAGCCATCGTCTCGGATCAGCGAGGGAACCTCAGAGGCTTCGATTTTTCCGGTGAGCAGGATGTCTGCGGCGTTAGGCGAAATCTCTTTCAAGAGGCACCGGGTATGAATCGACATGGGGACAGGGGCCTCGAAACGTTGCGGCTCTAACTCCCAAACATCTCCCTTTTTTGCTTCCCGGCGGTCTTGATTTCGGCTTCGATAAGCCGCAAAGAGGCCCATACTTTCGTCTACAAAACTTCCCACGGCAACGGCCGAATCAATTTGATCGAGTTGATGCTGCAAGGGACCAATATCGGCCTGTGGAACATTACGCAGGCAGCGACGGAGAAAATCCGGGTAATCGACGATTTCCAGCACTTGGTTATCGGAACCGATCCAGAACGAAAACCCATTATTCACCAGCCCAGCGTAGAGCAGGGCGGCTGTGGGAACGGGAACATTCGGTTTGTCTGAGGAATAGGTGATCCGTTGATTCAGCAGCGATTGCTCATGCTGAACGTTTTGAAATTCGACCAGCAGTCGTTTTCGGCCATCGGTCGCCACAATTTCCACAACCAGCGAGAAATGGATTTCCGTACGTGAGGAACTGACTTGGGTCACCCCCTCGTCAATTTGTGTTAATTGATGTTCCATCGTTTTCAAAAAGGGAAATCGGTCTCCCACCTTCAGGACCACGTGCTTTTCGAAAGACGAGGGTGTCCGTGCAGAGAAAGTGGGCGGTATATCGGATTCGCTTTTGTTCTCGGCGACTTCTTCATCCGATTCATCAGACAGATTTTCATCACCTTCATAGTCGAGATCTGCAACATCCGCGTCGTCATCAACGAGTGCGGTTTGGAAATTGCCGCAACCGCAACAACACATCAACGTGGTGAGAATGATCCACCGCACTATCGCCAACGCCATCGCTTCACCTTCCTTGGTAAATTCTTGCCGCAGCGCTGTATGAGGAAACCGTGGCAGAAGAGGGGGCGAGAAATTCTTTCCGTCCCATGGCAGGATAACAACCGATCATTTCGGCGCGAAGACAGAACTTCCCGTCATGTTCCGGCATACCGGGATACCGGCAGAGCTTTGGGGAAGTTTTTCCTTCGCTATTCCACGGTTCTGATCTGATCCGATAGAATCACGATCCTCAGAGTCGTGTCTGTCCAACCGTTTGCCGCATTTCGACCGCGCGGGGGTTTTTCAGTCAATATTCACAGAGGGTGTGATGTCTGTCCGCATGGCCACGGTTGGTATCGATGAGTGATTCGTTTTCGCCTCAACCCACAATCGAAAAACCCGAACCGGAACTTACCCGTTTTGATGAAGACAAACGGGGAACCCTTCGTGCGCTGGTCGAGGCCTTCGTCTCGTTGTTTGTTGCGGTCCTGTTGTTCAGGACATTTGCCGCGGAAGGTTACATGATCTCGACGGGATCCATGGCACCGTCACTATTGGGTTATCATAAACGAGTCATTTGTCCCACCTGTGGCATCACCTTTCCGTTTGGCACCGCATACGACACCGACGACGATCCTGATGCGGTCATTACCAGTCGCTCGCGCGCGATCTGCCCCAACTGCGGTCAACCCGGAATTGATGTCTCGGACGTTCCTCGCAATCATGGGGATCAGTTGCTGGTCAATAAGCAGGCCTATTTGTATCAATCGCCGAATCGTTGGGATGTCGTCGTCTTTCGAAATCCCGCTCGCCCCACCGAAGCCTACGTCAAACGGATTGCGGGATTACCGGGTGAGCGAATTCAAATCACCGGAGGGGATGTGATCGTTGATGGTCAGATTGCGAGAAAGACATTTTCACAGCAACTCGCCACCCGAATTCTGGTTGATGACCATGACTTCAGGCCCTCCCGCGACGAGGCCTATCGATCGCACTGGCAAATGATCGACCCCGATCCGGTGGACCAATCGATGCACGAAGACTCGTTGTGGACTGCGAATACCTCTTCATTTCGTATGCGAAGTGACCATATTCGGCGGCCCGATAATGATCCGATTACCTGGGTCGAGTATCACCATTGGATTCGGTCTGGTGGGATGCAAGAGACCTCTGTCCCGTTAGAGAGTTGGCCCGAGGATCTCGATCCCCGTTCAGTCCCCAACTCTGGCCTGCGATTCGAGCCTGCAACGCATCAGTTCAGCGTGACGGGGGCCTTGCCAATCGAGGTGGCGCGGCAACTGATTGATTTGAGCGACGAAGAACCATTCGAGGCGGCGGTCCGTGATCTCTACGCGGCCTCGCACATTGTCCCCATCATGGATCATTATGGCTACAACCCGGACGAAGAAATCGGGACGCCGAATCCGGTGCGGGACCTGATGATTTCCAGTGGGATATTCGTGCGAGGTGGTGCAGGTCAGTTTCTCATGGAAATGACCGATGGTGCGACCCGGTTTACACTGGTGTTGGATGCCCTGCGCCGGCAAATCTCGTTGTTTGTCGACCCCTTGCCGGGAGGTCAGGCTCTGAATTCGGCGGATGCCGAGTTTGGCCCAAGATCCGATCCGGTGGCGTCGGTCCCTTGGCCAGTTCAATTGGAAAAACGAGGTGTGACGGTCGAGTTTTCCTTGATCGATAAACAGGTGATTGTTGCGGTTGATGGGAAAGAACTCTTTCCCGCATGGACATTTGAGTTTCCCGCCGGTGTCGCGGCACCACGAATACCAGTTCGGTTCGGCGCACGGGGATTAGATGTCGAAGTCAGTAAACTGAGGTTGTACCGCGATATCTACTACACCGATTCTCGCAGTCGCCATGCCATCAACCGGCCTTATTCGTTAAAAGAGAATGAATTCTTTGTGCTGGGTGATAACAGCCCGGTTTCCCATGACAGCCGTCGGTGGGAAAACCCGGTTGTCCATCGATCTTATCTCGTCGGAAAACCGTTTCTGGTTCATCTCCCTTCCAAGCCAGGGAATCTCCGCATTGGCAGCCGTGAGATGTACCTGCGGATGCCCGATTGGGAAAGAATCCGGTTCCTGAGGTGAGCTTGCGGTATCGCCTCGCCTACCAAGTATCGAAGTTTTCAAGGGGATCACGATCAAAAACCGAGTTGCCCTCGTCGCCGGAATGGGGCACGGTTTTTGCCAAAACATCGCTCACAATCCGATTGTGAGTCGCGATAGGGTTGAACTTCTTTCCAGACGAGAGATGATTGAATCGGCATGCATCCCGTTTATTTTTCGAACCAAAACTATGACTGACACTCCATTCGCCACGCTCGCAACATCCCCCGAAGTTTCGGGTTTCTCGTTAATGGTCGACGAGGTCGATCGGCTTGATGTCCGTCCTCTCGAGACGACGCCTCTCGAGACGACGCCTCTTGAGAAACTGACGACCATTGAAAAAACGGCTGCGGTTGAGCGAATCGATGGTGCGGGCGAACCGTGTCCTGCCCCCCTGGTTTGGCAGGAAATTCGCGAAAACTACCTTCGAGATAGTATGCCATGGGAGTTGGCCCATGGGCCCCACCGGTTAACCGGGCGAACTTGGGGCGTGGGACGTCCCCTCTATTTTCTCAATCATTATGCGGGAACTGCCGAGCTCTTTTCCTTGACGGCATGGCTGCTCAAAGATCATTTTCGTTGCGTCCTGTTCGATACCATGACGGTCGCGCCGCATTCCAATAAGTCGTTGACTCTATACTGTGATGATCTTTTTGCCATCGCGGACCAGCATGGGGATCAGCGATTTCATCTTTTTGGAGCGGGTTTTGGTGCTGCGGTTGGACTGCAAGCGGCATTCAATCAGCCCGAACGGATCGCAAGTGCCGTGTTGCAGCAGGGTTTTGCCATTCAAAAACTCTCCTTTTTTGAACGGCTACTCATTTCGATTTGCCTGCGGTCCTCGAAAACCTTGGATTCACTCCCTCAACGGCGTCGTTTTCAAGCGGTAAATCATCAACCGTGGTTTCCGCCGTTTGATACGTCCCGATTTGAGTTTCTCATCGAAAGTACCGGGAAGCTGTTGCTCAGGGACCTCGCGCTCCGCGCGGTCGCGCTCAAATCGTTTGATCTTTCGCAAAAACTGGGCGAGATTCGCTCGCCGATCATGCTGATACGGACAGAAGGAGAGGGCCGAATTGCGGCCGAATCGCAACAACAGTTGGAAGAACAACTGAAATCTTGCCGGGTGGAATGGTTGCACTCGGCGGGTCAGCACCCCTGCCTGACCCATCCGCATCGCGTTGCGAAATTGATCCAAGCCTTTTGTACAGCGTAAATCCCGGTGAGAATCGTCCTGTGTGAAATCGGTTCCCCTGTTCGCAGTGAGATCCCCTGTGATGCGAAAACCTGAATTGTTGAGGAAAAAATGACAGTGGAATTGCCCCCAGCACTCGATGTACTCGCCGTCGGAGCACACCCGGATGATGTTGAAATTGCTGTGGGAGGAACACTCGCACGGTTGGTTCAACAAGGATATCGGGTGGGAATCTGCGATTTGACCAACGGTGAGCCGACACCAGGAAGTCCTGGACCAGAGACCCGACTCGCCGAGGCGTTGGAAGCGGCACGAATTCTCGGTATCCACATGCGAGAAACGTTAACGTTGCCAAACCGGTGTCTGTTTGATTCCTTCTCCGCCAGGATTGCTCTGGCCCGTGTGATTCGCAGTTGGCGTCCAAGAATTGTGATCGGAATTGCCGGCAAAACCCCCATGGCTTCTCCTGACCATTGGCAAGCGATGCAAATCACCGACGCAGCCGTCTTCTATAGTCGATTGACGAAATGGGATGACGAATTTGCAGGGGTGCCCGTCCATACCGTGAAAAAACAACTCTGGTATCCCTTGGGATTTTCCACACTGGATCAGCATGATCTGAACGGAGGATTTGTCTTTGATATCTCTGCCGCACTCCCACTGAAGCTTGATGCAATCCGAGCGTACCAAACTCAATTTCCACCGCAGAAAGACCGGATTTTTCGGCTGGTGGAAAGCCAGAATCGTTATTACGGAGCCAGTGCCGGATTTGAGGCGGGTGAAATGCTATTCAGTGCCTCGACACTGGGAATTCGCGACCTGATTCAGACACTTTGCCCAAATGATGTTCCTTGACTCAATGGCCTTGGAACTCGTACCGCGAATGAGGATTTGCCGGTAAGAAGGCTTCCATTCGGAATCTTCAGTTGTAAACTCAAGAGTTGTGTGAATTCCATCTTGATCTTCTGCTTCGTTTGTCGAATCAATTCAGGTTGAATTGGCAATGGACATGGGTCAATGCTCAGGCGCTATCAAATGAATTTACAAGTCGGCTGGTTGAGCATTGTTGGGAAACGCGAAAACAACGAAGACGCTTGCTATTGCGATCCACAAAACCGATTTTTCCTGGTTGCCGACGGGATGGGTGGGCAATCGGGTGGCGAGCGTGCCAGTCAAATTGCCGTCGAGGCGATCCCCAAAAAACTGCAACAGATTGACTTCGAAAACTCGACTCCGACGCAGACCAAAAAGCAGATCGAAGAGGCGGTTGCCTTCGCAAATCAAAAGATCATGGTTCTCGGTGAATCGGACTATGAACTCAAAAACATGGGGACGACCGTCGTCTTCTCAGTACTGGTCAATGGGACCCTATTTGTCGGGGGGATCGGAGACAGTCGGGTTTATTCACTCCGAAAAGGAGCCCTCGAACAACTCACCACCGATCATTCATTAACGCAAGCCCTGATGGAAGCGGGGACGTTAACCCCCAAAGAGGCGGTTAACCATCGTTATCGGAACGTCCTCTACCGGTACCTTGGCTGTAAAGAGGGGGGAGCCGGAACCAACTTGAAACAGATTCCAATCCAACCCGGCGACCGATTCCTGCTCTGTTCCGACGGCGTCACAGGGGGGGCCAGTGATCCCACACTGCTTTCGCTTTTAAAAACGGGGACCGATCCGCAAAAAACCGCCGAAACCATCGTCCAGGCCGCAACGGATGGAGGCTCGAAAGACAATATCACAGCCCTGGTGATCTTCTTCGAGTAAAATCGATTCTCAGCGAATGATCGCAGTCGCTGGTTTGCGCCGGACTTTCTTTTTTTCCCCTGCACTCGATATCCTGTCCGATTCAGAGTCGATTCCGAAAGTGTCGGAATGAGTTTCGAGTCGTCAGTGTGAGTTGAGAAGAGGGGACGGTTTGGCATGCGAGTCGTAACGTTTGGCGAGGTGATGCTGCGAATGATGCCGACGGGTTCTTTACGTCTGTCTCAATCTCTTCCCGGTTCACTGGACGCCACGTTTGGTGGAGCCGAGGTCAATGTCGCCGTCTCGATCGCACGGCAAGGTGGTCAAGCGGCTTACTGTACAGCACTCCCGGATAACCCGATCACGGATGCGTTTGTGGCGCAGTTGAGGGCCTATGGGGTTGATGACCAGCTGATTTTACGAACCGATCAAGGTCGTTTTGGAATCTATTTCGTCGAAAATGGTGCGAATCAACGTGGGGGAACGGTGACCTACGATCGCAGCAATTCCTCAATTTCCATCACACCCGCCACGAGCTATTCCTGGGATACCATTTTTGCCGGGGCCGACTGGTTTCATACCACGGGGATTACCCCTTCGCTCAGTCGTGAAGCGGCCGAGGCGGCGCTCGTATCGGTGAAAGAGGCGGCCCGTCGGGGAATTCCCGTTTCCACGGATTTGAATTTTCGCAAGAAACTTTGGAACTGGGAACCAGGAACGAAACCCGCAGCACTCGCCCGGAAAACGATGGAAGGATTGCTGCCCCACCTTCAAGTCCTGATCGCCAACGAAGAAGATGCAGACCATATCCTCGGCATCTCGGCGTCCGAAACAAATGTCGATGCTGGCGAGCTGAATCTTCGTGGTTATGAAGATGTTGCCCAGCAAATTGCACAACGCTTTCCCAATTTGCGCCACGTGGCGATCACCCTCAGAGAAAGCCTCTCGGCCAGCCATAATAATTGGGGGGCCATGCTGTATGATACACAAAAAAAACAGGCCCACTTTGCCCCGACCGATCGAGCGGGGAACTATTCGCCGTACGAAATCCGGAACATCGTCGATCGCGTCGGTGCCGGAGATTCGTTCGCCGGAGCCTTGATCTTTGCCATGAACACACCCGAGCTGGCCGCAACCGATACCGCGCTTCGCTATGCCGTTGCTGCGAGTTGTCTGAAACACAGCATCCTTGGTGATTTCAATGATGTCACACGAGCCGAGATTGAGGCCTTGATGAATGGGGGGGGGCGCGGCCGAGTCAGCCGCTAAAAATCACTTGGTTCGAACCCCGATTTCTGTGACTCCACTGAAAAGTTTCCTTGGTCTGCTCACGTGAAAATGGGGTTTGAGGAGAGAGATCTTAGGGGGGGGGCACCGAGCCCATCTCGATTGCAAGGTGCACGGATTGGATCTTTCCCCGCATCATGCCTGCCCCATCCCATCAAAGCTTACTGTTTGGTGTGGTCGGATCTCTTGGACATCGCGAGCCTGCCGCGTATGCTTACACAATCCTGTTCCCTCCCTGCGGGTTCAGAAGAGAAAAACCTGTTGCGGCAAAAAGACGTTTTCACTATTCACTTTATTTCGATCGACCACCTAATACCATGTACCGAGTTCTCATTACCGACGATCTTTCCGCAGCGGGCCTCAAGATTCTTCAAGAGACCCCGGGTGTCGAGGTCGTCAATCGCAGTGGTAAACATACTCCTGAACAGGTTCGCGAATTTCTTCAGGATGTCGATGGGATCATCATTCGGAGTGCCACGAAGTTGACTCCCGAGATCCTCAAGGATCAACCCCGATTGAAGGTCATCGTTCGGGCTGGGGTCGGCGTCGATAACATCGACTTGCCCGCCGCCACGCGCGAAGGGATCGTGGTCATGAATACGCCGGCCGGTAACACGACCTCTACTGCCGAACAGGCGATGGCGTTGCTGTTGGCGATGGCCCGCAATATTGGCCCGGCTGCCGCATCCATGAAGGCAGGCAAGTGGGATCGGAAAAGTTTTACCGGAACGCAGCTCGCGGGTAAGACGATTGCCGTGGTTGGCCTCGGACGAATTGGCTTGACCGTGGCCCGCCGTTGTATTGCGTTTGAAATGAAAGTTCTGGGTTATGATCCGTTTCTCTCGGAAGAACGAGCCCGTGCCGAAGGGATCGAACTTTATCGCGATATCGATGATCTCGTTGGCAAGTGTGATTTTCTCACAGTTCATACTCCGATGACCCCCGAAACCGAAGGTCTGATCAACGCGGCACGCATCGCCAAGATGAAGAAAGGTGTCAGGCTGATCAATGGAGCCCGCGGCGGGATCATTGACGAAAAGGCTCTGTTTGACGCGATTCAATCCGGGCACGTCGCCGGTGCCGCACTCGACGTGTTTGTGGATGAACCCCCCAAAGACTGGGGATTGGCCCAGCTGCCCCAAGTCCTTGCAACGCCACACCTCGGAGCTTCGACGGATGAAGCCCAGGAACTCGTCGCAGTCGAAGCGGCAGAAATCATTACCGGATTTCTCGTTCGCAACGAAGTCCGCCATGCCGTCAACATGGCTCCGATCACTGCGGCAGAAATGATCGATATGCAGCCCTACCTCGACTTGGGTCGCCGTTTGGGATTGTTTATGTCCCAGTTCACCAAAGGGGGGGTGCGCGGCGTTCGACTCCAATTTAAGGGCGAGGCGGCCAGCAAAAAGACAAAACTGATCTCGAATGCGTTTGCAGCAGGACTCCTCTCGAAAGCCCTCGCTGATAACGTCAATATCGTGAATGCGGACATGCTGGCCCGAGAACGTGGTATTGAAATCAAAGAAGAGCTCTCGCATGAAGTCGGTGACTTTTCGACATTGATTTCTGCGACAATTCAGACCGATGATGGCGAATCGACCGCTGCCGGGACCATTTTTGGTAAACAGTTTTTGCGTTTAGTTCGCGTCGATCAATTCCATCTGGATGCGTACCTCGACGGATGTCTGTTGTTATATAAGCACATTGATAAACCGGGTGTCATCGGTTTCATGGGAAACATCTGCGGAAAACATGAGATTAACATCGCTCACATGGCCTTGGGACGAGAACGAAATGAACCGGGTGGTGATGCCATTGCCATCCTGAATCTCGATAATGAACCGGATGACGAGACCTTGGCAGAGGTCTCGGCACATCAAGCGGTCACCAGCGTGCAACTGGTGAAACTCCCCAAAGCCGGCGAACCCCTCCCGTGGCTGGTGAGTCGTTAGAGAGGTTTCTTGTGAGTCGTTACTGATTCGTCGTCGGCCAAGATCCCGCATGCGAGGGAATGGAATTCCCGTGTGGGATCTTGTATCGGGATACGGAAAATGTCCTCGCATGCGAATCCCCCATTGAACCGACCCCGACAAAATCAGTTATTTGCGGACCAGGATCTCCCGGCAAACCTCGAAGCATGGGAAGTCGCCGCATCAACCGATCTCTTGATCGCCGATGTGGTTTTTAATCGCCCGCTGACCACTATCTATCAATACTTGGTTCCCGAAGGATTGCGCGAGTTGATCGGACCCGGCCAACGTGTGCAGGCTCCGTTCGGCCGGGGAAGTCAAGGACTGATCGGTTACTGTGTGGCACTCGGGTCCGTCCTGCCGGCGGGACGTTCACTCAAGTCCATCGAGTCGGTTCTGGATCGAGAAGCCCTGGTTGATAGCCAGATGCTGGAACTGACCAAATGGATCGCCGATCGCTACCTTTGCGGCTGGGGACAGGTCCTCGAGACGGTGATCCCCAAGGGAGTGAAATCCAATGCCGGAACGCGCGAAATCACCTTTTTCGAACTGAGCCCTTCGCTCCGAAACTCGCTGGGACTGACCGCAACCACGCCGGAATTAAACCCTCCCGGGGGGGGCAAGCCGAACCTTGCGCCCCCTTCAATGCCCGGTCCCATCACAAGTTCTGATGAGACCCCGACTTCCGTTGCCTCAAATCGTCCCTTGCCTTCAAAAGAGCTGGCCAGCCCCGGCCCGGCACCAGGCCAGCTTGCTGCGGCACTTGATGCGCTGAAACTTCGCGCGAAACAACGAGTCGTCATCGAAGTCTTATGCGCGTCGAATCGCCCCCTGGCGGTGGATGAACTCGCCGCCGCAGCACAATGCGGACTCTCACCCATTCAAACGCTGCGCGAGAAAGGGTTAATCACGTCGTTACGAGAACGCGTGTTGACGCCCCCCACAGTCGGCCCCATTGAAGCCCATCGTGAGCTCATCCTCAATCTCGATCAAATGCGAGCGGTCAATTCGATTGTCGATGTTGTTCGATCGGGCGAGCATCGCACCCTGCTTTTGCATGGAGTCACGGGAAGTGGCAAAACCGAAGTCTATATTCGCGCCATCGAAGAAATTGTGAGTTACGGCCGGCAAGCCATCATGCTGGTTCCCGAAATCAGTCTGACACCACAAACGATCCGCCGTTTTCGCAGCCGCTTTGCCTCGGTCTCAGTCCTGCATAGCCATCTGACGGATGCCGAACGCCACGGACACTGGAAGCAAATCGCCTCGGGAAGCGTGCAGGTCGTTGTCGGAGCCCGGAGTGCGGTGTTTGCCCCAACTCCTCATCTCGGCATGATCGTCATTGATGAAGAGCATGAGACCAGCTTCAAGCAGGACAACACCCCCCGCTACCATGCGCGGGAGGTGGCTCGCTACCGCGCAGAACTGGAAAAAGTCCCGCTGGTTCTCGGTTCGGCAACTCCGACGCTGGAGTCCTGGCAACGAGCCATCGAAGGGCTCGACACTTTGGTCTCACTCCCCAAACGGGTCGAGGACCTCCCCCTGCCACCAGTGGTCATCGTCGATACGCGAAATGATCCCGCCATCGGCAAAGGGGCGGCGATCGGTCGCGCGTTGTTTCAGGGAATGAATCAAGCACTGAATGACGGGGGACAGGTCATCCTGTTTCTCAATGTCCGTGGCTACTCGTCTGTGATCTGGTGTCGAGGTTGCGGAAAAGGGGTCAAATGTCCGGATTGTGATATTACACTCACCTGGCATAAAGAACGGGCTATCGCCTTATGTCATTGCTGTAACTTCTCGACCAAGCCTCCGGGGGCCTGCCCCGAATGCCAGCGACCGGGACTGGCGTACCTGGGTTTGGGAACAGAACGACTTGAAAGCGAGGTCAAGGCCCGATTCCCCAGCTTTCAATGCCTCAGAATGGATAGCGATACCATGCAGAAACGTGGAGCCCATGACGTGGCTCTGGAAAAGTTTCGACATGGTGAAGTCCAGATTCTGCTGGGAACGCAAATGATCGCCAAAGGTCTGGATTTTCCCAATGTGACGCTGGTCGGTGTGATTGATGCCGATACCTTGCTCCACCAACCCGATCTTCGTTCGGCAGAAAGAACATTCCAGTTGATCGCACAAGTTGCCGGTCGAACAGGACGAAGCGCTCGAGGTGGTCGGGTGCTGGTGCAAACCGCGTCCCCCACACAATACGCGATTCTCTGCGCTGCCGAGCACAATTATCTGGGGTTCGCGAGTCAGGAACTGACGCATCGAAAATCCCTGAAGGTTCCCCCCTATACGCACATGGCACGCATTATTGTTCGGGGGATTCATGAAGCCGAGGTGAGTGACTATGCGGCCAAAATCAGCGAGCTCATTCGCACTGCGGCGAAGGAACTACAGGCCGATCTCCGCATACTCGGTCCCGCCCCCTGCATCGTGACGCGGCTCAAAGCGAATTTTCGATACCACCTGCAATTGACCTCGCCAGATCTGCATTCCTTGCGCGCGGTCTGGCTGCAGGCGGCACCGCTGTTTCCGCATCATCCCCATGTCGAGTTTCAGGTCGATGTCGAACCCTTAAATTTCCGCTAATCACACCGCAATGAAGCGACCGGGTGAATGGATTGAGTGAACGGACAGACACGATCCCGTTTTTTGGTCCCGAGCCACCTTCCGAGTGACTGTATCAATGACATGCGTCTACTAGGGACACCGAATTTTTAACACCTACGTTTTTGATCCGGCCCCTAGTCGATGCTCGCACCGGGCAATTTGTTCGTTCAATAGCGACCCTCACCAGTCCGAGATTCGCTTGGGCGAATCAAAAATTGCCGTCAGTGCGGATCTCAATCGTTCACGCACGTCGCCGGGCGACCGGCGTAAATCAATCAGCCTCAATCCCGCTGGCGGCGAGGAACCGCTGAGGTGAATCGGAAGTACGTCATCATTCCACGGTGGCCCTGAAACCCACTCGAGGTCGGAAAAATCGGTGGCAAGTTGCCCCGACAACTCACACACCTGGTCTGCCGGGATCTCCAGTAACGCCAGCTGGATCGGTCGTTTTTTGAGACGCGATAAAGTGCACGTCGCGGATTCACCGAATGCCGGGTGCCGCCAGTCTGGATCAATTTCGAGTAGCGGATCCAAGACAAATCGACGGTAAGTCATGGCCGGATGGGGAATCACCAGTTTTGGTTCATCAATGATTCGGTCGCCGTAACTCAATAAATCCAGATCCAGAGTGCGTGGCCCCCAGTCAATCTCACGAACCCGGCCCAATTGCATTTCCACAGACTGCAGCACGGATAACAAATCATGCGGCGCCAGGCCGGTGGTTAAACCACAAACTGAATTGAGAAACGGGCTTCCTGCCTGAGACCCCATGGGGGTCGAACAATACAGGCCTGAACGCTTTCCCAAGCGAATCTGTGAATGCAAACTCAGCAGTGCGAGCGCTGCGTCAAAGGTCGCCTTGACGTTCCCAACGTTTCCTCCAAACGAGATCCAACAGTGTTTGTATTCACCCGCCGAATCCGTTGTGGAAATCGGCCCGGTGACGGAATTCGGGTTAAGATCTGGTTCAACCCCGTTGGACACCACCGCTCCTTTTGAAATACGATGTTAAATAATTAGCAGATAATAAAATTTATGGAAATAAAACAATGCGAATGAGGCAGCCCGCAACCGAATGTGGTCCACGGGCTGCGAAAATCCACAACACCAGATCATCCCCTGGATTCGCAAAAATTCCGCTGCAGAAACCCGTTTTTAACAGCTCCGCAATCGGTCTCAATCCGAACCGAATCAGGGGAGATGGCCCCCCATTTATTTCTTCTGAGCAGATCCGAATTTCGAGTCGTTCACTGCCGTTTTTAATGCTTTGGCGGGAGTCCCCGCCGGCTGCGGTGACGCGGTCGTCGCACCGCTGGTGGGAACGCTCCCCTTGACCACCACCCCGGTCTTTGTAGACTGCGATGGGTCTTCGACCGAAGGAGATGTCCAGTTCGCGACGCTCCAATGCGGGTGAGTTTCCACCACCGATTGACCAAGATCGTCAAGCACCGCACGGAAACGTTCCGAGTTGATGTTCTCGTTGGGAATCACTCGTTGCAGCACAAATCGACGATTGGCTGCAATATAGGTAAAGAACTTTCCTTTCCCCAGCTTATCGTTGTCGGACAACAATCGCAGTAGCGCCGTACGGGGAACGTCCGCCGCTGATTTTGGCAATTCGTCTAACCAAGCCATCACCCAGACAGAACTTCCATCCTGACTGAGAACGCTCGACATCGAAAGCTCCCACTCCTGATCCTCGATCGTCGCTTTGAACGCGAAGTCGTATCGCTGTTCTTGAACCTTTGCGTCCAACCCCATGGCCTTCAGCAACGTTCCCAACGCTTGATCCGTCAATTTCCCTTTGACCGCAGTGGCTGACTTTTCCTCTGCACCGACCACCAAACCGGCTGATACCGGGACAGCCGCTGCAAGGGCTGCACCCATCACCGAGCGTCGATTCCATTTCATTGCCATCAAATGACCCTCCCTGGTCTCATGAATCCCGTCGGCGACAACCCTTCTGCCAGGCAGAATCGAATGCCGCCGATGCTTCAACAATCGCCTCGTCACCTTAACCAAACAGATGCTTGATACAAATCTGTGACCAAGTTTCAAACTCGTCGACAGCCTGTATCAATTCTGAGGAATTTGCGAACCCTGTCTCTATGATCGACTCTTCACGGGGGCGAACTTTGGCCGCGTCCAGATCAAAAATGTGAACAATTCCTAAATGAACCTGACCGACCGGTGTTTCATCGTCATTGATCAACCCCACACAAGCATCCTTAAACCCTGATTCCAGAAAGACTTCCTCTGAAATCTCCCGGTGCATCGCTTCCGAATAGCGGCGGTCCCCCGAAAGTTGGTCTGTCGAGGAAATATGACCACCAATTCCAATCGAGCGTTTGCTGTACAGCCTACCCTCCCCACCCTTTTTACCACGCTTATAGTGAAATACCTGGCCAGCATGTCGGAAGATACAGTAGGGGATCAGTTGTTTAAAACTGGAATCCTCCTCAACCTCGTTCCGCGGTCGAAAGCTGGTATGAGCCGGATCGAGCAGTGTTTGGATGTAACGTTCCGTGTCGGTATTGAAACCCTGAAAGTGACCAAGTTCATGAAACAGTCGTGTTGGGACCACCAGAACATGCTCGATCGGTTCGTGGCTGGCATTGGCGGACATAGAAACCATTCTTAATTGGGGCTGATTCGGCCAGCAAAAAACTGGCCACCAAATTTGAATTGAACAACGGGGCCGATTCCAACGCGGAAACGACCTGCCACCAGCGATCCAGAGCGCCCAGACCGTCGAAATGACTCACCATCACGTCGCGATGACTACTCACCCGCTCGAACTGCAGGAGGGCCAATAATCGCCGAGATTTCATCAAGATCGAGAGATTCTTTTTCCACCAGCGATTTGGTGAGTGCATCGAGTTTATCCCGATGTTCAGTCAGAATCTGCATGGCACGATCATTGGCTTGAACCAGGAACCGCTGAACTTCGGCATCAATCACACGCGCCGTGTCGTCACTGTATTCTCGCTGATCACTCGCCATCTCTTTTCCCAGAAATGGATGCTCTTCGCTGTCACGAAAGGCAACGGGACCAATCGCCTCACTCATCCCCCAGCGGGTCACCATCCGTCGGGCAATTTGGGTGGCTCGCTTCAAGTCGTCTTCGGCTCCCGCAGAGAATTCGTTGAAAACCAGTTTTTCTGCGGCACGGCCACCCAACATGAAGGCGAGTTGCGAGTGAAGTCGTTTTTCACCGATGTTGTAACGGTCTTCATCTGGCATCAATTGGGTCACCCCCAATGCCCGACCACGCGGGATGACGGTCACCTTATGAACAGGATCGACTTCCGGCAACAGCCAAGCCAACAACGCATGCCCCGCCTCGTGGAAAGCGGTCATCTCCCGAACTTTTAACCCCATCACCTCGGCCCGCTTGGGTCCCATCAGGATTTTGTCTCGAGCCTGATCGAAATCCTCTTTGGTCACGGTGTTACGCCCGGCGCGAGCCGCGTTTAACGCCGATTCATTCACCAGATTTTTCAGTTCCGCACCCGAGAATCCAATCGATCCTGCTGCCACAACGTCCAGATTCACATCGTCGTCCAACGGAACCTTCCGACTATGAACCTTCAAAATCGCCGCCCGCCCAACTTTGGTGGGGCGATCGATCGTGACATGGCGATCAAACCGACCCGGACGCAGCAGTGCGGGATCCAGCACATCGGGGCGATTCGTTGCCGCAATCACAATCACCGCTTCTGTTTGCTGAAATCCATCCATTTCACTGAGGATCTGATTCAGGGTCTGTTCCCGTTCATCATGGCCCCCACCCATTCCTGCTCCACGAATCCGACCGACGGCATCGATTTCGTCGATGAACAGAATGGAAGGAGCACTTTCTTTGGCGGTTCGGAACATGTCACGGACACGACTTGCTCCGACGCCAACGAACATCTGGATAAATTCCGAGCCGTTGATCGCGAAAAACGGGACGCCCGCCTCACCAGCCGTCGCCCGGGCCAACAGGGTTTTCCCAGTCCCCGGTGGACCAATCAACAAGACCCCCTTGGGAATCTGAGCCCCCAGCCGCTGAAACTTGGCCGGAGTCTTCAGAAACTCGACAATTTCCTGCAAATCCTGCTTGGCATGCTCCATCGCCGCCACGTCGTCAAAGGTCGTTTGCTGATCATGTGGCTTAAAGCGTTTCGCTGGACTGCGGATGAAACTTCCCAACGGCCCCGACCCAAAGGGATCGCTGTTTTTGCGAATGTTGTTCCACAAAAACCACACGATAAACATGATTGGGAGCATCGTGATCAGCAAATAGGCAAACTCACGAGGATTAAACAATCCGTCTGAATATTTCGCGCGGATCTTAACTCCATGGTCTTTGAAGTGATTTTTCAATTCATGATCCAGGTGAACCGGCAGCACCAAGGTGAATTTTTTCGTCAACTTAGGACCCTTGGGGTCTGGTGACTCGGGGGTCTGTTTCCATTCCCCTTCCACAATGTCGCCGTTGAACTCAACCGATTCAATGTTTCCCTGTTGCGCCTGTTTCCAAACGAAAACATAGTCCACTGTCGCGGGTCGGCTTAAACTGAAAAGGAACATCCCAATGATCAGAACCACTGCCGCCAATAGAGCCCATGAAGGGGAAAACCACGGAGCACTCCCCTCCTGACGTGGTTCGCGCTTTGAAGAAGAATCTGAGCTGTTATTCTTTAAGTCATCAGTCATGCGTAAATCCGTGTTTTTCAATTCTCTGAAGTCATTGCAGGGAAATTGTAGTTTGTTTCAAGTATTTGGCGATCAGAAATCCCAGCTCACGGTCGCTCAGCCGCAGAAATCCCAAATCCCGTTGGCTCGTGATCGAGATTCCGCGTGATCGAAATTCAGTCTTTCCACCAATACCTCAGAATGCACAAGATGGCTTGAAACCCGTCTTTCATGCCGATGTGCTTCCCTTCTTGATAGGTACGGCCGTGATAACTGACCGACATTTCAAATACGCGTAAACGACGGCGGGCGATTTTCGCGGTCAACTCGGGCTCGATTCCAAATCGGTCTTGCTTTAATGTGGGCCAAATATCTGCCAAAGCATTCCGGGTGAACACTTTATAGCAGGTTTCCATATCAGTCAGGTTCAGGTTCGTGAACCCATTTGACAACATTGTCAAAACTTTGTTCCCCACCGAATGCCAGAAATAGAGCACTCGGTGTTCCTGCCCCCCCAAAAAACGACTTCCATAGACCACATCCGCAGATCCATCAATGATCGGATGCAGCAAGCGAGGGTACTCGGCGGGATTATACTCCAAATCCGCATCCTGGATGACAATCGCATCCCCTTTCGCTTTGGAAAATCCCGTCCGAACAGCGGCCCCTTTTCCCTTGTTCACTTCATGATACGTCACGCTGATCGCGTTCATGGGATCCGGATTGGCGGCCGCCTCACGCTCGAGCTCCCGCAAGATGTCGCGAGTATTGTCTTTGCTGCAATCTTCGACCAACACCAACTCTTTTCGAATCGGGACGGCCCGCACACGGTCAATGAGCACTCGCAGCGTTCGCTCCTCATTGTAAATGGGAATGACGACCGACAACAGAAAATCATCAGGAATGGCGTACAGCCCCAATTGCCGACAAGCTGCCTGGCCTAATGTTTCTTCCAGCGCCTGATACCACCTCTGTGAGTAGGGCAACGCTTTATCATCAAATTCCGGGGAAATCATGCAGGCTCCAGAGCTCGAACTGCGAAAAGGAGTTTCCTCAAATCGGCTGCGGTGGGATATCGTCGCGAAGAATAAGGCGTTGTTGTACATTCTGACAGCGCTGCTGTCATCCGAGATGACCTCGACGGCAGGCGTATCCCGGCAGATTTCAAATTGCAGAAAAATTCGACTTGACGATCCCCGTCACAACCCGCTTGACAATCATACGGTACTCCATTCGACTGTGGCGAATCTTCCAATCACGTAAGCTCCCGATTTTGAGGTACTCATGGCGATGCAGCGGCTGGTTTTGACGGACGCCGATTCAGGAATCCACCTCAATCCGGGTGAACTGGGGCCCAGCAATTCCCCGTCATTGCCTGGAACCTCTAACTGGTCGATTCGCTGGCGAACCCTGCGCGGCGGCACATCAGAGGGGGTCGATGTCGTTGAACTGGATAACGGTCCCCTGTCGCTGGCAATTCTACCAACCCGTGGAATGGGAATTTGGAAGGGACGCTATCACGAACTTCCTCTCGAATGGAAATCACCCGTCGAACGTCCCGTGCACCCCGCCTTCGTCAACCAACTCGATCGAGGTGGCATCGGCTGGCTGCATGGATTTAATGAATTACTCTGTCGATGTGGTCTGGCCTTCATGGGCCCCCCCGGTGACGACCAAGGGGAAAAATTGACCCTGCACGGTCGTATTGCCAACCTCCCGGCCCATCGAGTTGAAGTCTGCATCGATACCGATGGTCCGGGAGCCCTGGAAGTGACCGGCGTCATCGACGAATGCTCGATGTTCGGGCCACGCTGGCGATTGACTTCTACAATCCGGCTCGAAGCCGGGGCCAATCGCTGCTCGATTGTTGACGAGATCACCAATCTCGGCGGACAGCCCGCCGAACTTTCTCTCCTCTATCATATCAATATCGGACGCCCCTTTCTGGAACCGCTCGCCTCTTACGCACTCCCCAGCCTCGAAGTTGCACCACGAGACGCCACCGCAGCCAAAGGGATCGATCAGCACACCGTTTATGATCCCCCAGTGGCTGGCTTCGCCGAGCAAGCCTATTTTCATACCCCGCTGGGGGGAACCGATGGCTGGTCGACCGCCTTACTCACGAACGCGACGCAACAAGCCGGTTTTGCTGTCCATTTCCAAACCCGCCAACTCCCCGCCTTTTGTGTCTGGAAGAATACCGGCGCAGAAGCAGATGGCTACGTGACTGGCTTGGAACCAGGGATCAATTTCCCGAATTTCCGGGGTTATGAACGACAGCAAGGTCGATTGCCAAAAATTCAACCCGGACAGACCTATCGAACCGAGCTGGCACTCGAAGTGGCCAATACCCGAGATTCCGTCCAAAAAATTCAGGATCGCATTCACCAGTTACAAGGAACGACCGCGCCGATCATCCACCGCCAGCCCGTCGCACGACTCTCTGCCGCCGGAACCTGACGGATCGGTCGCTCTGGACAGTACTCGCACAAAAGTTCGCTGGAATCTGCCGGTTCGGTTCGGTTTCTGCCGAACCGAATCGATAGATTCAAGTCCTTCTCGCCGAGTCTTCGATGAACTGATCAGTTGTTGCTGCCGAATCTGCATTTCGTTGCTTTGCTGCACGAGTTGACGACTGATGTCTACCACGGATCAATCCATCGCACCCCAGTCTCTCCCGCCGGAAACGGCGTTTGGCATGGCCGTTTCGTTGCTGTTTTGGTTTTGTTTGCTACTGGCAGCACTGTTGTTCGCCGCTGTGTCACTCGCCCCCAAACTCCTCGACTCGCTGCAGCTCCGCAGCCAATTTGACCAAAATCAACGCCAACTCGTCGCGATGGAACGTCAGACCGAACAACTTCAGCGGGTCATCGAAGCGATTCAAACCGATGCGGATTTTTCTGCCGAATTAACCCGCATCGAATTCGATGCCGTCCTTCCCGGCGAAGAAGTGATTCCCGTCGAGATGGACCTGAAACTCGATCTCCGCTCGCTCGAAACCCCCGCCCTCCCACCCATTCAAGCCGTTAAGGAATGGTTCGAACCAATCGTACTTCGCCTTGCCAGTGACACCCGCTTGCGAAACGGTTTTCTTGGCGCTGCGATCCTGCTCGTGATCGTCTCGTTTACCGCATGCGCACCCGCCCGCAACGAAGACCCCTGTACTCCCCAGGGACATGATTCGCTCTGGGGCCAGCTTCGTAAACGCTATGCCCGGTGAATCAGCCTGGTTTTTTCGGTTCCACGACAAACCAAGCGGGAGGCAGTTTTCAGTTTTCAGAATCTTAACATTTCTTCTCGTCCTATTCGTGCGATTCATCTGATTCGTGGTTTAAAATCTTCGCATTTTTCAAAACGGGTGTGATTCACCAATCCACTGCAGTATTCGGATGGATTTGCCTGAACGCTTCTGCAAGCAGGGAACCACGACGCCGGTCAAGGCCGAGCAGTCCAATCATCTCAGTCATTAAGGGAGACGGATCAAGGACTGAAGTCGTTATGTTTGCTGCAGAGTCTATGATTTACCTCTTGAGCATGGGGTTTGTGGTTGAACCGTTTTTCTCACATCGCAAGAATTTCCCAAACCCCTCAGCGTGAGCAGCAGCCTCAATGACGCTCAATCCAATCCGCCCATCCAGCCCAGCTGACTCAAGTCGACCATTCTGCGGAATACCTCTCTAGGCGATTTTGCCCGATTCTGCGAAATTCCCCCGCGGATGTTCGCTGTTCCGTTGGGATTTCGGTTTCGAACTTACTCCGTTTCAAACTTACAGAGCCACCATCGCTCGCATGACCCATTCTGAGCCCTCTTTTGTGACCGACGATCAAGCGGCTGCGGCAACTCGCGCTGTTCGAGCAACTTCGTCGCGTTGCCACCTGCTGGTGACCGCCATCGTTCTGGCCAGTCAGCTGGTGGCGGGCTGCCGAGTAGTTCAGCCTCCGCAGGGACTTCCGGCAAAATACACCTTAGAGAATGAGCATCTCGTCGTGCAAAGCGATGTGAAACTGACTCGAAATCATGAATTGCTCCGTGATCTCGATCGCCTGCGCGAAGAAATTCTGTCGACGCTGGATCTTCCCGTCCAAAAGCAACCGGTGGTCGTCTACCTGTTCGCCGACGAAGCACGCTATGCCCATTACTTACAGACGCGCTATCCCAGGCTTCCTCCCCGTCGCGCTTACTTTGTCGGGACCAGCAAAGAACTGGCGGTTTACACCTATTGGGGTGAACGGATTCAGGAAGACTTGCGGCACGAGTTCACGCATGGAGTCCTCCATGCCACCCTGAAGGATGTCCCCCTGTGGCTGGACGAAGGATTGGCGGAATATTTTGAAGTGACCAGTCAGCCGACGGGAATGAATCGTGAATACGCCATGAATCTCGCCGCCGAAATCGCTACCGGCTGGAAGCCAGACCTGGATCGACTCGAATCACTCGAAGCCGTCGATCAAATGCACAAGTCGGACTATCAAGAGTCCTGGGCCTGGGTCCATTTCCTGCTTCAGCACAGTGAAGATTCCCGCGCGGTCCTGACCAGCTACTTGCACGAGCTTCGGACCAATCCGCAGCCCGGACTCCTCTCGTCGCGCCTCCGCACCGTGATCCCCACTGCAGACCGGCGATTCCTCAGTCACGCCGGTGAACTGACTGATGGAGTGGTTCGCATCGGGAGAATTCAAGAAAAGTAATCGCCACGCAGGGAACCCGCTGTGATTCCGCTATCCTTGGGGACATTGGGGACACCTCTCTTGTGGACGCAACTTGGGAGAATCATCAAGGTTTCCCGGTTTCCTGCTCAGGCAACGTAATCCGCTCGATCGTCTTGCGTTTGGGATGGCACAGGAAAAGCTGTCGAGTCGGAAATCCCCTCGCAACCGCCGACAGATCGGTCACACCACGACGATAGCGCGCTCGCAATACCGGATCGGCAAGTCCGGGATTGTTCACCACATAGTCCACATGTTGATCATCCATGTCCGCCTCGATCAACACCATCGTCGACTCGGCCCCATTCCGCCGCAGCTCTGTGTTCAGCCAGCGGTCAAACTCAGCATACTGCCGACGGGGAAACCGCAGCGAACTGGTCGCATTCGCAATTCGCGGGATCCCCGAGGCGGGAATCGCCGGAGTGGAAGTCCACAGCGTTCGCACCGGCAGATAATTCCCCCCCAGCGAGATCAGCATCAGCATGCCCCACCACCAGGGCATGAGCCAGCGTCCCTGACTCTTCCAGTCCCGAAACAACAGATCGCTCGCCAACCCCAGCAGCAGTGACCAGAGCAGCGCCGACTCGAAAACATAATGCCATCCCATAATCCCCGCATACCAGTAAGGAATATGAATCGCATGCAGCGAAAGAATCGCCAGGCCGATCGGTTTCCAGCGCGGGTCACAGCGGGGGATCATCGCCACCACCACCACCATACTGAGCAGCAGCGGAATCAGATCAAACGTCCATAACCAGCTCGACAACAAGCGATCACGGACATTGGTGGCGGCCAGTTCCCCAGTCAAATTGACCGCCCAGCGATCGTAACTTTCAATCACTTTGGGTCCCACTTTTTTCTCTCCCCGTACCACATTGTCAAATCCATACACGTGCCGAGGCGTGTACAGATCCGTATACAACTGATAGGGAGAAGTTTTCCAAGACCCTGTCACCTCGTAATGGTACGCCAGCATCACCGTCCAGCCGATCACCAGCGGGATCCCCATCGCCAGCACCGTTTTCCACCTCAGCAGCGGCCTGACGGGGGATTGAGTCAGCTTCGAACAGACCAGCCAATACAAAAAGACCAACCCAAACGGCAACCCAACTCCCGCCGCCGTCGCGGGTCGGCAGAGCATGGCAAAGCTGAGTCCACAGCCGGACCAACAGATATCAGCAATCGAGCCGGTCCGTTGCCATTTGACAAACATCCAGACAAACAGGGACAGCCCCAACAGTGTCGGTTGATGAGCCAGCAGCAGATTGGCAAACAGCGCAATCCCCGGCGACAGGGCACATGTCATCCCGCTGAGGATCGCCACTCGCAGTCGTCCCAACTCATAACCGGTCCAGAACACAAAGACCGAGGCGAGTGCGCTGGCGAACCAATGACCCCAATGCGGGTGCCCCAGCAGAACCCAGGGGGCCAGCCACAGTCCGGTCCCCGGATAGTAGCGGCTCGCCATTCGTCCTTCATTCAGCACATGCATCTGGTCAAACAGTTCGGGCATGTTCGCCGAGCTGGGGACGGAAAAAGCACCGGAAAGCAGCGTTTTTGCCTGAAACAAATAGCTGTATTCGTCATGGTAAGCGGGAGGAAGATCAACCATCCCCCGGCCAACCAGAAAACAGGTCGTCAGGGATGTCAGGCCAACCAGCACCGCCAACCACAGGGCGCGACGATCACTCGAGCAGAACGTTTCCCCCTCGCGGCTGGAGACCATTGCGTGCCGGCGTTCAATCATCCAGACCACAGGCGCGATCACCAGCACCAGGAATTGCACGGTTGCCAGAGTGGGATCCCACTCGGCAATCAGATTCAGCATCCCCGCCAGACAGGCCAAGACCCCAAGCAGCCACGCCAGTCCCTGCACGGCGACCGGCACCCGCTTCGGTGGTACAACAGATTTTCGAGCCGCAGTCATGGCTGATTTCGAGCCTACCAATTTCGAGCCAACAAATGGATAGCGAACACAGGGATCAAGAGTCTGCCTGACAACCCGCGTTCGAGCAAGCGGACCCGCCGAATTCTCGATTCACCTCGCTGCGATCCTCGTTTCACCGCGCCGGAAATACGGTTCAACCACGCCTCGAAGAGAAACGCGTCAACCGGCACTCATGCCCATCCCGAGGTGTCATCGTTCGTTTGAGGCTTGCCATCGACTTCGTTCGTCTGATGATGACCCGATAACCCAAGATCCCAGGCCGCCACACCCCAACCGACTTGGGTCAGGGGACCGAACCTTGTGGCAGGAAAGCATCTCGGTCAGAATGCCACCAAGTTTTGTCTGTGCTCTCTTTCGTCGGTACTCTCTTGCTGAAAGTGTTTCCTGAAATGGTGAATGTGGGGATCCTCGGGGCGACTGGCTACACCGCTCTCGAATTGATGAAAATTCTGGTCAATCATCCGGAAGCCAAACTGACCGCATTGACCTCCCGTCAAGAGGGTTCTCCCCCTGTCTCAGCGGTTCATCCGAGTCTCACAGGTCGACTCGATATTCGTTGCGAAGATTTGAAGCCAGCCGAAGTGGCCGCGCGGGCTGAATTTGTCTTCTGTGCCTTGCCCCATGTGGCCAGCATGGCCGTTGTGCCGGATTTGATTGCTGCGGGCTGTCGCGTGATCGATCTGAGTGCGGATTATCGCTTAACCGACCCGGCCGTCTATGCCCAGTGGTATGGCCACATCCACACCGATCCCGGACGGCTAAGCTCGACCCCTTACGGTCTTCCGGAACTGTTTGCTGAGCGGATCAAGCCGGCGACGCTGGTTGCCAATCCCGGCTGCTACACCAGCACCTCGATTTTGGGGTTGGCCCCCGCCATTTGCGGTGGATTTGTGGAACCGACCGGAATCATCATCGATGCCAAAAGTGGGGTGAGTGGCGCGGGGCGAACACCGAAACTCAATACGTTATATTCCGAGTGCAACGAAAGTTTTTCTGCTTACAGCGTCGGCACCCATCGTCACATGCCGGAAATCGAACAGGTGCTGTCGGATGCCTCGGGAGCCCAGGTCGAAGTCCTCTTCACACCGCATCTGGTCCCGATGGATCGGGGGATTCTGGCGACGATTTATGCCAAGCCGAAACGCCCCGTGACGCAGGACGAACTGCTGGCCGAATACCGCCGTTTTTATGCCGGAAAACCGTTCGTGCGTGTGGTTGATCATCTTCCCGTGACCAAAGACAGTGCCAACACAAACTTCTGTGACATCACGGTCCGCGTGGTCAAAGGTCGAGTCGTCATCGTGGCGTGCCTGGACAATCTGATCAAAGGGGCCTCGGGTGTTGCCATTCAAAACCTGAACCTGATGGCCGGCTTCCCGGAAACCATGGGCCTGCTCCCCTGCGGCAGGTGATGGGGATTGTCTCTCGTGCCAACGGCCCGCCACGTGATCATTGCACTTGCCTTCGCCGCAATGGGGCGTCAGTGAATCGCCAGGGGTATAAACCCCGGGAAATCGCCCTCGCCCGTCACCTCAGCCGCAACGCGGCGAAAGTAGAGCCCCAGAAAGTAGAGCCCCAGTAAGCCCCACACCACCTCGCTCGGGATTGATCGCAATTCCATCCGACTGTCACCCCGTTGGGGTTCTGGGATGTGTTCGTGTCGGTTTCCAGGGGCTTACGCACCCTGGCTATTGACTTACGTCCCCTTGGGACTGGGAATACAAAGGAACCGCCAGAGGAGTCCCCATCCGTGTTGGACCTGCCTCTCACGATGATCTTTCTTGCGGTAGGGGCGCCCAAACAACATCCGATCTCGCAATCCGGCTTCAAAACAACGTATCCCATCGATCCCGCCATGATCCTGTCGATCCTGCCATTCTCCCACCAAGCCCGCAACATCACTCTACGCAAACTCTACCTCGCCGGCCATTTTGGCCAGTCTTTCCCTCCGAATCAAACGAAATCAAAACCTAAGATTCAGACCATTCCAGCAAAGTTGGGGCCCTTTTTTAAGGCAGCCCAGTGTCCCCATGATTTCTCATTTCCACAGATTCCATTACTTTGGAGTTCCTATCACGCGGAATCTGGATAGTCCCCAAAAGCGATGTTTCTGCGGTCATTGAGGAAGTGCCACGATACGAGCAATTGGCACCGATCTTCAAAGAAATGCACGATAATGGGGCGCGCATTCAAAGCATTGCATCTGCCCACGGTCTATGCTGGGACCAGACTAAAAAGATTCTACATTTTGCAGAGACTGGCGAGCGACCAAAGTGGCATACGAAGAAGAAGCGTTCTCCGACAGCTCGCAACTTCTCAACGGAGAAATATGTGTCAATGTGCCCTGAAGTCGTGAAACGAAGGGCCAGCGGTGAATCTTTCGCAAAGATCGCATTGGAGTTGCGTGTTTGCGAATCGACCGTACGCCGTGCCTGGGATCATGCTCATCAAGACCAGCTTAAAGATGCTGTCACAAGCGGGACAACGCCCGATCGAGGCATCTATCGGCACATTGCCGACTCCAAGATCCGCGAGGCACAATTGTGGTTGAAGAAGGGCAAACTCACGATCCGTGAAATCTCCAGCAGAACTGGGCTCAGCCAATCAACCGTTCGCCGTGAGAAGTGCCGAATGACAGATCAATAGTATTTCAGACGCCAGATGCGGATTGTTCGCGAAGGCGGGAATCCGCTTCTGACGATTTGTAGGTGGTAATTATCCACCCCAAAGGTACGAAGGCGCAATCTTACCATCCGAGGCTCGACCAATACTTGAACCAGAACGCAATGGACAATCCCAGCATTGCAACTCCAATAGTCAGAACCCCCAAGATTCGATTCCCTCCCCGAGTTTTCCCCGACACGAGACAGGCAGCACCAACAAAAGTCGCGATGGGACAAAGAATGTATTGTATCACTCCGTGCAAACCAACCGCGTCTCGCAATCGCCTCTCCGATGCACGCCGCTGCCGTTCATCCACCGAGATCGACGGGTCATCGTAAACAGAAGCCGAGATTCGCCATTTGCCGCCCTGCGTTTCATGTGGAAGCGGATTCCCAGATATCCAATTCAGGATCCCAATCCATATGGCACAAAATGCCATGTAGAAGGACAACATGGACAGCAATGCAGCGATGCAATAGTCTTTGCGGTTCCAATTATCACCGAAACTCGTTGTTGGGGCCGAAAATCCCATCCAATCCTCCAGCGTTAATTGCATGGTTCAGTGCGTTGGGTCTGACGTTCTTAAGGACTCCAATTCCATTGTTCCAAATTGCCGCCATTGCTCTGATCAGGCTGTCATTCACATCCATACTCGCCACTGAATCGCAGGATTGCTTCCTCCTCGCGCAGACCGCATTCTTGAATTTAGCGACACTGTCCGCATTCTGCGGGAGCCCAACTATCTTCTGTGCAAATTCCTTTGGCATGCCGCCAATTTGCGTGTCTGAACTCACCGGTCCATTCACATTGCAAGTGTCACACAGCTTGTCGAGATAAATGCCGAGAAGTTTTGCGGCAGCATCGATGCCTGTAGATGGATTGCTCAATGCAGTTCGGACTAAGTTCCGTTGTAACTGTGCGACAACGACTGTCGAACCCACATTCGCTCCGGTAAAGGGATCATACGTGCCTCCGGCGATTTCCTTGGCATATTCCAAAGTCATTTCTGGAAAGAGATTGTAGTCCAATGCGGTCTGCGTGGTGATTTGCGCAGGTCCGACCGATTCACCAATTCCTTGCCATTCAAAAAATGACTCTGTCCATGTATAGTCAATCATCTCATTTAAAATCATTGTTGCAAGCAGTTCTTGTGGCACACAATGTTTTTTCGCAGATGCCACAATGAATGCTCCATACTGATTCCAGAATCCCTTGAGCCACGCATCTCGCGCCTTTTGGCTCAGATTAAAGAATTTTTCTGGCGACATCATTCCAAACGGATCTACGGAATGCGGAACAAACCAGCCGGCATACGAATTTGGCCCGTCGGCAAATCCGAGCGGATCGCGACTGATAAAGACACCAAGTAGAGAAGCAAATGGCCTTTGACGGAAATCGTAGAGTCCGATTTCAGCATCGAATCTTCGCCCCGTAAACAAATACTTCCAATCAAAACTGCTCTCTGCTCGCGATCCAAATGTACCCGACAAGAACACCGGAGCACCGAAGGGCGAGTAGGCGTATCTCTCCTGAACATCACCGGTGGCATCGATGATGGCGGTCACGTTCCAGTTGTCGTCTTGCAACGCATACAAACTTTCGTCGAGCACTCCAGCGTCGTCGGTGTCTCGTTCGCGTAAAACAAGATCATCGACGTACCGCAGACCCCAAACGAATTGACGCTCAGGCGTTGAGGCACCATTAACCCGCTCTTCGACAACCTGCCATTTGCTCGGCGTCGTGTAGAAATACTCGCGAGTTTCACTGAGGGAACCTGACGTATAGCTCCACTGAATCGTCCGCCGGTTCACACCGTCGTATTGGTACTGGACGACGATATGAGAGCCTTCGCTGACTTCGACGAGCCGGTTCCAAGCGTCGTAAACCGCTGATTGAGCGGTTGTCGGGTCGCTCGCCTTTGGAAACGTCGTCATGTTTCCGGCGGAGTCATACGCGGGAGTAGCCCACGCAGCACCGACAGAATTTGTAAACGAGACGATTGCGTTGACTTGATCCACGCTTCGCCGCTGGACCAGGCTCCAGTCACCGGGAGCGGTCCCCTGCCGATAGCCAGACCAGTTGGCGGTGCTGTCCATTGACCAGCATTCGCTAAAATTCGGCGATAGAATCGCAGACTGAGTGCCATTCAGCGTTCCGCGTTGCATCTCTTTCAGGCGGTTGACGCGATCGTAAGAGTACAGTTCGTCGAACGCGGCTCCGTTGGCCGTAGCGACCGTGTTTTGACGATAAAGCCGACTTCCCACCCGATCATAACCGTGTTTGATTCGATCCACATCGGTGCTTGTTCCGTTATTGTACCAGCGGTTGTCCTTCACACGTCCAAATCGGTCGAATCCAGAATAGATATCGCCGGTATCCGGGTCGTTCGTCCCGGCGAGATTGACCATCGTCCATTGAACGTTCGGCTCCGGGTAACTCGCCGCCACGAACTTCTTCACGCCCAGATACGAATACTGTACCAGCGTCTGCATCCCACTGATAATCGAATCGATGCGGCTGACCGCGTCCGGCATCGATCCAGACGTACTGTAGTTGTAATCTAAGACTCGCCCATTCGGGCAAGTGATGCTGGTTGGTCGAACGGTGTTTGCGCTTCCGTCTGCAAATGCGTACTGCACGCACGGAGTCGTCGACGTATCGACTTCTCCGTCATGCGACTGGTAGTCTTCAATCAGTTGTCCGAAATTGTTGTAAACGAACTGCACTTCATTGACGATATCGCCGGAGGTCACGCTGGCGTTATTCCAACTCGTGATCTTCGACTTCCGCCCCAAAACGTCATACGTCGTTGAAATCCTGCGAATGGTCCCATCGACACCCGCACCCAATGTTGTGATACGATCGTGGATCAGTCGCCCCAATTTGTCGTAATCGAATTCATGGACGGTGCCGTTCTGATCCGTTGTTTTGGTGACTTCGTTCTGACGGTTGTAGCTGTAAAGAATCTGATCGGAACCGCCAACTGAATCGGCATAGGTTTCGGATCGCTTGAGATAGCTGGTGGCAATATCGGAATCGGCCAGCGTCGTTCCGTAGGTGAATGTCGTCGTCTGGTCGCCCGTCTGCGCATTAACGACGGTCAGGGTTGCCAACCCGCCGTCCGGCGCGTACGTTCGCCGAATCTCCAGATTGCAGTCATCAGATGGATCGCAATCACCACTGCTGCTACTGGATGACGAACTGCTCGACGACGACGATGACAGCGAGCCGATGGCATTGAGAATCCGTTTGATCTCGCGACCGCGTGCGTCATATTGAAATTTGGTGACTCGTCCGGCAGGGTCAGTGATCGTCGCCAAGTTTCCAGCCGAATCGTAACCAAATGTCGTCACGAGCACGGTGTCGGAACGGGTCGGGATCGTTGGGGAACGGGAAAAAGCGGTTCCGCCATTGGTCCCGTAGTCGGCTGTTGCAATCACACGTCCAATCCCACCATGGTAGAAAGCGACATAGGTCACCCGAGCTTTGGGCGTCGTTGATGGGTCGTTCAACGGACCGGTTGGTAAGGCCACTGCGTTGTGATATCGCTCTCGCGTCACCGCGAGAATCACGTTGCTCGCCCCGTCGAATGTGTAATCGACTTGCTCCAGAATCACATCATCGCTGATTGACATGACGAGTTCCCTTTGGAGATGCAACTGAATCGCAGAACGCGAATTGACGAGAAATAGATTACAGTAAAACGACTGCCGTGCAATTCTGCAAGAAAAAAGCATCAGCCGAATACGGTTTTTGCCGATTGGCCATGTCAATCCCCCCAACCTTCGCACACTTCCAATTGCTGTTTGATTTTCACTGGCCTCCTACTTTCTGTGGCAAAACTCCTGTGGCGGCAACGTGCATGACCTGGCCCGAAAGATGGTGCGTCCAATTGTAGTTCGGCAATTACAGAAAGAAATCAAAGGGGTCAGGACTAAATGGCACTGCCTTATATCCGGCTTGGGGTTACGTCAAATTCAGTAGTCTGCTGTTTTGATGGTGATGAGTTTTCGATGGCGGACAATGGGGACACTGCGCTGGCTTGAAAATATGTTGCGAGTTTGCTCAAATTGTCCGAATCACAGGTTTTGATCTGCTTTGATTTGGAGCGGAAAAATGGCGCGGATGGCACGAGCGGAAGTGTTTGCGCCTGATGAAGTTGCGGTTGTGCATGTGATGAATCGCGTGGTTCGTCGCTGCTACCTGCTGGGTCATGATCCGGTGTCCGGCAAGAATTATGATCACCGCAAAGTGATGATTGAAAATCAGTTACAGCGATTGGCCGGCGCGTTCGGGATCGACTTGCTGGGATTTGCCATCATGTCGAATCATTTCCATTTGATTCTGAGGTCTCGTCCGGATGTTGTATCGACTTAGGATGATACCCAGGTGGCTCGGCGGTAGTTGTTGATTTGCCCGGTGCGGAAGAATTCGGCGGGGGAGCCCGAGGAACCGAATGAATTTGAGCTCAATTCCATTCGGAATGATCCCCGAAAACTTGAAGTCCTCCGATTGCGATTGAGTGATCTCGGTTGGTGGATGCGGGTGTTGTGTCAATACATCGCGGTGCGGGCCAATCGGGAAGATCATGAACTCGGCAAGTTCTGGCAGAGTCGCTTTCGGGCCGTGCGATTATTGGATGAGGCCGCACTCTTGGCTTGTGCTGCTTACGTGGACTTGAATCCCATCCGAGCGGCTATGGCAGAAACTCTCGAAAAAAGCGACTACACCTCGGTGCAGCGGCGAATTCAGTCATTTTCACCAACAAATGACAATTCCACCTCAGCGACTACAGCGACCAGCCAATCGAAAAAAGAAATCTCAGACAATCTTAGTGGAGCCGTGATCTCGGCAGCGATCGGATGCGAAGCGGTTCCTGAGGGAGTTTCGCCAATTGCCGTGCAGTCCCGAGTCACCGCAGATTGGTTTTTGTCACCGATTGCGTTGATCCCAGCGGATGATCAGCGTTTGGGACCGCAAGCCAGTTCCCATCGGTTTCGTTGCAGC
>Ga0114978_10000357_pt1 | contig 38029 bp, 42 predicted proteins | sample S_140212_EF_Meta_FD_87027 | JGI IMG/M metagenome (GOLD analysis project Ga0114978, IMG submission 87027) | Freshwater microbial communities from Lake Simoncouche, Canada to study carbon cycling - S_140212_EF_MetaG | ecosystem: Environmental > Aquatic > Freshwater > Lake | place: Lake...
GATGCCTGTCTTCAAGGCTTCCAATGTTCCGGTGGTTGGGTTGACTAACCTGCCCGCACATGGCACCGACCGAAATGTATTCGGTGCAACTGGTGCCTTTGCACCTCTCTACACAACAACGACGATCATGAACTACGTAGAAACAACCTTTGGTGGCCAACGTGCCGCGGTCAAATTAATCGCGTGTGGTGCCTTAGATAAGCGACCAGAATTGAAAATGCTGATCTCTGAGAGTGGCGCCACGTGGGGGCCTTTCATTGCTGACCGAATGACTGAGGCCTATCGCCAACACTCAGCTGGAGTGCGTCCAACGCTAGGCCGGGAACCTGCCCAGATTTTGTATGAACAGGTGTATGCCTCTTTCCAGCACGACATGTCTGCCGTGCAGGCATGTGTAGCAATGGGTTGGCAGAACGTCATGTGGGGATCTGATTACCCGCACTACGAAGGCACCTTTGGGCATACTCAAGACACTCTGCATCAACTCTTTGACGGTGTTGACACCGCAGCGAGTGAGCGAATTCGCATTGGGGCTTTTCACGAGTTGTTCCCATCAGTTCCGCTTCCTCCTGTCTAGTCCGCATATATGTGTCCGGTGAGTTCCTTTCGCTTATTTGGAAATATGGGGGCACACAAGATTTGAGGCACACGCGATCTAAGGTGAGCGGTGTTTGGAATTGATCGGGTCTGAAGAGAATTGGTGACGGCGTAATGAACTCAGAAGTAGCCGAATTGCTCGTAAGCGATGTCAATGGCGTCCGCGTACTTTCACTGAACCGACCCCATCGACTGAATGCGTTTACCTCCGAGGCTTATTTCGAGCTCGCCCGAGAACTGACGCTTGCAGCGTCAGATAGTTCAGTTCAGGTTGTGCTGCTCAAGGGGGAAGGCCGGGCCTATTGCGCCGGCGTTGATCTCTTTGCGCTTGGTGAAGCAACGGGCGACGAATTTAGTCGGGGGATTAAAGCTGTGGTTCTAGCCCTGGCAACATTCCCGAAACCAATCATCGCAGCAGTGCACGGCGCAATCATTGGCTTTGGTGCCACGATGTTGTTGCACGTTGACATCGTGATCACCGCAGACGATGCCAGATGGCGCTTCCCGTTTTCCGAACTCGGTACCGCTCCTGAAGCCGGGAGTTCGTTCATGCTCCAAAAAATTGTGGGCGAGCGAAGGGCAGCCGAATTACTCCTGACTTCGCGCTGGGTCAGTGGATCTGAGGCAGCTGAGCTCGGATTGGCAACAGATTCCGTACCAGCAGATCAGGTGCACCAGATGGGCCAGCTTGTGGCCGAGAAGCTCACCGCCATGAAAGGGCCGGCTATGGTGGGGGCAAAGGCGCTCCTGAGGCGCGGGTGGGCCCAAGAAATCGCCGAGGCGATCGATCGAGAAAGCCAAGTTGCCGGTGAAATTGGCCGGGCTATTGGGGGATCTGGTATCGCTTGGGGTGCGGAGTAGATATAAAGCAGGGGCCGGTTTGACCCCTAGGGGGCATTTTCCGTACTCTTGGGGCCCGGACAGTTTTCGTCCGAGTGTGTTCCACGTTTGGAACTCGCGAAATTACGAGGTAGGAGTACGTGGTGTACGCGATTGTGCGCGCTGGCGGCCGTCAGGAAAAGGTCGCAGTTGGCGACGTTGTAGTGCTGGACCGGATTCCCGGTGCACCAGGCACTTCCTTAGTCATGCCTTGCTTACTTATGGTTGATGGCACTTCGGTGACCACCGACTCTGCCGCTCTTGCAAATGTGAAGGTTTCGGCCGAGATCATTGAGCACAAGCGCGGCCCAAAGATTGACATCTTGAAGTACAAGAACAAGACCGGCTACCGCCGCCGCCAGGGCCACCGTCAGGAGCTCACCGCGGTCAAGGTCACCGACATTTCGACCGGGAAGTAGTGAACTGAAATGGCATCCAAAAAGGGCGTATCCAGTACCCGTAACGGCCGCGACTCCAACTCTCAGCGCCTTGGCGTGAAGCGTTTCGGTGGTCAGGAAGTTAACTCGGGAGAAATCATCGTGCGTCAGCGCGGCACCCACTTTCACCCGGGCAACAATGTTGGCCGCGGCAAGGACGACACTTTGTTTGCTCTTGCAGCAGGCCGAGTCGAGTTCGGTACACATCGCGGACGCCGCGTTGTGAACATCCTCGCTGGGTAGTTCCGCACTCATAGCAGCACATCTTCAAACGAGGCGAGCTACAGCTCGCCTCGTTTGTCTTTGGTCCTACAGGACCACATACGTAAGGATCAGTTATGACCACCTTCGTCGATCGCGTGCAGCTATACGCGCAGGCGGGCGATGGTGGCATTGGCTGCGCATCGATTCTGCGTGAGAAGTTCAAGCCCCTTGGCGGCCCTGACGGCGGCAATGGCGGTAAGGGTGGCGATGTTATTTTGGAAGTTGAACCGCAAATCACCACCCTGCTTGAGTTCCACCACCGACCACACCAAAAGGCCACGAGTGGCCGCCCAGGTGCCGGAAATAACCGCCATGGCGCTCAAGGTCACAACACGATTCTTCGGGTGCCATCCGGCACCGTTGTCACCACGCCAAGTGGCCAGATCCTGGCCGACCTTGTCGGTGCTGGCATGTCTTTTGTACTTGCTCAAGGCGGCCGTGGTGGCCTCGGCAATGCTGCATTGGCCAGCCCGCGTCGTAAGGCTCCAGGCTTTGCTCTCAACGGTGAGCCGGGCGAATACCGTGAAGTGGTTCTTGAACTTAAAACTGTTGCTGACGTAGCGTTGGTCGGATTCCCAAGTGCTGGTAAATCCAGCATGATCGCGGCCTTGAGTGCGGCCCGACCAAAGATCGCTGACTACCCATTCACCACCTTGGTGCCAAACCTTGGAGTCGTCACAGCTGGTGACACTGTTTTTACCGTTGCTGACGTACCTGGTTTGATCCCAGGAGCTAGCCAGGGCAAGGGCCTTGGTCTTGAATTCCTGCGTCACGTTGAACGTTGCAGTGTGCTTGTTCATGTTCTTGATGGTGCAACTCTTGAACCAGGTCGCGACCCACTTGATGATCTTGACGCCATCGAAAAAGAACTGGAGCTGTATGGCGGTTTGGCTGATCGCCCTCGCTTAGTTGCTATCAATAAAATCGATATTCCTGACGGTCGCACCATGGCTGAACTTGTGCGTCCAGCGTTAATCGGTCGCGGATATCACGTTTATGAAGTGTCAGCAGCAACCCATGAAGGGCTGCGCGAGTTGACCTATGGCATGGCTGCGCTTGTGGCCAAGGCGCGCGCTGCAGTGATTCACGAGATTGCTCCGCGCATTGTTATTAGCCCACGGGCAGTCAACGAAGAAAGTTTCGTTGTTACGCGAGAAGAAGCCGGTTTCCGAGTTCTAGGTGAACGTCCAGAGCGTTGGGTGCGCCAAACCAACTTCAGCAACGACGAAGCTGTGGGCTATCTCGGTGACCGATTGGCTCGCTTAGGTGTTGAAGCTGAACTCATTGCTCAGGGTGCAATGCCAGGGGTTGCAGTCATGATCGGTAAAGAAGAAAACGCCGTAGTCTTCGATTGGCACCCATCAATTCAGGCAAATACCCGCTCAGAAGCTTCGCCACGTGGCACAGATGTGCGTGTGCATCTCGGTGAAATCCAGCGCAATGAGGACAATAGCGTTTATGACGACTGAGGTTCGTAGTGCGATCGCGACTGCATCGCGCATTGTTGTCAAGGTGGGGTCATCTTCATTGACCCTGCGTGACGGGAGCATCAATGAAGAGGCGATTACTGCGTTAGTTGCTGAACTTGCCAAACGTCGCGCGCTTGGGCACCAGGTCGTACTCGTATCCAGTGGCTCAATTGCTGCCGGCTTTCCAGTGCTAGGGCTCACCCAACGCCCACGTGACCTTGCAACACAACAAGCTTCAGCAAGTGTTGGTCAGGGCATGCTTATTGCGCAATACAGCGCCGCCTTTGCAGAGTTTGGTTTGACTGTTGGTCAGGTGCTGCTCACTGCTGAAGATGTCACTCGCCGTGCGCACTATGGAAATGCACAGCGCACGCTCTTTCGCCTACTTGAGCTTGGCGTAGTGCCCATCGTCAACGAGAACGACACAGTAGCCACAGAAGAAATTCGCGTGGGAGATAATGATCGCCTTGCTGCATTGGTAGCCCATGTCGTGCAGGCAGATGCTTTGGTGTTGCTTTCTGATGTTGATGGTCTTTATGACGGGCCACCGACAAAGGGTGGTTCGACACTTGTTCCCTCGATTGCATCAAACGCAGACCTTGCCAACCTGAATATCGGCGGCGCTGGAGATGCAGGCATCGGCTCGGGTGGCATGTCGTCAAAGGTTGAAGCAGCGCAGATTGCAACATCGGCTGGTATCCCGGTGTTGTTGACATCCGCTGCCTTGGTGTCACAGGCATTAGGTGACGCTCAAGTAGGCACAGCCTTCGCGCCAACCGGAGAACGCTCATCAACAAGACTTTTATGGCTTGAACACGCCACCACGGGCACCGGTCGGCTACATCTGGATGCAGGAGCGACGCTGGCAATCACTCAGCGCGGCTCCTCGCTTCTACCTGCAGGCATTACTTCCGTAGAAGGATCATTCTTGGCTGGCGATCCCGTTGATCTTGTGGACGAGTCTGGGAATGCAATTGCGCGCGGCTTAGTGAACTTTGATTCCACCGAGTTGCCAAGACTGCTGGGTCGTTCCACCAAAGAGTTAGCTTTGGAGCTTGGCCCGGCCTACGAGCGAGAAGTGGTCCATCGTGATGACCTCGTTCTTTTACGCGGATAAATTCAGATCGTTAGGCTTTGGGCTATGAGTGATGATCGTGAAGAAGTTCTTGAGGTAGCCCGTCGTGGTCGAGCTGTGGCCAATGCTGTTCGCCAACTCACCCGTGAAGCCAAGGACTCAGCGCTCTTTGCGATCGCCGACACCCTTGATATGCGCACATCTGAAATAGTTTTGGCGAATCAAATTGATGTAGAACGCGCAAAGCAAGCAGGAACTGCAGACGGCATTATTGACCGTTTGACCTTGGACGCTCCTCGTATAGCTGCAATTGCCGATGCTCTTCGTGATGTTGCCGCGCTGCCAGATCCATGTGGCGAGGTGGTGCGTGGCTACACCCTTGCCAATGGTTTACAAATTCGTCAGGTGCGAGTGCCAATGGGTGTTGTCGGGATGATTTACGAAGCGCGACCAAATGTCACTGTTGATGCTGCAGGATTATGTTTGAAGAGTGGCAACGTTGCACTTCTCCGCGGATCTTCCTCTGCTGCAACAACGAATGCTGCACTGGTGAACATAATGCGCGATGCACTTGTCACTCAAGGAATTCCAGCTGACGCGATTCAACTTGTTCCCGGCCTTACCCATGAATCAACTCGTCACTTGATGACCGCCCGCGGACTTGTCGATGTGCTTATTCCGCGTGGGGGAGCAGCGCTGATTAATAACGTCGTAGAGAACTCAACGGTTCCAGTGATCGAAACAGGAGTCGGCAATTGCCATGTTTACATCGACAAAGATGCTGACATTCAAAAGGCCATTAACATCATTGTGAATAGCAAAGTGCAACGTCCAAGTGTGTGTAACGCTGCTGAGACTTTGCTGGTGCATCGAGACATTGCTGAAATATTCTTACCGATGGCTGCCGCAGTTCTCCACCAAAACGGTGTCACCTTGCACGCTGACCAACGGGCATGGGAGCTCACTGTCGGCACCGGAATTCCTGTTGAACTCGTTACCGATGAGGATTGGGCCGCGGAATATCTCACTTTGGATCTCGCAGTTGGAGTTGTTGATTCAGTTGAACAAGCCATCGCTCACATCCAGCACTGGTCCACAGGTCATACCGAGGCAATCGTTACTGATAGCCAGTCAGCAGCTGCGGCATTTGTCGCTGGAGTCGACTCGGCCGCGGTCATGGTCAACGCTTCCACCCGGTTTACCGATGGGGGAGAGTTCGGATTCGGGGCTGAAATCGGGATTTCCACTCAGAAACTTCACGCTCGTGGCCCCATGGGATTAGCCGAATTAACCACCACGACTTATGTCGTAACCGGGGATGGTCACATCCGAGGCTAGGCATTGGCTAAACTCAGAGGGTTCGTCATCCAAGGAAGGAATAAGTCATGGGTTTGATCACTACCGCCGTTGCACTTGCAAACGAGGCTCCGGTAGATAACCCTCAGATTTCCGCCTACGCCTTCGGCCTGTTCACCTTCGCAGCACTTGGACTCCTCCTGGTGATCACGATGATGATCAAGGTCGGCCGCTAACCCTCGTGAAATCCTGGCGCCTTGGCGTCTTTGGTGGAACCTTCGATCCAATCCACTCCGGCCACCTGATCGCAGCGGCATCGGTTCGTAAGGCCCTTGAACTTGATCTCGTCATTTTTGTTCCCACTGGCAATTCTTGGCACAAGCTTCCAGGACCACTGGCGCCAGCAATGGATCGCCTAGCCATGGTTGATCGCGCTCTTGCAGACTACGAAGGTTTTATTTCGTCATCCGTTGATATTGATCGACATGGCCCCACCTACACAATCGATACTTTGACTGATCTGCAAGCACATTGGCATGGCGAAAATATTGATGACGAAGCCACCTGGTTTCTCATCACCGGCGCTGATGCGCTCGCAGATTTTCCTACCTGGAAAGAGCCGGAAGAAATCTTGAAGCGTGCTCAAGTAGTGGGGGTTACTCGGCCCGGGTTTTTGGCGGCTCCTGGACCCCTTCTCACAGGTCATTCCATCGTGATCGAAGCATCGACGCCTGACATTGCTTCAAGCGATATTCGACTACGTATTCGAGAGGGACGTTCTATCGAAGGTCTTTTACCAACAGTGGTAGCCGGCTACATCCAAACGCATGCTTTATACCGCGAAACCCCAGTAGGCCTGTAATGCCACCAGAGCATTCACATTCTCGGCGCTGGATCGTCATACTCATCGTGGTTGCGGTTGTTGCAACCGGAGCAGTCATTTCAGCCTTTCTTGGCGATGCTGGGCTGCCCGCAGGGCGGGCATCATCCGCGCCTACGCCAGGAGTATCTGCTTCGACACCATTAATGAAACCTGCGGTTAAGTCACAGCGCACATTGCTATTACAGATTCGAGATGACAGCCGACGCGTCGTCTATTCAGCGCTATTCGCTACAAGTTACGTATCGGTAAGCGGTGTCAGGATGCCAATACCGACAAATCTCTTGGTGCCTATCCCCGAATGGACTGCGTTGGCTTTAACCGGAGATGCAGCAGACACCCTGCAGAGTCAGCATGCCCTTGAAGAACTCTTGGGTGTAGACATCGATATGTCTCTAGTGCTGGATCGTTTGGCACTCTCTGGCTTATATGACGCGGCGTTAACCCCAACGGCTGCGAAGCAAGCCAAGGCATCAACCGATATTGATCAGTGGGTATTTAAGTCGCTCATCAACTTGCCTGCAGCCCCGCCAGATACCGGGCAACTCCTCTTAAGTCTTGGTCACATGGCGCGCTCGAGTGCTCCTAATGCGGAGTTGGTCGACTTGCTTCTAGATCTACGCAAGGACGCTCGAGCCAAGGAAATCGTCGCAGTGACACTGCCGACGCGGTTTGTCCGTGCAGGTGGCGCGGCAATGGTGATCCCAGGAGCTAGTGAAGTTGTGTTGCGCAAGAATTTTGCCCTGACTCTGCTGACTCCAGGTCAAGCCACTCGACCAAGAGTCGTGCTCACGCCAGCTGGGGCAACTGCCGCTCAGGTAGCCGAAGCGACCGCAGCGCTTATCGATGCCGGCATGACTGTCGTACCGGGTACTCCGATTGCTCGTCGAACATATTCAATTGTTCAGACCCCTGAATCTTCGATAAGTCTTGGAATCGGGCGAAAAGTTACGACTGCGCTCGGGCTGTCTCCTCAGGATATTCGCGAAGCCAAGAGCTCGCGCGTTGATGCTGAAGTTCTCTTGGGTTTGGGCCCTTTAACACTGTGAGAGGCTTGGACCCATACATCCGGGTATCCGGACCTAGAAGAGGATCACCTTGAGCGCGACTGAAGCAGCCAAGAATTTGGCGATTGAAGCAGCATTAGCTGCCTCCGACAAACTGGCGACAGAAATTATTGCCATCGATGTCAGTGAAGCGATCGCAATCACTGAGGTCTTCTTGATGGCCACGGGCGCCAATGAGCCACAGGTCAAGGCCATAGTTGACGCAGTTGAAGAACGTCTACGCAAGATTGGCGAGAAGCCATTACGCCGCGAGGGCGAACAACAAGCCCGCTGGGTCTTGTTGGATTACGGCGACATTGTTGTGCATGTACAGGTCGCCGAAGAACGCATTCACTACGCAATTGAGCGCCTCTGGAAAGACTGCCCACTTATTGAGCTTCCCGCAGAAGTACACCTGCCACGCGAGGTGCAAGGAGTGCCTGAGTGAACCAACCACGTCGAGTGGTGTTTTGGCGGCATGGTCGAACAGATTGGAATGCTTCTTCGCGGTTTCAAGGTCAGACCGATTCCATGTTAGATGAGACTGGAATTAAGCAAGCAGCCGCTGCTGCATTGCAACTTGCAAAGCTTAAACCGGCATACATCTTGTCTTCGGATTTGCAGCGCGCCCATCACACCGCGATGCCGCTTGCTGATGCGCTTGGCCTAGAAGTAGTTCTCGACGAAGGGCTGCGTGAAACCTTTGTCGGCGTATGGCAGGGGATGTTTCGCGCTGATATTGAGCGCGAACATACACAAGATTTACAAGAGTGGATTGCCGGAACAAATATTCGGCCAGGGCTCCATGGTGAAACACGAACTGAAGTCGCAGCTCGCGTCAGTGCAGCAGTTAATCGAGGGCTGGCTCACATTGGTCCAGGTCAGACACTGGTATGTGTGACCCACGGAGCTGCGGCAATGTCGGGTATCGCAGCACTGCTTGATCTGCCACTAGAGAAGTGGCCAATCTTCTCTGTCATGCCTAACTGCGCTTGGTCAATTGCAGTTGAAACGCAGACACCCACGGGCCCCGCTTGGCGATTGCAGGAATACAACACTCGCGTTGCCGAACTATGAGCGTGAAGAAAGGATAATGAGCAGGGGTGAAATTCTCACCCTCACTGCGCCAGATATGATTCTGGTTCCCGAGTTGGCAAATAGTTGTCTCTAGGGGCTGTGGCGCAGCTGGTAGCGCACCTGCATGGCATGCAGGGGGTCAGGGGTTCGAGTCCCCTCAGCTCCACTAAATCTGGTTATTGAACAACTCGGTATTGCTCCAAAGTGGCATCGGTTGCGTAAGCAATTCGTACTCCCGCAGCTTTCGAAGTCGATAACCCAGTAATAATCGCTTCAGTAAGCACTTCACCGGGCGCTACGACCGCCACTCCGGGTGGATACGGGGCAATGAGGTCCGCTGATATCCGACCAACGGCATCTGCCCACGGCACCATTGCAGTTGGAGCGAAATAAGCCTCGCGCATAGAGATCGCGATCTTTGGAACAACCGACCAACTCAGCGCTGTTGCGCTTTGCCGCGGTTGTGATTCGACTGCCTTCAGAATCGGGATGAGTGCGCTGGCCAGTACTTCAAAGTCATGTGGCGTGTCAGCGAGCGTGGCAAGGAAAACGAGAGTGTCACGGTCGGCCATCTCCACGCGGATTCCTCGTGTGATCAATGCTTGTTCGATTTCAACTCCTGAGGCACCAAGTTGATTTGCCCGTAAGACTATTTTCACCGGATCAAATCTTCCTGCTGGAAAATCTGATGGGTTAAGAAATATCGTCTGCGAAAATTCGCGCTGCACCTGCGATTTGAAGAAATTTACCTGTTCGATGAGACTGCTCAGAAGTTCTTCACCTCGAGAAACAAGGAGCGCACGGCAACCATCTATTGAAGCAAGGGGAGCGCCGGCAGGAGACGTAGTGTGAGTGGTCTCAAAACTTTGTTCGAGTCGATCAATATTAAGAAACTGCGTTCGAGCTATAAGCAAGGCAGATGCGCTATACCCAGGCAGAGTCTTGTGCATACTCGTGATGAGAGCGTCGGCTCCCAACTGCATGGCATGTTCTGGAAGTTCTGGATGAAAACCAAAATGCCCACCCCATGCTGCATCCAAGATCACCGGAATGCCGAATTCGTGAGCTCGCGCGATCAGCGGAGGTAAGTCAGAAATCGTTCCAAGGTAGCCGGGCTCAGTAAGCAATAGTGCTATTGGATTGGAGGCAAGAGTTTTTTCGAATTCAGATAACGAAATACCAATAGGCACTCCGGTTGTCTCGTCGATCTCAGGCATCATCCAGATTGGTTCAAGACCGGCAAGCACGAGAGCGCTGAGAACCGAGCGATGGGCCGTACGACTCACAGCGACGCGATCGCCCGGGCGCCCAAGAGCGAAGATCACTGCTTGGTTGGCGTGGGTGGAGCCACCTGTTGAGAATCGTGCCCAGTCGCCTTGCCAGGCTTTTGCCGCGAGTTCCTCAGCCTTGCGTAAGACCTGATGAGTGAGCTTGATTTCATCGAGTCCGCCATAGAGCGGCGTATCGATATCAACCACCTGACCGAGACCAAGATCAAGGCGCCCAGCCTGCTGTTTATGCCCAGGAATCGTGAAAGGTGTGTGTTGAGTCTCAAAATAAGAGAGATACGCATCGAGCAGGGGCGCACTGTCACGCAATTCACTCACATTGGAAGGATAACGGCCTGGCGCGAGCAGTTATGCGTAAGCCTTACACTTTTTCACATGACGGTAGAGACTTCCCTAGTCCAAGAGCGCCGATTGGTGACTCCCATCCCCGGACCAAAATCTGTGGAAGCGCTTAAACGTCGGGCCGCGGCTACCTCAGCAGGCTTAGGAATTGCTATTCCGGTTGTCATCGAGCGTGCGCACGATGCAATCCTGCAAGATATCGATGGCAACTGCATCATCGATCTTGGTTCAGGTATTGGTGTTACTAATGTTGGTAACACGAACTCCCGAGTTGTGGCTCGAGTTATTGAGCAAGTGCAAGCACTCACTCATACCTGTTTTACTGTGGCCCCATACATGGGCTACATCGAAGTATGCGAAGCGCTTAATGCGATCACGCCAGGTGATCACCCCAAGAAGTCTTTATTAGTCAACTCTGGTGCTGAGGCCGTTGAGAACGCAATCAAGATCGCTCGTCATTACACCAAACGCCCAGCAATCATTGTCTTTGAGCATGCCTACCACGGACGCACAAATCTCACGATGGCGTTAACTGCGAAAAACCTCCCATACAAAGAAGGTTTCGGCCCATTCGCAAATGAGATTTATCGCATGCCACTTCCTTACTCCTACCGCTGGTCAGGCAGCCTTGACACCATCACCCAAGATTCGCTCGACGAAGTCACCTCGAAAATCGAAAAGGAAATCGGTGCTCATAATGTTGCGGCAATTCTGATCGAACCGATTCTTGGTGAAGGTGGTTTCATTGTTCCGCCTAAAGGCTTCATGCCAGGGCTGGCTGACTATGCAAAAGAAAACGGGATTGTCTTCATTGCTGATGAAGTGCAATCCGGTTTCGCCCGTACTGGAGATCTCTTCGCAGTGAACGAGGAAGGGATAGTTCCGGATCTCATGACTTTGGCTAAGGGCATCGCCGGAGGATTACCCCTTGCTGCAGTCACAGGGCGATCCGAAATCATGGACTCGGTGCATGCTGGCGGTTTGGGCGGAACTTATGGTGGCAACCCCGTGGCATGCGCGGCAGCTCTTGGCGCGATCGAGAGCATTGAGCAAGACCATTTGATGGAACGTGCCATTCATATCGGTCAGATATTGAAAGAATCGCTGACAGCATTGGCTGCTCGTTACCCAGTCATCGGCGAGGTTCGCGGGCGCGGCGCGATGCAGGCCATCGAACTGGTCTACCCCGGCACCAAAGAGCCAAATGTCGAGGCAGTGAACGCGGTAGTGAAGTACTGCCAGAGTCAGGGCGTGTTGATTCTGACGGCCGGCACCTACAACAACGTGATTCGCTTCCTGCCACCGCTTGTGATTACCGATGCTCTACTCCTGGACGCACTTCAGGTTCTAGAGCAGGGCTTTGCATCCCTGGCTTAGCTCTGAACCAACTAGCCCACGCGCAAGGCCCCGACAGTGTTGAACCCAGCTTTCATGCTGAAGATGTTTAGGGGATCGGCTCGCACTCGGGCATTGTGTCGCTCGATAGGCTGAGGCCCTTGATCTGGGAAAGGAAATCGTGAGCGAGTCCGCAATTGAGTCTGGTTTTTATGACTTCGAGGCGATCCAGGAGCGTTGGCTCCCGGTGTGGGACCAGATTGCTCCGTTCCGTTCCGGTAGCGCTGACGATCCGCGGCCCAAGAAGTACGTCTTGGACATGTTCCCGTACCCATCTGGCGATCTCCACATGGGCCACGCCGAGGCCTACGCCTTAGGTGATGTTGTTGCCCGTTACTGGGTACAACAAGGATTCAATGTGATGCACCCAATTGGTTGGGATGCATTCGGTTTACCAGCAGAAAATGCAGCGATCAAGCGGTCCTCTGATCCGATTGAATGGACCTACGAAAACATTGAGCAACAAAAAGTGTCGATGCGACGCTACGCATGTTCATTTGACTGGGATCGGGTCTTCAACACTTGCGATCCTGAGTATTACAAGTGGACCCAGTGGTTCTTCCTCCAGATGTACGAACGTGGTTTGGCTTACCGCAAGGACAGCGCTGTTAACTGGTGCCCAACTTGTCAGACGGTGTTGGCAAACGAGCAGGTGGTCGGTGGACTTTGTGAACGTTGTGATTCTGTAGTCACCAAGAAAAAGTTGAACCAGTGGTACCTGCGAATCACCGATTACGCAGACCGGTTGCTCGATGACATGAAACAACTCGAAGGCAACTGGCCAGAAAAAGTGCTGCTGATGCAGCGCAACTGGATCGGAAAATCAACTGGTGCTGAGGTGCTCTTCGAAGTCGAAGGGCGCGACGAGCCTGTCACGGTCTATACAACACGTCCTGACACATTGTTTGGGGCAACCTTCTTCGTGGTTGCTGTCGATTCAGAACTTGCAGCTGATCTGGCCGCTGGAACTACGGCCGAGTCGGCCTTCACCTCATATCTTGCTGAAGTGCGTAAAAGCACTGACATGGAGCGGTTGGATTCAAGTCGGTCAAAGACCGGTGTGTTCCTAGAGCGTTATGCGATTAACCCTGTCAATGGTGAACGTATTCCTATCTGGGCTTCGGATTACGTACTTGCCGATTACGGCACGGGCGCAATCATGGCTGTTCCAGCACACGATCAACGTGACCTTGACTTTGCCAAGACCTTCGACTTGCCCATTCGGGTTGTGGTTGCTTCCGATGAGGATCCCGCAGTCACAGGTGTTGCCACAGCTGATGATGGCCTGCACGTGAATTCAGGACCATTGGATGGTCTTGGAAAAGAAGACGCGATCGCAGCAATGATTGAGGTTCTGGCCGCACGCAATACCGGTAAAGAAGCGGTGAATTATCGTTTGCGCGATTGGCTTATTTCACGTCAGCGTTATTGGGGCGCGCCTATCCCGATCATTCATTGCCCTGCTTGCGGTGAAGTTCCGGTGCCGCTTGATGAGCTTCCCGTGCGGCTGCCATCTGCTGAAGGCTTAGACCTCAAGCCCAAGGGTTCTTCGCCGCTTGGTGCAGCAACTGAATGGTCGCATGTGCCTTGTCCGAAATGTGCTGGTCCAGCTGTACGCGACACCGACACGATGGACACATTCGTCGACTCATCTTGGTACTACCTGCGCTACCTCGATCCAACAAATGACACAGCAGCATTTGATCCAGAGCTAGCGCGTCAGTGGCTTCCAGTTGATCAATACGTTGGTGGCGTTACGCACGCAATCTTGCATCTGCTCTATAGCCGATTCTTTACCAAGGTGCTGTTCGACATGGGTCTCGTGGATTTCACTGAGCCATTTACGCGATTGTTAAATCAAGGCATGGTTGTCATGGATGGCTCAGCAATGAGCAAAAGCCGCGGTAACTTAGTGCGGCTTTCCGATGAACTCAATGAGCATGGTGTTGATGCAATTCGGTTGACCATGGTGTTCGCCGGACCACCCGAAGATGATGTTGACTGGTCTGACGTGTCACCAGGAGGATCCAAGAAATTCTTGGCTCGCGCTTGGCGGCTGTCAGGTGATGTGACTAGCCCTGTAGGTATCGACTTTGCTACGGGTGATCTCGCGCTTCGCAAGATCACTCATAAAGCTATCCATGATGCGTCACAAGCAGTGGAATCATTTAGGTTCAACGTCGCAATTGCTCGCGCGATGGAACTTGTGAACGCGACCCGAAAAGCCATCGATACTGGCCCGGGTGCGGCAGACCCTGCTGTTCGAGAGGCTACGCAAGCCGTTGCAGTGATGCTTTCACTTGTTGCTCCATACACCGCCGAAGACATGTGGATGCGTCTTGGATATGAGCCTTCCGTTGCACTCGCAGGTTGGCCAACTCTTGATCCGGCACTGCTCGTCGAGGATTCAGTGATTTGCGTCGTACAGATCTCAGGCAAAGTCAGGGAGCGCCTTGAGGTGTCTCCTGATATCAGTGAGGCGGATCTGCGTGAGCTGGCTCTGGCAGCGGTTGCTGACTCGATTGCCGGTAAAGAGTTGCGTACAGTTATTGTTCGGGCACCAAAGCTCGTCAATATTGTTCTTGCCTAAGTGATCCACAGGCAGACTCTTATCGGATCCAGTCCACAGTCTTGAATTTTGAGTCTTCACTGAGCAGGAGACGTACCTAGTTTTTGTAGGTGACTTCTACACACCTCACCAGGCTTGCGCAATTGGCTCAGCAATGGCGTCCGGTTGCACCTGATCCCGAAATCGAGTTCACCCCGGGGCCAGAGCCCATGGCGCTTCCATTAATGCTGCCACTGGTGCTGCCCGAAAGCGCGACATCGCGGCAGCGGATGCCAGCGATGGATACTCGCTCCTGGCGGCTGCTCATTGCCTTTGCTGCCGTAGCTCTTCTCGTCATTGGCTGGCTGTGGGTGCAAGGTCGACCGCAGCCAGTTCAGTCAGTGAGTGACACCACTGCCGCAGGGTCATCTATTCCTGGTTCGCCAGCATCTCTTTCGCCGTCGTCAACCTCGTCACCTTTGACTGGCGAGGTCGTGGTGCATGTAGCCGGAGATGTGCGAAAGCCGGGGCTGCAGCACTTGCCTGTCGGATCGCGGGTAGCCGATGCCATTCACGCTGCGGGAGGGGTCTCGAATTCAAAGGCCGAAAATTCAGTAAACCTAGCCCGGGTTCTCATCGATGGTGAGCAGATCATGGTGGGAGTCGGGCCTCAACAGGCAAGCAGCGACCAGCAGTACAGCAGCGCACAGGGAAGCGGGTCACCCATCGGCAAGGTGAGCGTCAATTCAGCAAGTCAGCAACAGTTGGAGACCCTTCCTGGGGTGGGCCCCTCCCTTGCTCAACGAATTCTTGAATATCGCATTGCTAACGGAGCCTTTCACAGCATCGACGAACTTGATGAAGTTTCTGGAATAGGTCCAGCCACACTTGCTCGACTGCGTCCGCTGATTCAACTGTGAATGTATCGAGCATTCTTGCGCCAGCGGCAGCGGTGTGGTTCGGGGCGCTCCTAGTAGAACTTGTTGCAGATTCTGGTGTTTTTACCAGCGACCTCCTGTTGCGCATATTCATATCGAGCCTACTCATCAGCATGTTTGGCGCAGCTGTCTTGCTCTGGCGTGCCCCACGTGCGCGGCAGTCCTGGATTCTTTCGGCAATTGCAGGAGGTTGTTTGGGGATTCTTTCGGCAGCCCTACATATGGGGGCGCTCACTGCCGAACCCATTCATTCATGGACGCTTCAACACAGCACTGTGACAGTTGTTGGGATCGTGCAGAGCGAAGGTAAAGAACAACAGTCCACCACGTCGCGGCTATGGCAGCAGGCTCCAACTTTGGAATGGAGATTGGATACCAGTACTTTCACCTTTCGAGATCAGCAGTGGCAGATCGAGCTACCAGTCACAATTGTCAGTAGTCAGGAGCCGCCAGCAATTGGCAGCCTCGTGCGACTGCGAGGAAAACTCAGCGCTGGTCGACTACCTGAAACCGCTGCTCAGGTCCGCGTAAGTGTGAACCCTGAAGTCCTCGAACAGCCTGGCATTATTGATCGCTCAGCGAATTCTCTTCGTGCTGGCTTGCGCTTGGCACTCAGCGGTAGACCAGCTGATTCGGCATCCCTTGTCGCCGGCTTAGCTATCGGTGATCAATCGCAGCAACCCCAGGAGCTGAAAGATGCAATGCGCACAGCCGGACTTTCGCATCTCACTGCAGTTTCTGGCGGAAATCTTGCCATTCTCATTGTGCTCGTTCTAGGTGGTACTCGGCTATTGCGCGTTCGCTTACCATTGCAAATTTTCATCGCACTGACTGCGGTGATCTACTTTGTCATTTTGGTGCGACCACAACCAAGTGTTCTCAGAGCCGCGGTCATGGGTTCAGTGGTGCTCGTAGGAATGCTCGGTGGCGGGCAGCGTCGCGGCACTGGTGTGCTGGCCATAAGCGTCGCGGCACTCATCGTGGTTGCACCCGAACTTGCAGTCTCTTGGGGTTTCGCCCTCTCTGTTGCGGCAACCATTGGTTTAATTCTTTGGTCACCGGGCATGCTGACGTGGATTCAGCAGAAATTTCCGCGTATGCCTTCCGTACTAGCTGATGGTCTTGCCATCACTCTTGCGGCACAACTTGCCACGCTACCTATTTTGATTGCGATGGGAAGTTCTGTTGGCTTGGCTGGTGTGCCGGCCAACATCTTGGCGATGCCGATGGTGCCGCTCGTGACCATTTTGGGATTGCTCACAGCGCTGCTGAGTGTCACTTTCTACCCCTTAGCTGTCTTCATCGCACTTATTGCATCCTGGTGCGCATCGTGGATTGCAAAAGTTGCAGTTACCTGTTCGCAATTACCGTTTGCAACGGTGCCTTGGCCATCGAGTTGGGGCGGTGCGATTCTTGTGTTACTTCTTCTGTTGACCGTTATCGCAGCTAACCGTTGGATGCGTAAGCACTACCCAGCGGGAATCCCACCCGCGCTGCAATGGTCAGTCTTGGGGCTGTGTCTTGCTGTTGTGTGTTGCGTTGTTTTTACGAAAGCTAGTCAGCATTGGCTGCCTCATCAGTGGGCGTTAGTTGCTTGCGATGTTGGGCAAGGTGATGGCATGGTGCTTCGCACCGGACCGACATCAGGGATGTTGATAGATGCAGGCCTTGATGGTCGTGTCATCGATGCTTGTCTTAATGATTTAGGGATTAGTGTGCTGGACGCAGTGGTAATCACGCATTTTCATGCCGACCACGTTGGCGGATTGCGCGGTGCTCTCGCCGGTCGTGAAGTCAAGGCTGCGTTTACGACCCCGCTGAATGAGCCGGTGAACGAGGCGAGCGCAGCACGCGAAATCTTGGCATCGCATGGTCTTCAGTTTCAGGTTTTGCACGCCGGCGATGTGCACGTGACAGGTGAGGTTCGCTGGCGGGTCTTATGGCCAAGTCATCTCATTGCTGGTGGCCCAAATAATGCGAGCATTGTCCTGATCGCTGATGTTGCAGGGCTGCGTTTCGTATTACCGGGGGATATTGAGCCACCAGCCCAAGCCGCCGTGATGGCAGAGAACCCTCCGCCCCAAGCAGACGTAGCAAAAGTTCCCCACCACGGAAGTCGATACCAAGACCCAGCTTTTGCCCGCTGGACCGGGGCGAGCCTGACCTTGATCAGCGTGGGTGCAGGCAACGATTACGGCCACCCGGCAGCAAGCACCATCGCAAACTGGCAGGAGTCTGGGGCCAGAGTTGCTCGAACTGATCAGCAGGGTGGCCTTGCTGTATTCCGGCAGCCAGACGGCTCGATCGGGTTTGTCGCTCAGCACGGGTGACTCATGGCATGCTGGTTCCATCATGACCAAGACAGCAGCAGCCACCGCGCGCATCACGATCGCGATGGGCAATGAGCCGCTGCTCATCGATCGCGTGGTGCGCACCACCTTGAAGCAATTGGGTGCATCTGAAGGCGAACTTCAAATAACAACTCTTGCGGCCAACGGTGATGACGCTGCGGCAATGCTTCGCGAAGCCTCCTCCCCAAATCTCTTCGGTGACACAACCGCTGTAGTGGTTACCGGAATCGATCAAGCAACTGACGAAGTTGATGCAATTCTGCGGGTGTTTGCGCAAGATCCAGCAGACCATGCGTGGTTAGTGCTGACTCACCCTGGCGGAGTAAAAGGAAAGAACCTGCTCGATGCCTTAAAGAAAGCTGGCGCTGAGCAAATACTGTGCGCACAACTCAAGGGCAAGGAACTGCGCGCTTACCTTTCCAAGGATCTTTCTTCGTATAAGCGAGCCATGACCGACGAGGGATTAACGGCGCTCATTGATTCAGTAGGAACAGATTTGCGCTTGCTCACTGGTGCTATTTCACAGTTAGTAGCTGATGTTGAGGGCAATCCCATCAGTCTTGATGATGTCCATAATTACTTTGCTGGAGTCACGGGAGTAACCGGATTCGCCGTTTCAGATGCAGTGTGGGATCGACGCCCGGCAGATGCATTGCGGTCGCTGCGTTGGGCCATGCGTGAATCGGGAGATGTGTCAGTGCCGATGGTGATGGCTATGGCCGCAGGATTACGTTCAATTATTAGAGTTGCTGCTGCAGGACCGGGCACGTCGGAAGCTGACGTGGCGCGGCAGGCTGGAGTTCCACCATGGAAAGTTCGTGCCCTACGCCATCAGTGGTCGGCTTGGAGCGGGGATCAACGACGGTTAGCAGCCGCGGCCGTGGCACTTGCTGATGCTGACGGTGCAGCCAAAGGCGGTGTAGGTGAAGGAACTGCTCTGGATCCAGAGCAAAAGTTACTCGCTCTTGAACGCCTCGTACTCCTGACTTCGTCCAAGCATGCGCTGTAATACGTGTCAGCCCTGTATTTTGGACCCGCTATTTCGTTCATACCTGCGAGAGTGTTCATTGCCTATTGACGGGAAACCTTCGGGCTATCAAGCGCCTGCGTAATGTTTGAAAATAATCAATGACGCAACCACAACAATTAAGAATCCCACATACCCGGTAGCTCGCAGCCGAGTTGCTCCGCCTGAGCGCGAAGCGATGAATCCAATAGCGCAGACAAAAGCCAGCAGTAGCGATTCAGAAAGCCAGATGCCTTCCCGGCCAAAAAACAGGATCGGAACGACTGCGAGCCCTGCGGCAGTTGCGGCACCCAAAGCTTGAGCGAGAAGCAGACGTGGCACTTCACGGTGCACAACCCCTTCATTCATGAAGCGACTGGAGAGGCGGAAGGCAATTTGGTGGGCTACGAGCAAAGCCAAGACGGTCATGATGATGAAGACGATCATCTGAATTCTGGTCTGCCCTTGATTGGCTGGGATCACCAAGAGCACTGCCAGTAAGGACAAGTTGATGTAGAGCGACATCGTGATGCCTTCACGAAGTTCTTCGTGTTGATGCTCCCGACCAAGCAGTATTCGATTCATCAAATGGTTGCCCCTACCTTGATGGAATGAAAAAACCCTCGCATCCGCTTGGGGCAGATAGGAGGGTTTTGACTCATGAGGTTGCCCTCATTGAAGTTGGTTAGAGAGCTGCAGCGCGACTTGCAATCGCTGACTTGCGGTTTGCCGCCTGGTTGGCGTGAATAACACCCTTGCTTGCGGCCTGATCCAGTTCGCGGTTTGCTGCGCGAGCCAAGTCCTTGGCTTCTGGCTTGCCTGCATCGGCTGCTTCGCGAAACTTGCGGATGGCAGTCTTAAGACCACTCTTCACAGCTTTATTGCGCTGACGATCCAACTCGTTGGTTCGGTTACGCTTGATCTGCGACTTGATGTTGGCCACGGTTCTACCTTTACTCGAATCAGGATGGTGACCTCGAATCCGCAGGTGGCGGTTATCCGAGGGATAAGCAGGGCCTTAGGCTACCGGCTAGGTGCCGAAAGCACCAAATGACCCCGTATCTATCCCAAAGGAACCACGTGCCAGGACCGCAGCCCGGATCAACAGACCCCTCGGTCATCCGGAATTTCTGCATTATTGCCCACATTGACCACGGCAAATCCACTTTGGCTGACCGGATGCTTCAGGTCACCGGAGTCGTCGATGATCGTTCGATGCGGGCTCAGTACCTCGACCGAATGGATATTGAGCGCGAACGCGGCATCACTATTAAGTCTCAGGCTGTTCGACTGCCCTATCTGGCCGATGATGGTGAGCAATACGTCCTGAACATGATCGATACGCCTGGGCATGTGGACTTCACTTACGAGGTTTCCCGCTCTCTGGCTGCCTGCGAGGGTGCGGTTCTGCTGGTCGATGCCGCTCAAGGCATTGAGGCTCAGACGCTGGCCAACCTTTATCTTGCCCTCGAAAACGATCTCACAATCGTTCCAGTGCTGAACAAGATTGATCTACCGGCAGCCCAGCCCGAGAAGTATGCGGCCGAGCTTGCTCGCATCATCGGATGCGATCCAGCCGACATTCTTTTAACTTCTGCCAAGACAGGTTTGGGCGTTCGAGCGGTTCTCGAACGAGTAGTGGAGACCATCCCTGCTCCTACCGGAAATGCAGATGGCCCAGCGCGCGCGATGATTTTCGACTCGGTCTATGACACTTACCGAGGTGTTGTCACCTACGTACGAGTGGTTGACGGTCGAATTGGTTCTCGCGAAAAAATCGAAATGATGTCGACGGGCGCAGTGCACGAACTGATTGAAGTTGGTGTCATCAGCCCGGAGCCAGTGCTCTCGAAAGGTCTTGGTGTTGGCGAAGTTGGCTACCTGATCACAGGTGTGAAAGATGTTCGTCAGTCGCGCGTTGGCGACACCATCACAACTTCGCTCCGGGGTGCCACCGAATCACTTGGCGGATATCGCGATCCGAAGCCGATGGTCTACTCGGGCCTCTACCCGATTGATGGCTCGGATTATCCAGAACTTCGTGATGCACTCGACAAGTTGAAACTTAACGACGCGGCGTTGGTGTACGAACCAGAAACGTCATTGGCGTTGGGATTCGGTTTCCGTTGCGGGTTCCTTGGTTTGTTGCATATGGAAATTGTTCGTGAACGCCTTGAGCGTGAAGCCGACCTCGATTTGATTTCTACCGCTCCAAGTGTGATTTACCGGTTGATTCGCGATGATGGCACTGAATATGTCGTGACAAACCCAAGCGAATTCCCAGATCAGAAGATTGCTCATATTTATGAGCCAATCGTGAAAGCCACCGTCATTTTGCCGAGCGAATTTGTCGGCACGGTGATGGAACTTTGCCAACAACGTCGTGGTGTCATGCTCGGGATGGATTACCTATCTGAAGATCGGGTTGAACTTCGCTATACCTTGCCGATGGCCGAGATCGTGTTTGACTTCTTCGATGCTTTGAAGTCAAAGACGAAGGGCTATGCCTCACTTGATTACGAACTCAGTGGCGAACAGGATGCAGATCTTGTGAAGGTTGATATCTTGTTGCAGGGCGAAGCTGTTGATGCGTTTAGTTCTATTGTGCATCGAGATAAGGCAATGGCCTACGGCACGATGATGACCGGGAAACTTAAAGATCTGATTCCACGTCAACAATTCGAGGTGCCGATTCAGGCTGCAATTGGTTCACGCGTCATCACTCGTGAAACGATTCGCGCTATTCGTAAAGACGTTCTTGCTAAGTGTTACGGCGGCGATATCAGTCGTAAGCGCAAACTGCTGGAAAAGCAGAAAGAAGGCAAAAAGCGGATGAAGATGGTAGGCCGAGTAGAAGTTCCACAGGAAGCCTTTATTGCAGCGCTTTCTACGTCGGATAGTCCAAAAAAGTAGTGCCCATGCACGATCGCAACACGCTCTCGCTGTATTTACACGTTCCGTTCTGCACAAGTCGCTGCGGTTATTGCGATTTCAATACCTATACGGCTACTGAACTCGGCAGTGATGTTCGCCGGGATTCCTTTCATGAAGTGCTGGCAAAAGAAGTGCGTTTTGCCGCAGAGCAACTAGGGCACGATAGAAAAGTCAGCACGGTATTCGTTGGCGGCGGCACTCCGACCTTGTTGGGCTCCACTGGCTTGAACTACGTGCTGGCCGAAATCCAGAAATCCTTTGGACTTGTTGAAGGAGCCGAAGTCACCACTGAGGCGAATCCTGATTCAGTCACACCTCAAATGCTTGCAGAACTGCGAGCAGGCGGCTTCACGCGCATGTCTTTTGGTATGCAAAGCAGCGCACCCAAGGTGTTACAGATTCTGGAGCGAACACACACACCTGGCGCCAGTGTGCAGGCTGCAAAGTGGGCCCGCGACGCAGGTTTCGAACACGTCAATCTCGATTTGATCTATGGCACGCCGGGTGAATCAGATGATGATCTGATCGGCTCAGTGGAGGCAGCGCTTTCTGCCGGAATCGATCATCTGTCGGCGTACTCACTCATCGTTGAAGATGGCACGGCACTAAGTCGACGCATTGCGCGCGGTGAATTACCTATGCCGGATGACGATGTGTGTGCGGATCGCTACGAACTTATCGATGACCGCATGCAGGCAGCTGGACTTCCTTGGTACGAAGTCTCTAACTGGGCGGTTCCTGGCGGCGAGTGTCAGCACAATCTTGCATACTGGCGCAGTCAAGACTGGTGGGGGATTGGGCCTGGTGCGCATAGCCATGTCAACGGTAATCGTTGGTGGAACGTCAAGCATCCGGTGCCCTATACCGAAAAAGTACTGGCATACGCACCGCCCAGCGCGGGCTCTGAAATCTTGACCACGGACGATCTTCGTCTAGAAGAAGTCATGTTGGGCGTTCGTCTAGCTGAAGGCATCCCACTGGCCGTAGTTGACCGCGCCAAGGTTGAAGATCTTGTGGCAGGCGGACTTGTTGATCCAGCTGGCATGCATCACGGGCGTGTGCAATTAACCAGAGCCGGCCGGTTGCTCGCCGATGCAGTGATTCGTGACCTCCTGGCTGATCAAGCCTAAAACTCCTCGGCCAAGGATGGTTGACCTCAAATCCGGGCAAATGCGCAATACTCTTTTGACTGAGAAATATTTCAATACGATTGAGCAATGAAACTTACTCGCATTCTTGTGACTCTTTCAGGGTTAGTAAGTGCTTTTTTCATTGCCCCACAAGCCGCAATCGCTATCGATTGCCCAATAGTCGATTACTCGAAACTGAGTTTTAACGGCACTCCTAATGCGAATTGGAAAAATGGTGAGCCGACACGTGTTGTTACTTGGTCCAGCAATGCCACAGTCATTGGTCCCGATCCGGTGTCCACTCCTTTCAGCGAAACTGAGCAAGCCTGGCTACAACAAGCCTTTGATAATTACGGCGAGATATTGGATTCCATTGCCTTTCAGAAAGTGAGTACGCCAGACACCGCCAATATCGTTATTGGATACACGGTGCTGAGTAAGGCAAAGATTCTCACTGAAACCAGTCCCGGGGCCTTTGGACTCTGGGGTTTTAGTGCAGCCGCACAGAAAGGCGGGATTGCGTTACTCGATCCAAAACTTTGGCCTCGAAACTTTAATGGGTTTAGAGACCAAAATGCCTTTGTACTACGCGTAGAAAATGAGTTAGGCAATGTCTTAGGCGTGCCAGATGTCAATCCTTTTGGGCCGCCACAGTCGCTTGTCTCAATTTACGATACGAGTAAATTTCAAGCCTACGGACAGACAAAGATTAATGACTACGATGCAGCAATTATTCGACAACTTTACGGTGAGTCAACATGCAGCATGAATTATACGCCGGATGCTCGAGCCAAGAATCTTGCCACTGACAAAATTCTGGGTGACAAATTTATGGGGAAGTACGTCGCACCTGCGCCAACTGCAACGCCAATGCGAACGACAGCAACCTCGAAGACGAACGTGACGATTACCTGTGTTAAAGGTTCAAGTATCAAGAAGGTTACGGCAGTCAAACCTGTCTGCCCAAAGGGATATAAGAAGAAGTAGGAGCCTCAATGTCACTCAGAAATTCTATTAAGCAGGCTATGGCCCTTGGATCAGCCGTACTTATTTTTTCGTTCCTGTCTTTCACGTCAATCAGTTCATCCGTTGCAGCTGGTCCACAAGGTCCAAGTTGTGGAACGCATAAAGTCCAAAAGGATGAAATTATTGCTGGCAAATTATTTCCAAAGGGTACGTATCGCGTGAACTCGATCGGTATTTCCTGCGCGAAAGTATTGGGCAATAAAGGAATCTTCGCGCAGTTCCTAAAACTTAGTGACCAGGATCAGCTTCCAAAACCTTGGCAGTTTTTGTCCGGAGCCGTGGGAGCTCCCAAGTTTTCATCGGGGGCAGGTGTCGGTTTTAGGGTCCAATGGATTTCACCCTAGCTTTTCGAGCGCAGCGTGGCTGGACCGCTAAAAAAGATTGACGCCGGATGCGTGCTGAATTGATAGTTGAACGTCAGGACCAACGATGCACGAGACGACGTGTCCACCTGCAGTGCGATCAGCGGAAACGCCATGTAAGTGCAGGCCGAGAGCGCCAACGCCAGCAAAGTTGGGCCCGGTTCTAAATCCAACAAGAACAGCCTTACGTACGCCAAGAGGAAACAGTGTTTGTTTTGCGACAACTTCACTTAAAGGTTTATACGGCGTTGCTTGTGCCGGAACGCTACGCATCACTAAGTCAGTGAATGTTCCACGTACCCGCACTGCGATGATGCCGCTAGTAGTTTTTGCAAGCTCGTTCACTGTGTTCACCAGCGTTGAACACGTCGTGCCGGGTGGGACCGGGCCAGATGAGTCGGGATGAAAATTTATTGCTTCGAAAAATGGAGTGGACTGGGTGCCATCAATTTTTTGAGGTGTTCCGTCGATGCTGATTCGGTACATCACACCACCCACGAGCACCAGTTCACCATCAAGATGATCAAACGTGCCAAGTCCAAGCGTCTGGCCCTTCCACACGGAGTTGATAGGCCCTAATCCATCGTAGTTAGGAAGCGTCAAGGAGTCGTAGGTTCCGATCTGCACAACGCGATCGTCGTCGTTGGGAAGTGCTGAAGCAGCAGGAATCAGGCCGGTGCAAGTCGCTAGGGCGACAAGAGCACTCGATAGAATTACGATTCGGCGGTTCACAGGACTCCTTGATTCAGGTAGTGATTGTAGAGGTGTACCACTTATGACAAAAGTGATGCACTGTAAATGTGCCAACCACCCGACAGCGGTTCCAAATAACCGAGACTGACGAGCTTGCTGCGTGCCTAGATCAGGCCGAGCTCGAGTGGCCAAAGGAACTCGATCTGCTCGTTGGCTTGGCTCTTGCTGGGGCTCAGTCGACCCTAGAAGGCCCAGCTGAGAAACCCCGCGGCCTTGGGCTTGAATTCGTGCCCGACTAACGCCGTAGACTTGGCACTCAAGCAATTTGAGTGCTAACGCCTGGAGGTGAGCATGCTGGAAGACCGTCGCCTTGAAGTCCTGCGTGCCATCGTCGAGGACTACGTCACTACCCACGAGCCCGTTGGTTCCAAGGCACTTGCGGAGCGGCATAACTTGGGTGTCTCACCAGCCACTATTCGCAATGACATGGCAGCTTTAGAAGAAGAAGGTTTCATCGCCCAGCCGCACACCAGCGCTGGTCGCATCCCCACCGATCTGGGTTACCGACTTTTTGTCGACCGGATTTCAGACGTGAAGCCAATCTCATTGGGCGAACGACGCGCGATTGAACAATTTCTATCTGGTTCCGTTGATCTCGATGACGTCATGGTGCGCACTGTGCGACTTCTTGCACAGGTGACTCGCCAAGTTGCTTTAGTGCAGTACCCATCACTTACCCGTAGCTCTGTGCGTCACGTAGAACTCATCGCGACCAGCACAACTCGGCTATTGCTTATTTTGATTGCCGACACAGGTCGCGTAGAACAGCGGCAGATTGAAATGTCAGCTCCAGTGACGGAACAAAACTTGAGCGATGTTCGCGGGCGTCTTCTCAGCGATGTCACTGGCAAACAGTTTTTCCTGCTTCCTGAAATTCTCGAACGATTCACTGAAAAATGCGATCCAGAAGTACGTGCTATCGCTGCTGCGGTTGTCGCAACTTTGCTTGATGCTGCAACTGAACATGTTGATGAACGCATTGTAATCGGTGGTACTGCTCACTTGGCTCGTTATGGCGAAGCTTTTCCACTTGCTATTCAACCGGTGCTGGAAGCGCTAGAAGAACAAGTAGTGTTGATGCGCTTGATGGGTGAGGTCGCAACTAGCGGTGTCACGGTGCGTATTGGTCAGGAAACTGCTGTTGAGGGACTTGAATCGACTTCCGTTGTAACTACGCGCTACGGCCGACAAGGCCAAGAACTAGCCTCCCTTGGAGTGGTCGGACCCACACACATGGATTACCCAGGTGCGATGCGTTCAGTTCAAGCGGTTGCGCAATACGTCACCCGAATCATCGAGGAACAGTGAGCAATAGGTGAGTACTGATTACTACGCACTACTTGGCGTAGACAAAGGCGCAAACGCGGATGAGATCAAGAAGGCGTACCGCAAGCTCGCTCGCGAATTACACCCAGATGTGAACCCTGATCCCGTTGCGCAGGAAAAGTTCAAGATGGTCACTGCGGCTTATGAAGTCTTAAGCGATGCCGAAAAACGACAGATGTACGACGTCGGAGGTGATCCTCGCCAAGGTGGGTTTGGTGGCTCACAGGGCGGCTTTGACTTTGGTGACATTATGGATGCCTTCTTTGGAGGCAATGGCGGTAATCAACGTGGGCCGCGTACGCGTGCACGCCGTGGCCAAGATGCATTGATTCGGATTCAAATCGATCTAGACACAGCGGTCTTTGGCGCAACGCGAGACATCACTGTAGATACAGCATCCACATGTGGGGCATGTGCTGGTTTAGGCATGGATGGTGACAGCACGCCTGTGGTGTGTGCCATGTGTAAGGGCCGCGGCGAAATGCAGCAAGTGCAGCGATCTTTCCTCGGCAACATCATGACCTCCCGCGCCTGCCCGAACTGTCAAGGCTTTGGCACCACGATTCCCCATCCTTGTCATGAATGCTCAGGTGATGGACGAGTGCGTACTCGACGCACGATGACTATTCAGATCCCCGCCGGTGTTGACACTGGTACCCGGATTCAACTCACAGGCGAGGGCGAAGTTGGGCCTAACGGCGGTTCAGCTGGGGATCTCTATGTTGAAATAGTGCAGGCAGCGCATCCAGTCTTTGAACGCCACGGTGATGAATTGCATTGCAGTGTAGAAGTGCCGATGACGTCAGCGGCGCTCGGCAGCACCATCACACTTGAGACATTGGATGGACCAGAAAATTTGGATGTGAAGCCAGGCACGCAGTCGGGTGAGCAGTTAATCTTGCGTGGCAAAGGAGCTGCACGGTTACGCGGTGGGCAGCGCGGTGATTTGCATGTTCATCTTGAAGTGCGGATTCCAACAAATCTCGACGCTGAACAGACTGATTTGTTGAAAAAACTCGCTTCCTTACGGTCAGAAGATGCCGTGCGGGTAAGCGGTGAGTCTGATGAAAACGGTGGCGGACTCTTCTCAAGGCTGAAGGATGCGTTCAATCAAAAGTGACGCCTCCTCTTTTATTCGTTGACGATCTGTCCGGAGTGACTGTCGGCATGGTAGTTGCGCTTCCAGCCGATGAAGCCCGCCATGCTGCGGCAGCTTTGCGAATGACCACGGGTGAATCCGTGTTCGTGGCAGATGGCAAAGGCCGTAAGGCGGCTGGGGACGCCCAAGTCCAAGGTAATCACGTGGGTATTGTTGTAACTTCTGTGGAGGACATCGCTCAGCCCAATCCGCGGATCACGGTTGTGCAAGCGCTCGCTAAGGGTGAGCATGGGGAAATCGCTGTTGATTTAATGACTCAGGCTGGGGTCGATCGGATCATCCCGTGGTCAGCGTCGCGCTCCATCGTGCAATGGAAAGAAGACCGAGCCAATAAGTCGCGAAATAAATGGCTAACCATGGCCCGATCAGCTGCCAAGCAATCCCGCCGGGCTTGGATTCCTGAGATCTCTGAAGTGACGAGCACCAAAGAACTTGTTGCATGCATCCCGAGTTTTGATGCGACCTTCATCTTGCATGAAGATGCAGTCCATCCGCTCGCGAGTGCCAAGCTGCCGGTTTCTGGAGAGATCTGCTTAATCGTTGGGCCCGAAGGTGGAATCTCACAAGAAGAGATTTCTGAATTCATGGATGCGGGCGCGGTCACAGCCGCATTGGGGTCCTCGGTTCTTCGGGCATCACTGGCGGGAGCCATTGGTCTAGGGGTTTTGAGTACCAGACTGCGTTGGGCAGATGCAGCCAAACCAAACGTGGAAGGATAGGCACTGTGAGTGGCTGCTTGTTCTGTCGAATCGCGTCGGGGGAGATCCCTGCCGATGTTGTGCTGCGCAATAACGACGTTGTGGCCTTTCGTGATGTGAACCCCCAAGCGCCAGTTCACGTGCTTGTCATTCCAATTGAGCATCACACGAACGTCACCGAACTGTCGGCAAAAGCGCCGCATCTAACATCGAAGTTGATCGATGCCGCGGCTGCCGTGGCTCAGGGTGAAGGTCTAGACGATCAATACCGACTTGTGTTCAACACCGGCGCCGATGTAGGCCAATCTGTTTTTCATGTGCATGCACACGTCTTAGGCGGAAGGAACTTCGCATGGCCACCAGGGTAACTATATGAGCACGCCAATAGCAGTTCCGCGCGTAGAAGCACGCATCGTTGTGCCGGTATCTCAATCGATGGTTGCACTGCTTGGTGCGAATGATGCATTTATTTTTGAGATCGAAAAATCTTTTCCTACGGTAGACATTTTGGTGCGTGGAAACGAAATTATGTTGGCCGGGGAGTCAACCGAAGTTGGAGTCGCCGAAGCATTGCTTGGCGAGATGCTGTCAGTACTGAGAACTGGTCAGGTTCTTACGGCTGAAACAGTTGAGCGCAGTATTTCTTTGCTCCGCAGTGGCTCGAGCCCAACAGAGGTTTTGACCCAAAATATTCTGAGCAATCGTGGTCGAACAATTCGAGCGAAAACTCTTAATCAAAAGCGCTATGTGGATGCCATCGATAACAACACTATTGTTTTTGGTATTGGCCCTGCTGGAACCGGAAAGACCTATCTAGCGATGGCAAAAGCCGTGCAAGCCTTACAAGCCAAAAAAGTGTCACGCATCATCTTGACCCGCCCTGCAGTGGAGGCAGGCGAGCACCTTGGATTCTTGCCTGGAACTTTGTCAGAAAAAATTGATCCTTACCTGCGCCCGCTGTACGACGCGCTCCACGACATGATCGATCCTGAGTCGATTCCGCATTTGATCACCACTGGAACAATTGAAGTTGCGCCGTTGGCATACATGCGAGGACGCACACTCAACGATGCGTTCATCATCCTTGACGAAGCGCAAAACACTTCAGCTGAGCAAATGAAGATGTTCCTGACGCGGCTGGGATTCGGATCCACCATGGTGGTCACTGGAGACGTTACCCAAGTTGATCTTCCAGGAGCTGTCACGAGTGGGTTAAGGATCGTTGGCGAGATCCTTGAGGGTGTTGAAGATGTTGCTTTTTGCCGATTAAGCGCCGGAGATGTCGTGCGGCATAAACTCGTGGGCCGTATTGTTGAGGCTTATGACCGATACGACTCTCATCGACAAGCATGAATCTGACTTGTGAGAACGAGACGGACTTTTCCGTCGACTTAGAACGTTTGACTGCAGAAGCTGTCTTTTTGTTCGGCGCTTTACAGCTGCATCCCGACGTTGAACTTTCGATCACCATCATTAGTTCAGAAGAGATGGAAGCCCTTCATGTGGAATGGATGCAAGAGTCCGGGGCCACGGATATTTTGTCTTTTCCGATGGATGAGTTGCGGCCGTCAAAGAACCCAGAGCCTGGCATGCTTGGGGATATCGTGATGTGCCCTGAATATGTTGTGTCAGACACCCCGCGTCACGGGATGGGACTTGCTCAGCGGCTGGAGTTTTTGCTTGTGCACGGGATGCTGCACTTAATTGGATACGACCACCAAACGGAAGCTGAGTACAACGAAATGTTTGCAAAGCAAGATGTGCTGCTTGCGCAGTGGCATGCAGTGAGTCCGAGCGACTGGAGCGTCCGTGGCTAGTGCATGGCTTATTGCCTTGGCGATCGTTTTAGTGATTCTTGCTGGTCTCTTAGTGAGCACAGAAACCGCAGTTGGCCGAGTTTCTCGCTCGCGCATTGAAGAGCTGCGTAAGGAAAAACAAAAATCTGCTGATCGGTTGCTTAGACTTCTCGATGATCGTGCCCGTTATATCAATGTCTTGTTGTTTCTATCCACCTTGGCAACAGTGGCAGCCACGGTGATCGTTGGTTACGTGATTGTCGATATTTTGGCGCTCGGACATAAATGGACAGTGGGTTCAGCATTGCTGCTGGCAGTTGCAGTGATGGTGGTTATTTCTTATGTGGCACTCGGTGTTGCTTCACGTACTTTAGGTCGCCAACATGCCGATCGCATCGCTATGGCATCGGCCGGAGTTGTGCGCGGGTTAGCTGCATTCTTGGGGCCCATCACTTCCTTGTTAATCGTGCTCGGCAATGCGTTGACTCCGGGCAAGGGCTACCGCGAGGGCCCATTTGCATCTCAGGCCGAATTGCGTGAATTAGTTGACCAAGCCGAGGCCGATGATCTCATCGAAGACGACGAGCGCCAGATGATCCATTCAGTCTTCGAACTTGGAGACACCCATGCTCGTGAAGTCATGGTTCCTCGAACCGAAATGGTTGTCATCGAACGTGGTAAGTCGCTACGTCAGGCAGTCTCGTTGGGACTTCGATCCGGTTTCAGTCGTATTCCGGTGATTGGTGAGAGCGCAGACGACATTGTTGGTGTGATCTACCTGAAGGATCTCGTGCGTCGCAGTTTTGACCACAGAGAAGCAGAGGAAGAAGAACGCGTTGAGTCATTGATGCGCGTGGCCTTCTTTGTGCCAGACAGCAAGCCCGTTGATGAGTTATTAAAAGACATGCAATCAGCTCGGGTACACCTCGCGATAGTTGTCGATGAATATGGCGGCACAGCCGGGTTGGTTACCATTGAAGACATTCTTGAAGAAATCGTTGGTGAGATTGCTGATGAATACGACACCGAAATGCCTGAAGTAAGTGAACTCCCCGGTGGCAGTTACCGGATCAGTTCTCGCATGCACATCGATGACGTCGCAGAGTTGCTGTCAATAGAGATTGATGCAGACGAAGAAGGAATCGACACCGTTCTTGGACTTATGGCCAAGAGACTAGGTCGGGTGCCGATCCCAGGAGCATCAATTACTGAAGATGGATTCATATTCACAGCCGAATCCACCGGAGGACGCCGAAACCGTGTCAACGCGCTACGGGTTGAACCGGTTCTTAGTGACGTTGAAAGTGATGCTTCATGACAGAGCTCAGTCAGGAAGATAACAAATTAGTGACCTTGGCTCGTGGGGCTAGAGGACGTATTGGCGCAGCTGAGGGCGCGGCAATCCGCGATGAGATGGGACGCACCTATTCGGGAGCCACTGTTGATCAGCCTCACCTCAGAATCACGGCACTTGAACTCGCAGTGGCTCAAGCAGTTGCGTCTGGCGCAACAGGAATCGAGTGTGTAGTGATTGTTGGAGCGGCTGCTGTAGACACGGCATGTGTAGTCGATCTTGGCGGTAGCGGAGTCCCCGTTTTGCTTTGTGCATCGGATGGCACTGTGCAGGAAAGACGACTGTCGTAATGGCGCATCGCAGTGGATTCGTGTCGATTGTCGGCCGTCCAAACGTTGGTAAGTCGACACTGACAAATGCTCTGGTTGGGCAAAAGATTGCCATTATGTCCTCGCGTCCGCAGACCACCCGCCGCCTTATTCGAGGCATTGTCACGACACCCGATGCCCAACTCATTTTGGTTGATACTCCAGGATTACATCGTCCTCGCACTCTGTTAGGTGAGCGACTCAATGATCAGGTTCGCGAAACCTGGACAACCGTTGACGTTATTGCGTTATGCCTGCCAGCAGATGAATTGATTGGCCCAGGTGATCGTTTCATCGCTAATCAGATTGTCTCGATGGGGCGTACCCCAATCATCATCATCATCACCAAGGCAGACAAAGTCAGCAGAGAGACTTTGGCTAAGCGATTGCTAGATGCGCAAATGCTCGCAGAGCAGCTAGGCACCTCGTGGGCTGCGATCATCCCGGTTTCTGCGAATAACGGCGAAAATATTGACACGCTGAAAACAGAATTCACGGCATTACTGCCTGAAGGGCCAGTGCTTTACCTTGATGGTGAAGTCACTGATGAACCGATGGAAATCGCGATCTCGGAACTCATCCGCGAGGCTGCTCTTGAAGGCGTTTCTGATGAACTTCCGCACTCGATTGCAGTAACCATCGAGGAAATGGGTATGAGAGAAGGACGATCGCAAGAGCGCCCGCTCATGGATATCCATGCCAATCTCTACGTTGAACGAGATAGTCAAAAATCGATCATTATTGGCAAAGGGGGATCGCGGCTCAAGCACGTTGGCACGAAGTCCCGACAAGGCATCGAACACCTGGTTGGTGTGCCAGTGTTTTTAGACCTCCGAGTAAAAGTGGCCAAAGAATGGCAAAAAGACCCCAAACTCTTACGCCGACTTGGCTTTTGACCGAACATGTAGGCGTGGCAGCCTGCTCACAACCTACAAGCAGAACACAATGGTCTGTGCCTCTGTATCGTGACGAAGCTATCGTGCTGCGCTCCCATAAATTGGGTGAAGCCGATCGCATCGTCACCTTGCTTACTCGCCAACACGGACGGGTCAGAGCGGTAGCAAAAGGTGTGCGCAAAACATCAAGTCGCATCGGAGCCAGGCTCGAACCCTTTAGCCACGTCGACGTGCAGTTCTATGAAGGCCGCAACCTCGACAATATTTCTCAGGTAGAGATCATTGATTCTCATGGCGCTGCCCTGGCTCAGGATTATGGACGATGGACCACAGCACACGCGATGGTCGAGACGGCGGAGCGTTTGACTCCTGTTGAACGCGAACCGTCCGTTCAGCAATATGTCTTACTACTTTCAGGATTGCGCTCGTTGGTTTCATGCGAGCATGACGCTCCGCTGATTTTGGATTCCTATCTTCTGCGCTCACTCTCGATCGCCGGATGGTCTCCTTCATTTGATGAATGTGCTCGGTGCGGAGTAGCTGGGCCGCACCGCGCATTCTCGGTATCTGGCGGTGGCATGGTCTGCAGTGGTTGTCGTGTACCAGGAGCAGCAGCCCCTTCTCCCGCCGCAGTCGCGCTTCTCGCTGCACTCCTAAGTGGCGATTGGGGTGTAGCAGACACGAGTGAAGTTCGTGAGCGACGTGAAGCCAGCGGACTTGTGGCAGCCTTCCTCCAGTGGCATTTAGAACGCGGATTGCGATCTTTGCCCCTTGTTGACCGCGACGATCGAAAGCTTGGTTCATGAAGAAGCAATTACTTGCACCCCCAGCGCATCCCAGCGGAGCTGTTCCGCCACAAATTCAAGCTGAGCTCATTCCTAAACACGTGGCAATTGTCATGGATGGCAATGGACGATGGGCAAAAGAGCGAGGGTTGCCGCGCACAGCAGGTCATGAGCAGGGTGAGGCCGCGCTCTTGGATTGTGTTCACGGTGCGCTTGAACTTGGAATTGGTCACATCTCTGCGTACGCATTTTCCACTGAAAACTGGAAACGGTCCCCAGAAGAAGTGCGTTTTCTGATGGGTTTCAACCGAGACGTGATTCGCCGTCGACGCGATGAGATGAATGACATGGGCGTTCGCATTCGTTGGGCAGGCCGTGGACCAAAACTTTGGCGCAGTGTGATCCGCGAACTCGAAGAAGCCGAGAGAATGACAGCAAAGAATAAGAAACTCACACTCACGATGTGTGTGAACTATGGCGGACGCGCAGAAATTGCAGATGCTGCTGCTGCCATGGCTCGCGATGTTCAGGCGGGTAAATTAAATCCCGATAAAATCGATGAGCGAATGTTTCATCGCTATCTTGATGAGCCGGACATGCCAGATGTCGATCTTTTTGTGCGTTCCTCTGGTGAGCAGCGCACAAGTAACTTTTTGTTGTGGCAGTCGGCATACGCGGAGTTGGTGTTTCTAGACACCCTCTGGCCGGACTTTGACCGTCGCCATTTGTGGCACGCATGTGAAGTTTTTGCTTCGCGCGACAGAAGATACGGGGGCGCTGTTCCAAATCAGCTGCCGCAGTGAGCGCACAAACCGAAGAGTTCCATGGTGTGACTCACCTCGGTGAAACCGTTTTCTCTCGCAACACCATCGGCCCAACTTTCGACAGTGGGTCCTGTGATTTCAACCGTTTTTCCGCATTTCCGGCAAACTAAATGATGATGATGAGCATCGCTGCACTTCCGATAGACAGTTTCTCCGTCATCGCTGGTGATGGAGTCGACTTCACCAGCAGCGGTGAGGGATTGCAAAGCTCGGTACACGGTGGTGAGTCCAACGGAATCGCCACGCTTGCGTAGGTCATCGTGCAGTTGCTGGGCAGATCGAAATTCGTTGATCTCAGCGAGAAGTGTCGCTACAGCAGTTCGTTGCTTGGTTTGACGCTGTGGGATCGAGGTCATGCGAGCTCCTTGCGTCGACGCCGGATCGGCACTGCAACGATTGCCAGCACGGCAAAGCAGCCAAGGGCCAGGATCACAATGGCCGGGCCAGGAGGAACCTCGATGTAGAAGGATCCAGCCAAACCAGTAATGCTGGAAATCAAACCGATGATCACAGCGATGACTGCGGTAGTGCGAAAGGATCGCGTGAGTTGCTGTGCAGCAGCAACCGGAACGATCATGATTGCGCTCACGAGCAGTAACCCAACAACGCGCATGCCAACGACAACCACAATTGCGGCGAGCACTGCCATAAGCGTGCTCATCGCCCGAACTCGAATGCCTTGTACTTGGGCGATATCGGGATCAAGGCAGACCGCGAAAAGTTCACGCCCAAAGATTGCCAAAATGACTAGGACTGAGACGGCTAGAATTCCCAGCGCCCACAGGTCGCCGGCAGCAACAGTTGATAGTGAACCAAACAGGTAAGAGTTCAGCGAAGAGGACGCTTTACCTGGGGCGAGGCTGGCAAAGAGCACGCCGCCAGCAATTCCGCCATAAAAGAGCAGCGCCAGCGCTACGTCACCTGCAGTGCGGCTGCGATTTCTAATGAACTCAATAAGGAATGCTCCGAGCACAGCAGTGACCATAGCCGTAGGAATGGGCGCGGTACCTAAGAGAAATGCAAGGCCAACACCCATGAGTGCAACATGCCCCATGCCATCGCCCAAGAGTGCAAGCCGGCGTTGAACGAGAAAAACCCCGATGAGTGGCGCGATGAGTCCGACAAGTGCAGCGGCAACCAAGGCACGTCGCATGAAATCAAAATCTAGAAGCGCAATCATGGCTGCATCCCCACTACTGGTGGAGTCTTATCGATGATTGCATCGTGATGGTGATGGTGATCATGGGCGAATACACCTGGAACCGGAGGAGGGCCGTCGTATCCAACTGACTGATGTTTGCTTGCACCGAGCACTATTGCACGAGTAACGAGATGCTCGATGTCATCCAGTTCGTGAGTCACCACGATGATGGTTTTGCCTTGTTCTTTAATCCCAGCAAGCAATAGAGACAAAGCGGCAACATTGGCAGAATCCAACCCGGCAGTTGGTTCATCCATGACGAGGATGTCTGCCTGGCAAGCAAGTGCTCGCGCTACAAGAACGCGACGTTGTTGTCCACCAGATAATGCGTCGAGTCGATCGCGACGTCGATCCCAGAGATCAACATCTTTCAAAGCTTGGGTCGCACTCATTTTTTCGGAGCGTGAAAAAAGGCGCCAGCGCGAACGGGGCCGTATTTGGCCTGACATCACTGTTTCCCAGACCGAAACTGGGATGCTGCTAGCACCTGGAAGCCGTTGCGGAACAAGGGCGATTCGATGCCAGTCTTTGAAACGTTTGAGCGTGGTGCCAAAGAGGGTGATCTTTCCGTGGTCTGGATGCTCGAGTCCTAAAATTGCGCGTATGAGTGTGGTTTTCCCGCTGCCGTTTGGCCCAAGGAGTGCGACAAATTCACCGGCCATGATTTCGATGTTTACGTCTTCAAGAACATGTTCTCCATCAAATTCAACGCAGAGCCGCTCGATGTTAATGACTGAGTTGTTCATGAGCATTTCTGTCCTTTCTTCAGTGCGGCCAGGTTCACCTTCATGACACTGACGTAGTCACCGGTGGAATTCGGCATCAATCCTTCAAGTGGATCAAGCATGACTGCGGCAGCGCCGGTTTCATCGGCGATCGTTTGTGCGACCTTTGGATCAACTAAAGTTTCGTAATAAATTGTCGAAACATTATGTGTCCTCATCGCTTCTGCAACATCGCGCATACGAGCGGGGCTTGGCTCTGCTTCAGGATTCAAGCCAGAAATGCCAACTTGAGCGAAACCAAATGCCTTAGCTAGGTATCCAAATGCATCGTGGCTTACAACTAATGACTTTGTTGTGCAGGTTGCTAAGTCGGCATTGAATTCTTTTGACAGTGCAGTCATTGATGTGGTGAAGGTGTGTAAATTTTTGGTGAATGCAGCAGCCTTGGCAGGATCGATGACGGCTAGGCGCTCAGCGATTGCGCTTGCGATCTTGGACATATTCGCAGGATCGAGCCAGACGTGTGGGTCAGTGCCGTCAGGACCGTCCAAGAGTCGCAAGCTTGAAGTAACGTCAATGGAACGGTCTGGTGCCTGCTGGGCGACTGCATCATCGACTGCTGGTTGGAAGCCTTTGATGTAAAGAACGAGGTCTGCTTGGGAAATTTCAGCGACTTGGGAGGCGCTGAGTTCAAGATCGTGCGGTTCGACTCCAGGTTGGGTCAAATTCGCCACGCTGACATGGGTGCCACCGACCTGCTGGGCTGCGTATTGAAGTGGATAGAACGCCGCGACAACTTTTGGGGTGGTGTTGGCCCAAGACGCAGAAGTTGAGCCTTGCGAAGTGCAGCCGCTTACGAGGGTCAGCGCTGTAAGAAAAGTGCCAATCCCAAGCACCCTCGAAGCACGCATACCCACATATTAGGACTTAATGAAAATGATTGTCAATTTCAAACTAGAAGTTACCGGTGAACTTCAACACTGAAATACCCGCTGCGGCGGCCACGACAACGGCGCGAATGAGACGCGCCTGAAAGGGCAACACGGGCCAGGCCAACACGAGCAACCAGCCCAAGAACAAGGCAACGATGGCTAAACAGATCCCACCCACCCATGCCAGATCCCCGGTTTGAATGAGGCCAAGGAATAACAAGGAACCCATCAGCACCACAACGATCCAACGAGGCAGACGATTCAGGGTCACCAAAAGCGGCATAGATCGACGCTCGACGGCGGCTCTACTGGGCCCACTTGGCCCCCGAACCCCCTTGGGGAGACCACCTGTTGGCTTGGCCATGATTCCTCCGCTGATTGGAAACGCTAACGTCGTCGTGTGGATCAATTCTTGGAAGACTCTAGTGCGCCCATTCTCGTGGTTGTGAACCGCTTTCGAGTTGCAGAACACGAAGCTGCCAGCTTTGCCAGCGACGCACGAGTGGCTTTGGCTACGTTGGCCCAAAGCGTGGGGTTCATCGATGGTGTTCTTGCCCAGTCCACGGACGAAGCCGACCTGCGGATGATCTCAACACGGTGGATCAATGTGGGGTCTTATCGAAGGGCACTATCCCGCTTTGAGGTGAAAATCTCGGCCATACCTTTGCTTTCCACTGCTATCGATGAGTCCTCGGCTTTTGAAGCGGTGCAATTTATTGCTGATGGACTTACGCGTGATGTTGCATCTGGTCGGGCGGCAGATGCCGATGTGATCGGGCTGGGACACGCATCAGCCCCGGTGGTGCCGCCAATTCAAAGCTAGCCTCGTAGACTCGCCGCACCCGCCGACAACCAGTTGGATTGGAGCGCCCAGGGCGCCCCGGAATAGGAGCGCCTCATGGCCGCCGATCGTGTAGATGCAGTAGTCAAC
>Ga0114978_10000358_pt1 | contig 38028 bp, 29 predicted proteins | sample S_140212_EF_Meta_FD_87027 | JGI IMG/M metagenome (GOLD analysis project Ga0114978, IMG submission 87027) | Freshwater microbial communities from Lake Simoncouche, Canada to study carbon cycling - S_140212_EF_MetaG | ecosystem: Environmental > Aquatic > Freshwater > Lake | place: Lake...
CAACGTCATCATTTGTCTTCCCAGAGGAAACCACGCCACCAAAAAAAGCAGGGCAACCCCCCCAAAGCGCCCGGATACCATCTCAACAACCCGTCAAACGATATCCCCCCCCCCCCCTGCTAAATGACAAATGATTACGCTAAAGCTCTCGTCTCGCTCAATTCTCTCCTGCCCACTGGGGACGCGTATCGCGGCGCGCGTCCCCATGAGTCAATTGCGATCAACTCGCATCACTTCTGCGGATAAACTTGAGGCATCCAATCACGTTGTTTGGGTGTCCCTGCACAGAGGCTTTTGCGATCGCCCCCGGATTGCCGATGGCAGGGGCACTCCCTCCCATCCGCCATCCGGGGAGCGGTTAGGATGAAGCGTCTTCTCTTCCTCTTGGTGCCGCTGAATTCGATTCCGCAAATCAGATCCGTCCAACGAACCCATGCTTTCAATCTCGCGATTCCACCCACGCAGTACCAACCGCGCCCGAGAGACGCCTGATCGCGAGGGAGAACAATCGCTCCGACGAGGGAACCAGGGCAAACGCGAATTCCCTGACATTCAGGACCGTCGTTTGGCAAACAACGCTCCGCATTTGATCCATCTGTTTTCGATTGCCGATTTCAAAGGATCGATCCAAGGCTTTTTCCGCAACGAATGTTCAACGAGTCACATTGTCGTCACCCACGTGACAACTGACTCAATTCAATTCACTCGCCGATTGAGACACCGTCCCGATCATGGGCGAAGATTCTGCTGGAAAACTCTTTCACCATGGAACGCTCGAATCGATTCGCCGCAGCATTCAAGCCGTTTCGAAGAGACGGGCCACATGAGTTGGATGTCACGACACCGATCACTTAACCCGATCACTCAATGCGTACCCAAAGTCGAAACTCCGCTGATCTGCGGAAGTTAGTCGACGTTTTTCCCATGATCTTCAGTGGTCACGTTGCTGACCGGATGCCCAGAGATGGAAATGGCTGAAGACAATCAGGTTCAGAACAATCAAGACCAAGCTTACGCCACGTCCCCGAAACGGTATCCGCTTGGTGAAACCGAGGTCACGCAAGGGCAAACACATCAGTCAATCGCAGAGACGCCGCCAACGGCCGTTTCGCACGCTCAAGAAAACGAGGTTGCGCAGGTGGCCCCCTCAGTGGTGATAATACGACAGAAATTGAAAATCGACGGTCGAGCCAAGCAGGCAACCACCGCCTCCAGACTCGAATCTCGTGTATCGTCGTAACCGCTTATCCATCAGAGACATCCGTACTACAGGTCACCCGCTGTCGGCCGCCAATCCGTTTTGACTGCCTGCCCAGCCAACATCACTCGGGAGTCGACCTCCATCTCACCGCAGTTCGAAAATCACCAATGTCAATTCTCAAAATTCATTCGCCTTGCTCACAACACTCCTGACGGCAAACGGGATTCCCTCGTGGAGGCGTCAGGAACCTTTTATCGCAGCGAAAAAAAAGAAAAATTTGGGGTTTGAAGGCGGGAGCGCGGCGTTTGACACCCTGACCTCAAAAAAAACGCCAACTGCGAAACCTGCCAAAACGAGAACAACCAAAACGCTCGACGCGAGTCAATGTTCAAAGAAACTTCCACCCTGCAAATACAAAAGGACTCACAGCCATCAGCCGTAAGTCCTTTCGCCAATTGATGCCCAGGACAGGAATCGAACCTGCACGCCATTACTGGCACTAGGTCCTGAACCTAGCGCGTCTGCCAATTCCGCCACCTGGGCGACGCATCGATAGAATACGACTTTGACGCTCGCAAGGCAAGGTTGAGAGAAAGGGAATTCACAAACGGATTCTGGAATCATTTTTGCTTCGAAGCGCTTGCGAAATGCAAAACAATCGTTATCATTCTCCGCTCGCGGTAAAGCCGTCCGCTGCGCCGCTAGCGTAGCTCAACGGCAGAGTACCGGTTTTGTAAACCGGTGGTTGTGGGTTCAAATCCCACCGCTAGCTTTTTTTATTGCGAAAATGGTTTTCGGCGGGATACCCGAGTGGCCAAAGGGGCCAGACTGTAAATCTGGTGGCTCTGCCTTCGCAGGTTCGAATCCTGCTCCCGCCATGTTTGTTGGCTTGATAATGTTGATTTTGGGCATGGCACTCAGCCAGATTTTAACCTGATAACTCAGGAGATGGTCTGGTGAAGCGATGCTGAGTTTTGTGGTTGTGCTGATTCTTGTGGATGTTTTTTTGAGTTTGATTTTGCGGGTGTAGCTCAATGGTAGAGCTCCAGCCTTCCAAGCTGGTGGTGTGGGTTCGATTCCCATCACCCGCTCTTCAGTTGACAGATGACCGCAAACACACCATTGTGTATGAGGTCGGTAGGGTTCTGGCTGGCGTTGCTGCTGTAGCTCAGCTGGTAGAGTGCGTCCTTGGTAAGGACGAGGTCAAGGGTTCGATTCCCTTCAGTAGCTTTGTATTTTGGGTTCGGTTGACTTACGGGTCTTCGCCATTGGCGGCGAGGTCGGTTTCAAGTGGAATGCCTTTCCTTCAGTCTGGCTCTTTAAAGTGATTTCCAGTCTGGTTGTGAACAGGTCGGTTAGAGAAAGAGGATTGCGAGCAAAATGGCGAAAGATACTTTTGTACGCACAAAGCCACACGTGAATGTTGGCACAATTGGTCACATCGACCACGGTAAGACGACAACAACAGCCGCAATTCTTGCCGTACAGACCGCCAAGGGTCTGGCGAAATTTAAGAGCTATTCGGATATCGCCAAAGGCGGTACCGTACGCGACGACACCAAGACGGTTACGATTGCCGTCAGTCACGTCGAATACGAGACTCCGAATCGGCATTATGCGCACATCGATTGTCCTGGTCACGCCGATTATATCAAGAACATGATCACTGGTGCTGCCCAAATGGACGGCGCGATTTTGGTCGTGTCAGCGTCAGACGGTCCGATGCCACAGACACGTGAACACATTCTGCTGGCCAAGCAAGTCAACGTTCCTGCTCTGGTCGTATTCTTGAATAAGTGCGATCTCGTCGACGACGAAGAATTGCTCGAATTGGTCGAGATGGAAGTTCGTGATTTGCTGAACAAGTACGAATTCCCCGGTGATGACATTGCGATCGTTCGTGGAAACGCGAAGGGTGCTTTGGACAACCCGGCCGATCCAAAATTCAGTCAATGTATCACAAATCTGATGGAAGCCTTGGATCGTGACGTTCCCGAACCGGCACGCGAAATCGACAAACCGATGTTGATGGCGATTGAAGACGTGTTCTCGATCGAAGGTCGCGGTACTGTTGTCACCGGTCGTATTGAGCAAGGCGTGCTTAAGGTTGGTGATAAGGTCACTTTGCTGGGCTTGGCAGATCCACAGGAAACGACCTGTACAGGGGTGGAAATGTTCCAAAAGACCCTGGATCAGGGTATGGCCGGCGACAACGTGGGTGTGTTGCTCCGCGGCATCAAGAAAGAAGACGTTCAGCGTGGCCAAGTGCTAGCCAAGCCTGGCTCGATCAAGCCCCATTCAAAGTTTGAATGCCAGGTGTACGTTCTCAGCAAAGAAGAAGGAGGTCGTTCGACCCCATTCTTCAGTGGTTATCGTCCTCAGTTTTATTTCCGAACTACGGACGTGACTGGCGCCACCACTCTACTGGGTGGTGCAGAAATGTGCATGCCAGGTGACAATGTCACCATGCAAGTGGAGCTCGGCAAGCCGATTGCCATGACCGATAATATTCGATTCGCAATTCGCGAAGGTGGTAAGACTGTCGGTTCCGGTGTGGTAACGAAGATTTTGGACTGAGTCCTGTCTACAGTTGCGATTCTGGGCAGAGTTGGTCTTTATTTTGATGGAAGCGGCTGCTAACGCTGCCGCTTCCGTTGGATCTATATTACTATTGATCGGATTGAGGGTCGGCAAGTGGCACGAGAATTCGTTTGGCTGGAATGTACTGAAACCGGGCTCAGAAATTACCGAATCTCGAAAGAGACCAAGGGCACCGAACGACTTGAGCTGAAGAAGTACAATAAAAAATTGCGGCGTCATACGATTCATAAGGAATCCCGCAAGAAATAAACCTCGTTTAAGTCGAACGGGCGTAGCTCAATTGGCAGAGCACTGGATTCCAAATCCAGGTGTTGGGGGTTCAATTCCCTCCGCCCGTGTTTTGATCAAGGGCCTTTGGGTACGTAAGGCGCTTTGCGTCACAAATCGGTAACTTGGAAGAATTTATGGCCAAAGTTCAACACGAAACGCTGTTGAAAAGTATCTTGAGTACTGATTTGTATCAACGAAAACAGGGACGTATGGTGCGTGGAGGCACTGCTGCGTCAATTTTGTTGACAGTGGTGCTTGGATGTCAGGCGTTATATCATTCCGTGCTGCTCGATCTCGGCAGTTCAATCGCGTTTGCAACGGTGATTGGGTTGATTGCGGTTGGTGGATGGTTGGCTTATCGGGCGGTCAACTACCGTCCATTTGCTGATTTCTTGATCGAAGTCGAATCCGAAATGACCAAAGTCAACTGGCCATCTTGGGGTGAGTTACAACGAGCGACAGTGGTGGTGTTGGCGACGATGTTCATCTTCAGTGCGTTGTTATTCGGCTACGACATCCTCTGGCAGTGGTTCTTACAAGTCACAGGTGTGTTGAGGTTAAATCCCTGATCGATGGGGAATTGTCACACAGTGTTAACAAAATTGATTCCAGACATTCACCAACAGGGTAGTAACTATGACATCGGAATCCGTTTCAGAGGGTTCCCAAGACACCCAGATGAACTGGTATGTTTTGAAGATTCAAAGTAACCGCGAGAAGACCATTCGCGATTCACTGTTGCGACGAATGCGGCAAGAGGGATTGCAGGATTTTTTCGGTGAGATTGTGATACCGACTGAGAAGATCATTGAGAATCGAAACGGAAAAAAAAAGGTCGTCGAGCAAAAGCTGTATCCTGGCTATTTGATGGTACAGATGGTGTTGAATGACGACACTTGGTATTTGGTCCGAAGTACGAGTGGTGTTGGCGATTTCACCGGGACATCCGGAAAACCTTCACCGATGCCAATGCATGAGATTCAGCGTATGTTGGGAGCCGGTCAAGCGGTCGCTGAGGAACCGGCAAAGTTAAAGCACGATTTGAAGTCGGGCGATAATGTCAAGATTATCGAGGGTCCGTTTGGTTCGTTCGACGGGACAGTTGGTTCGGTCGATCCCACAAATGGAAAATTGACAGTTATGATCGAAATCTTTGGGCGAAGTACGCCTGTGGATGTGGAAGCCTGGCAGGTTGAACGGGTATGATGTGACGGTTCATCGTGTTTGCAACGATGAAACTCCAGAGACTTTGAAGATCAAGACGGAATTCGTATAAACGCAGTGAACAAACTGCAATTTGGAAGAGCGGAGACGACCGGTGGCGAAAAAACAAGCAAAAATCAAAGCTCAGGTGAAGGTACAGATTGCCGGGGGCAAGGCGACACCTGCACCACCAGTCGGTACGGCACTCGGACCTCACGGTATCAACCTCGGTCAGTTCGTCATGCAATTCAACGAGAAGACTCGTGAATTAAATGGGATGATCGTTCCAGTCGTGGTCACGATCTTCGACGATCGTACATTCACCTTTGTTCTGAAGAGTCCCCCCGCTTCAGTCCTGCTGAAACAGGCAGCGAAAATTGCTTCCGGTGCTCACAATGCACGGACAGAGAAGGTCGGTAGTGTGACTCAGGCTCAGCTCATCGAGATCGCGAAGGCCAAATTCGAAGATTTGAATACCGCGAATGTCGAGCAAGCGGCGAAGATGATCGCAGGTACGGCGCGAAGCATGGGAATCGAAGTGATTTGATTTGTTGCGGCGCGGGTGTGCACCACGAGAGTCGACGGCAGCGTTTGTCGCGAGCACATTAGTAAGCAAGTAATTCCTTAATTCGGTTTGGGTTTTGATATGGCACGACAATCGAAGCGTATTCGGCACTTGACACAGGTATTGGAGGCGGTTCCTCCTTCAGATCTGGCAACAGCAATAGCTGTACTGCAAAAGGTTGAGTCGGGTTTGCCGGAAAAAATTCGCAAATGCAAATTTGATCAGACCGTGGCAATTGCTGTTCGCTTGGGTGTAGATCCCAAACAGGCGGATCAAATTGTACGAGGCTCTATCGTTTTGCCACACGGAATTGGGAAGACACAACGAATTTTGGTGTTTACTCAAGGGGACAATGCCGCCATCGCAACCGCTGCGGGTGCCGATTTCATTGGCGGTAAGGATCTCGCCGACAAAATTAAGGCGGGTTGGATGGATTTCGATGTGGCAATTGCCACACCTGACATGATGGGCGTCGTCGGTCCGTTGGGTAAGATTCTTGGTCCACGCGGGTTGATGCCTTCACCACGGGCCGGTACGGTGACTCAGGACGTCGCTTCAGCGGTACGCGAGTACAAGGCAGGGAAAGTGGAGTTCCGAGTCGACTCAGGTGGTAACGTACACTGCGTGGTCGGGCGGCTCTCATTTTCTCAAGAGAATCTGGTTGAGAACGCGGAGGCGTTGCTGAAATACATTCGGTCGTTGAAGCCATCTACCTCCAAGGGCCAATACATTCGGAACGTAGCGATCGGCGCTACGATGACACCGAGTATTACAGTCGCCGTCTAATTCAGATTTGATTATCCTCCGGTTGGTTTGATATTCCATGAGCAAATACGTAAAAGACTTAATGATTGACGGCATCCAAAAGGTTGTCGGAGATTGTCGAGAAGTTGTGGTGATTGACGTTTCTAAAGTCGATGCCGTGAGCGCCAATCGGTTGCGCAGCGCCCTCCGCGTGAAAAACATTCGACTGCTCGGCGTAAAAAACGCCGTAGCTCGACGAGCGTTGGGCGAAATTGGGCTTTCAGGCGTTGGCAAGGCGTTGGTAGGCCCTTCAACTCTGGCGTTTGGCGGCGAGGACATTGTCGCTTTATCTCGCGAGTTGACGGAGTGGGCTGACAAGATCAAAGTTTTGCAAATCAAAGGTGGTGGACTGGGTGATACATCGCTCACCGCAACCGATGTCGAGACACTCAGCAAGAGTCCTGGGCGCAAAGAAACGCTATCCCAGCTGGTTGGCCTGATACTGTCACCAGGAGCGAGAGTTTCTGGCGCACTTTTGGGTGCCGGTGGCAAACTGGCTGGTCAGGTCAAGACCTTGAGTGAGCGTGCGGAGTAGTCGAACAAATAAGTGTCGCTCGGATGGTTTGGGCGGTGAGGATTTCGACTTAGAACATTTCTGTTATCGAGCAATTAAGAAAGGCTGATGAGTATGACCGAAGCGACGTTTGACGATGCCACGAAAGAATTGGGCAACAAAATCGTAGCTCTGACTTTGCTGCAGGCAAAGGCGTTGTCGGATTATTTGAAGAACGTCCATGGCATCGAGCCAGCGGGTGGTGGGGTCGTGATGGCAGCAGGTCCTGCTGCTGCTGCACCTGTTGTTGAAGCCAAGACCGAATTTGACGTGATTCTAACTGGTTTTGGCGAAGCTAAGATCAACGTGATCAAGGTTGTGCGGGGAGCGACCGGTTTGGGCTTGAAAGAAGCCAAGGACTTGGTTGAAGCTGTACCAAAGGCTCTGAAGACGGGTGTTTCGGAAGACGACGCCAAGAAGCTGAAGGCCGAGGTCGAAGCTGCTGGCGGTACTTGCGAGATCAAGTAAGCACGAATACGTTCGTCCCTTGTTGCCCAAACCATATTGTGTTGATCAGTAAATCCGAATTTGGTGCCTGAATTAGCCCGGAGAGAAGTCATGCTCTTTCCGGGCTGATCGCTCTTGTAGTCAAGACTTGCGAATTCATTCGCCATCTGGGATGCTGTGATAACCGGTAGTGATAGACTCGATCGAGACCGGTTCATATGTTGCGATCGGCTTGAGTCTGTGGTTTGGTTTTGTTTACAGCGAAGAACAATGGTCGAATTTGAGTCTGGGGGATCCGCAGGACATACAAACCTCGGTTCCCTCGGAGAAATTGAAAATTGTTGATGTTAACCGGCGGGCCACGCTGGAACTAGTTTGCCCAACGCGAGTTCGATGAACAGACGCAAGGTCGATCGTTTGATTGACAGCGCATTGTCGTATTCGTTGTGATTTGTTCTGAAGGGATTTTGTTCGATGCCGATTCCTGCTGTTCGCACAATCCAGACCAATGAAATCCGCAATTTTGGCTCGATTCAAGGGACGTTTGAGATTTCGGACCTGACCCGGATCCAGACCGATTCTTATGTTCGCTTTCTTCAGTTGGAGGCGGATGCCCGAGAACGGAAGGATGAAGGTCTAGAAGCGATTCTCCGCGAGGTATTTCCGATCGAAAGTTACGATGGGAAATACCGTCTTGAATACATTAAATACGAACTTGGCAAACCTCGCTATACCCAGTTGGAATGCCGGCAACTGCGATTGACCTTTGGAAGACCATTTCGGATTTGGCTGCGGTTGGTGAAAGAGCAGCCGATTGAGGAAGAAGTATATCTTGGCGACATGCCGATTATGATCGGTGGTGGTGAGTTCATCATCAATGGTTCCGAGCGGGTGGTTGTCTCACAATTGCATCGATCGCCGGGCGTTGACTTCGTACAATCTGCGGAACCAGGCGAGAGAAAGCAGTTTTCTTGTCGAGTGATCCCGGAACGTGGGAGCTGGATTGAAATTGTCATCAGTAAACGGGACACCCTGGGAGTAAGGATCGACCAGAGTGGTAAGTTTTCTGCAATGACCTTTTTGCGAGCCATGAATCCTGACTACGGGACCAGTGCGAATCTCGTCAAGTTGTTCTACAAAACCGAGACGGTCAAGTGTGGTCGTGATGATGCAGCGGCCTATTTGAACGGCAAATACGCTGCCGACGACATCGTCTACCCTGCGAACCATGAAAAATGCGGCGAGATCATCGTCGAATTAGGCCAATTGATTACGAAATCTACGGGCGAAGAGATTCGCAACTCGACTCTCAAAGCAGTGGAAGTTATCGAGGCGGTTGACAATAAGGTCGATTTACTGGCGTTATCGAGTATTCTCGAAGACCCAACGGTAACGCATGAGGACGCCCTTCTGCGAATTTATCAGCGCTTGCGTCCAGGGAATCCTCCGCAATTGGAAAAGGCAATGGAACTTTTCAACGAAAAGTTTTTCGATGCCAATCGTTATCGCCTCGGTCGTGTCGGCCGATTCCGGATCAATCGTAAGTTTGATCAAGATATTCCCGACACGGAAATGACATTGAAGGCGGAAGATATCGTTAATTCGATTCGATACGTGATCAAATTGCGTGGCGATGACCCCATGGCACACGTTGACGACATCGACAATTTGGGGAATCGTCGATTAAGGACGATTGATGAATTAGCTGCTGAAGAAATCCGAAAAGGCTTCTTGAAACTGCGCCGCACTGTTCAAGAGCGGATGCAGATGAAGGATGTTGAGGAAATGTCACCAAGAACATTGGTGAATCCGAAGAGTGTCTCGGCTGCAATCGAGTATTTCTTCGGTCGCGGTGAACTTTCCCAGGTTGTCGATCAGACCAATCCCTTGGCAACATTGACTCACGAACGTCGGTTGAGTGCCCTGGGACCCGGAGGTTTGAATCGTAAACGCGCTGGTTTCGAGGTTCGCGATGTGCACATCTCGCACTATGGTCGAATCTGTCCGATTGAGACGCCTGAAGGTACGAACATTGGACTGATTTCCAGTCTGAGTATTTTTGCCAAAGTCGATGACTACGGTTTTTTGATCACACCCTACCGTTCTGTGATTGGCCGTAAGGTCAGCGATGAGGTCAAATGGTTGCGTGCTGACGAAGAAGCTCGCGTCTTCATCGCACCGGCGGATACTCGTGTTGAAGATGGCAAAATCGCCGAAGACCGAGTCATGGCACGTTTTCATAATGACGTGGTGTGGATGGCTGCCACAGACGTTCACTACATCGACGTATCGCCGTGTCAAATGGTTGGTGTTTCGGCAGGTTTGATTCCCTTCCTCGAACACGACGATGCAAACCGTGCATTGATGGGATCGAACATGCAAAGGCAGGGGGTTCCTCTGCTGGTTGCTGAAGCACCGCTGGTGGGTACCGGTCTGGAAACCGCGGTTGCCGAGAGTTCTGGGATGGTATTGCGAGCTGAGCGGTCTGGCAAAATCACTTATGTGGATGCCGATCGGATTGAACTCGAAGGCAAATCATTTCCGCTGCGGAAATATACCGGCCTGAACGAACGAACCTGCCTCAATCAGAAGCCGATCGTCAAGGTCGGCCAGAAGGTCAAAAAGGGCGAGATTCTCTGTGATAGTGCCGCGACATCGAAGGGTGAGTTAGCACTCGGGCGAAACGTACTGGTGGCCTTCATGTCCTTCGAAGGTTTTAACTTCGAAGATGCGATCATTCTGTCGGAGCGTCTCGTGAAGGAAGATGTCTACACCTCCATTCATATCGATGAATTTGATGTGGAAGTACGCGAAACAAAACTCGGCCGGGAAGAATTTACGCGCGATATTCCCAATGTGAGCGAGAAGGCTCTTCGGCATTTGAGCGAAGAGGGGATTGTTCAGGTTGGAACGTATGTGGAACCAGGAGATATTCTGGTTGGTAAGGTTTCGCCAAAAGCAAAAACTGAGTTGACGCCAGAAGAGAAGTTGCTGCACGCAATTTTTGGACGGGCTGGCGAGGACGTGAAGAACGAGTCTCTTGAGGTGCCGAGCGGTACCGAAGGGATTGTTATTCATACGGAAAAATTTTCCCGACGGATGAGTTTGTCAGAGGGTGACCGCAAGAAGTTTGAAGCCGAGTTGAAATCTGTCGAGGATTCCGGAAGTGAAACAATCGCTGCAGCGTTCCGAGAGTTTTTGAAGGATTTTGAGAAAGCTCTTGAAAAGAAGCTGACGGACGATGACAGCCGCGACATTCGGACGCTGACAGATGATAAGTTCGTCGCAACCTATGCCGAGCAATTCCTTGGCAAGTTTGAAAATCTTGAAATTAAGAGCCCGCAGAAACGATCTGAATGCAAGAAAGCGATTAAGGAGTTCTGGGGTCCTGTTGAAGAAGCGATCGACGCTCGTGACCGCAAGCTCAACACGATGAAGCGTGGGGACGAGTTGCCGAGTGGTGTGCTGCAGATGGTCAAAGTCTATGTTGCTTCAAAGCGGCAGATTTCTGTCGGCGATAAGATGGCTGGTCGACACGGTAACAAGGGGGTGATCTCGAAGATTCTCCCCGAAGAGGACATGCCATTTCTCGCAGATGGAACCTCGGTTGATATCATCCTGAATCCACTGGGCGTACCGAGCCGTATGAACGTCGGTCAAATTCTGGAAACCCATCTGGGTTGGGCCGCAGCCAAACTTGGGTTTAAGGTCCGTAGCCCAGTGTTTGACAGTCCGTCAGAGGATACCATTCGTTCGCTGTTGGTTGAGGCCGGTTTGCCAGAGGATGGTAAGGCTCAATTGCATGACGGACGAACGGGTGAGCCGTTTGAGCAGAAGACGACTGTCGGATACATTTACATGCTCAAATTGCACCACTTGGTTGAAGACAAGGTGCATGCACGCGCCACGGGACCGTATTCGTTGATTACTCAACAACCATTGGGTGGTAAAGCCCGGTTTGGTGGTCAGCGGTTTGGGGAGATGGAAGTGTGGGCACTCGAAGCTTACGGTGCGGCATACATTCTTCAGGAACTACTGACAGTGAAGAGCGATGATGTCGAGGGCCGTACGAAGATCTACGAATCGATGGTCAAGGGCGAGAACACGCTTGAGGCCGGTACGCCAGCAAGCTTCGAAGTTTTAAACAATGAAATTCGCGGTCTCTGTTTGAACATGCAACTTGAAAAGAGCCCTAACTAATCACTCTTGAATGCCTTCGGACGCTGACAAAGCGTTTGGTGACTGGTGATCAGTTGGACAAGGGATTGGCGATCCCCGAAGGCTCTTGAACTTATGCCACATTCGACTTTCCGCCTGCCATTTCAAGGAGCACGCCGTGAGCGTCGGTGAAACCACATACGATCGCGTCAATGAATACTCGGCCATCAAGATTGGTCTTGCCAGTCCGCAGGACATTCGAGGTTGGTCATTTGGCGAAGTAAAAAAACCGGAAACAATCAATTACCGAACGTACCGACCCGAGCGGGACGGGCTGTTCTGTGAACGGATTTTTGGACCTGAAAAGGACTGGGAATGTGCCTGCGGGAAATACCGTGGGATGAAATATAAAGGAATGATTTGTGATCGCTGCGGCGTGAAGGTGACTCATAGTCGCGTTCGCCGCAAGCGAATGGGCCATATTGAGCTCGCCGCCCCGGTTGTTCACATCTGGTTCTTCAAGTCGATGCCCAGTCGCTTGGGTGCCTTGTTGAATGTCAAAACTACGGCCTTGGAAAAGGTCGTGTATTTCCAGGACTACATCGTACTGGACCCAGGCGACACGCCGTTGCGGAAGGGTCAATTGCTGACTGAAGAAGAAGCAAGACAGGCTCGAGCTAAGTATGGTGAGTCGACTTTTGAGATTGAAATGGGTGCGGACGCAGTCAAAAAGCTGCTGATGAGCCTGAATCTTGTGGAGTTATCTGCGCAGTTGCGTATTGAGTTGAAAAAGACGACGAGTCAGCAGAAGAAAAAAGAGCTGATCAAGCGTTTGAAAATCTCGGAAGCACTTCGTGACAGCGACAACAAACCCGAGTGGATGGTTTTGGACTGCGTACCAGTCATTCCACCCGATCTTCGTCCTCTGGTGTTGTTGGATTCGGGAAATTTTGCCACCAGCGATTTGAATGACCTTTATCGCCGGATTATCAATCGAAACAACCGACTGAAGAAGCTGGTTGACCTGAATGCTCCTGAAGTGATTGTCCGCAACGAAAAACGAATGTTGCAACAATCGGTGGATGCGTTGTTTGACAACAATCGCTGCAAGCGACCGGTTTTGGGTTCCTCAAACCGGCCGCTGAAATCGCTGACCGATATGATCAAGGGTAAGCAGGGGCGTTTCCGCGAAAACCTGCTCGGTAAGCGCGTCGATTATTCGGCAAGAAGCGTGATCGTCGTCGGTCCCAACCTGGAACTTCACCAGTGCGGTCTGCCGAAGAAGATTGCGCTTGAGTTGTATCAACCGTTTATCATTCGGCGTTTGAAAGAGTTGGGCCACGCAGACACGATCAAGAGCGCCAAGCGAATGCTTGAGCGACGCGATGAAGAGGTTTGGGATATTCTTGAAGAGGTGATCACCAATCATCCGGTGCTGCTGAACCGAGCGCCGACTTTGCACCGTATGGGTATTCAGGCGTTTGAGCCAATTCTGGTCGAAGGTAACGCGATCCGGATTCACCCGCTCGTGTGTAAGGGCTTCAACGCCGACTTCGACGGTGATCAGATGGCAGTTCATCTGCCGTTGTCGATCGAGGCCCAAGTTGAAGCGACGACACTGATGATGTCAACAAACAACATCTTCAGTCCTTCCAACGGTGCGCCGATCATCAGTCCATCACAAGATATCGTGATGGGTTGCTATTACGTCACGCTGAAGAAGGAAGATCGTCCAGGTCACGGAATGATTTTTGCCTCAACGCAAGAAGTTCACACTGCGTTTCTGCTTGGCAAAGCGACTCTGCACACCATGATCAAGGTTCGGATGCCGAAGGACAAGCGGGTCAAGGGTGAAGGATCCGACGAGTACAAGCTTGGTGGCGTAGTGGAAACCAGTGTGGGGCGTGTCATGTTTAATGACATTCTGCCTGCAAAGATGGCGTACTACAACATCACGATGAAGAACAAGGATCTGGCCAACGTCATTTCCGACTGTTACCTGGAACTCGGTCGTCGCCAGACGATCAAGTTGCTGGATCGGATGAAAGAAGTCGGCTTTCGTGAATCAACACGCAGCGGTCTTTCATTTGCAGCGAGCGACTTGAAGACTCCTGATAACAAGGAAAAGGTGATCACCGCTGCCGAGTCGACGGTGCTGAAGAAGCAAAAGCTCTACGAAAAGGGCGTGATCACTGCGAAAGAACGTTACGAACAGGTTCTCGACACCTGGACGCATGCAAGCGATTTGATCAAAATCGCGATGATGGATGCGTTTAAGAACGATGTTCGCGATAATGGTCACTACGTAAACCCTGTTTATCTGATGGCAGACTCGGGTGCACGAGGGGGTCAGGAACAGATTCGTCAGCTCGCCGGGATGCGAGGTTTGATGGCAAAGCCGAGTGGCGAAATCATCGAAACCCCGATCAAGGCGAACTTCCGCGAGGGATTGTCGGTACTGGAATACTTCAGTTCGACGCACGGTGCCCGTAAAGGTCTGGCTGATACGGCATTGAAAACGGCAGACAGCGGTTATTTGACCCGTAAGCTGGCAGATATTTGCCAGAATATGGTTGTCACGAATCATGACTGCCAAACCACCAAGGGGATTACCCGTGGAGTGGTTTACCGCAACGAGAAGGTTGAAGTCAGTCTCGCGGACGCCATTCGCGGGCGAGTGAGTCGGCAGAATATCGTGAACCCGATTACCGATGAGGTCATTGTTCGTGAAGACGAGATGATCACCGTCGAAATTTCGCGGAAGATCGAAGAGATGGGTTTGGAAAAAATCCAGGTCCGCAGCCCGATGACTTGTGACTCTGACTTGGGGATGTGCCGACTGTGCTACGGTATGGACTTGTCAACCGGTTCGCTGGTGGAAGAGGGCCTGGCGGTTGGGATCATCGCCGCACAGAGTATCGGTGAACCTGGTACTCAATTGACGATGCGAACGTTCCACATTGGTGGGGTGGCCATCAAGGACATCCAGGAAAGTGAAATCAAGTCTCGTCGAAATGGTCAAGTTCGTCTCGCACGGATTCGCAGCGTTGTGAATTCAGATGGCAAGAGCGTCGTACTGGGGCGAAACGGCGAGCTGGTCGTGGTCGATGCAAAGGACCGTGAACTGGAACGTTACACGGTTCCGACAGGTGCGGTGTTGCAGGTTGCCGAGAATGAAACGGTAATCATCGGTCAAGTCCTCTGCACTTGGGATCAGCACTCAATCCCGATCCTGTGCGAAGTGGGAGGTAAAGTTCGCTTTGAGGACTTGGTTGAGGGCCAGTCGATTCGGTCTGAAAAAGATCCAAGCGGCAACATTCGTAAGACGGTCATCGAGCATAAGGGTGAACTGCATCCGCAGATTGTGCTGGAAGACTCGACCGGTACGATTCTCGACTTCTATTACCTTCCTGAACGTGCCAGTATTGAAGTGGTTGAGGGACAGCAGATTTCTGCAGGGACCGTACTTGCTAAGAATCCGCGTGAAACCTCTGGTACTCAAGACATCACTGGTGGTCTGCCACGGGTGACCGAGCTCTTTGAAGCAAGAAAGCCGAAAGAACCTGCGATCATTGCTGAGATCGACGGTGAAATCGAACTTGTCGCGGAAAAGAAGCGTGGCAAGCGAATTATTATTGTTCGTGGAATCGACGGAACTGAAAAAGAGCACGTGATTCCCCACGGTAAGCAGTTGCTCGTTCACGCAAAAGATCAGGTTCGTGCGGGTGATGCCCTGGTTCGAGGCCCGCTTGTGCCGCATGATATTTTGCGAGTCAGCGGCGAAGAGGCTGTACAACAGTATCTGTTGCACGAGATTCAGAACGTGTATCGATCACAGCGTGTGGTGATTGATGATAAGCATATTGAAATTGTGTTGTCTCAGATGCTTCGCAAACTGAAAGTCGAAGAAGTCGGCGACACAATTATGCTTCCTGGCGTACTTGTCGACCGCTTCGAATTCCGCAAGATTAATCAGAAGCTGCAGTCCAGTGCCCGGATTACCGACCCCGGTGATTCCGAGTTCCAGGAAGGTGATGTTGTTCCGCTGGAGACTATCGAGCAAGTCAATCGGGAAATTGAAGGTTCGGGCGGGGCATTGGTCAAATCGGCAAAGCCTCATCCTGCCAATGCCAGCACGCAATTGCTGGGTATTACCAAAGCCGCAGTCCAGAGCGATAGCTTTATCTCTGCTGCCAGTTTCCAAGAGACGACGAAGGTGCTGACCGAAGCTGCGATTGCAGGAAAAATTGATAATCTGGTGGGGCTCAAGGAAAACGTGATCTTGGGTCACTTGATTCCTGCCGGAACGGGATTCCAGTTGCATCAGCAGTCCGAGGTGAAGATTAAGCCGGAAGCATTGGCAGAAATCTACGCTGAACGAGATCGAATCATGGCTCAGCGGGCCAACCTGTTGAATGAACCTGATTTGTCGAATAGCTCGACCGACGGGAAATAGTCACCGAAAGAAATCTCGACAAGAGAATTTCCGGGTGGATTGAAATGAGAAAAACGGCTTGAACCAACTAGGTTCAAGCCGTTTTTTGTTTCCGATCCGGCCGACTTGCGGTGGTGTGCTGACATCGGATTCAACGATCCGAGGCGCAAGTAACTGCTGAACGTGCCGATTCATCAAATCGGCACGGGATTTATGTCATGAAGCGATTTGCGTCATGAACGCCGAAAAATTCTGCGACAATCTCGTTCAGCCGTGACACGAGATGGAATTCCCCTCGCAGCACTCGGTTAGTGCTGGAGTCGATTCGGTCGCTTTCCACGCCTGATACGCTTCGTGGTCGCCAATCACAATTTCAAATCCGAGATCGGCGACCATTTTAAAATCGTCTGCGGCAGGTTGCCCTTTGGTTGTGAGGTAGTCGCTGACAAACATGGAGTTGGCCGCGTAGAGACTCATAGCCTGCATGGATCTCAGGTTAACTTCGCGTCCCCCCGAGACACGCAGTTCAACCGCTGGGTTTGCCAGACGGAACAAGCAGAGGGTTTTCAGGCAGTAACGTGGATTCAGGTCCCACTTCCGTTCCAGCGGCGTTCCATCAATCGAGTGCAGAAAATTGACGGGGGTAGAATGGACGCCGAGCGTTCGCAGCTCAAAAGCGACATCGACTAGATCACGGTCTGTCTCGCCCATCCCGACAATCAAACCACTGCAAAGTTCCATTCCAGCGTTGCGAACGGCACGAAGGGTTTGCAGCCGATCGTCATAACTGTGGGTTGAGCAGATGGTGTCGTAAAAAGCACGGCTGGTATTGAGATTATGGTTGATTCGATCGACCCCGGCGGCTTTCAAGGTCTCAGCCTGTTCGGGTTTGAGCAAACCAAGGCAACAGCAGATGTGCAGGCCGTATTTGTCTTTGATCTTGGTGACCGTGCTGGCAATGTGATCAATTTCGCGATTGCTTGGACCACGACCTGAGGCAACGATGCAGTAGGTACGGGCTTGTGAGGCAACTGCCCGTTCGGCCCCTTCCATCAGTTTTGCTTCGTTCAGCAGGGCATAACGAGGGATTTCTGCTTCCGAGATGATTGACTGTGAGCAATAGCCGCAGTCTTCCGGGCAAAGGCCGCTTTTGGCATTTTTCAAAAAATAAAGATGAACGCGGTTTCCAAAATGGGTTCTGCGGACGCGATAGGTCGCCGCCAGCAAATCGAGTAATTCATCATCCTTTGATTGGAGGATGCTCAGCCCCTCTTCGGCCGTTAATTCATGCCCATCGAGAATTCGATTGGCGAGTTCATTCCAACGATCAGCAGCCAGCAAGCAATCCATCAACTGCAGTCCTTCGTTTCAAAACTTCGATTCAAACTGGCTACCCTGTGTCTGGTAGGCCGATTTTCAGATTCTAATCTGCACACCGCCTCTTCCGACAGGGTTGTCACCTTTCTCCGTCGAATTTCTGTTCGGCATTCTCGCTCAAAACGGCCTGTGACAATCGTCTAAAAGCCTGTTTTTGATGGGCAGTAGATGTGAAACGTCCGAGAAGAGACCACCAAAAAGGGGGCTCCGTCTGAGTTCGATATCCAATCCCTTTTTCATGGTGGGCCAGAAGACTTTCTGTGATGTTAATTTTGCAATCTTGGACAGGATGGCATCTGGGTTGCAGATGCGTGGAAGGCCGGAGCAACAGTTTATGGCATGAGACGGGATTGACCCGGTTGTAACAGCCAAATAAACTGCCATCAGCAAGGAAGTTACGTCGCTTGAATCGAGAATCTTGAACTGGTTTTTGAACTCGCTGTCTCCATTTTGATTTGCTGTTGATCGGGTGTGAGCTGTCAGTATGGCAGAAGCACAGGATTTCAGCAGGATTTCGAACGGGAACAGGCAAAACTGGGGATTCGAGAACGAACCTTGACTAAGGTTGACTGAAATTTTGGCGGCGACTGCGCAGCACGTTACTCAACGGATGAATCATGGAAATCCTGGACAAAGTCGGCGATGCATTTAACCTCGTACTGGGTGGGACCGAGCGGTTCATCACACACTGGTTCGGTGCTTCCAATGAACGACGTGTTCGCCAGATTGGGTACTCACGCGACAAGCGTGGGACGACGACGATTCTGCCCGGTTCTTTCCTGGATCGCATCAATCGGCTGGAGTCCGACCTGGAGGCGTTGAGTGACGGGGAATTGCGCGAGACGACGGTGAAGATGCGGCGACGACTGGCAGCAGGCGAAACCCTGGACATGCTGCTACCGGAAGCGTTTGCTGCAGTACGCGAGGCCGGAAAACGCTACCTGAAGATGCGTCACTATGACGTTCAGATGGTCGGCGGCTATTTCCTGCACAAAGGGATGATTGCCGAAATGGCAACAGGTGAAGGAAAGACGCTGGTCGCTTCGTTGCCAGCCTTTCTGAACGCGATTGCCGGATCGGTGCATGTCATCACAGTTAACGACTATCTGGCCCAACGCGATATGGAATGGATGGGTCCGCTGCACATGGGTTTGGGTCTGACCATCGGGGCCATTCAATCGAATATGGACACCCACGAACGAAAAGCCGCCTACGCCTGTGACATCACCTATGGGACCAATAACGAATTCGGGTTTGATTACTTGCGCGACAACATGAAGATGTACGCCGAGGATCAAGTTCAAGGGAAGTTGACGTACGCAATTATCGATGAAATCGATAACATTCTGATCGATGAAGCACGTACCCCGCTGATCATTTCCGGACGAGCTCACGACGATATCACCAAGTACCCCAAAGCCGAAAAGATTGCCCGGCAGTTGCAGCGAGACGTTCACTTTGAGGTCAAAGAGAAGGAACACACCTGCCATTTGACCGAAGCGGGTATCCGATTAGCTGAAGAATTGGCGGGAGTCGAGAGCTTTTACACCGCCGGGAATATGGAGTGGCCGCATCTGATCGACAATTCGCTGCGCGCACACCATCTCTACAAACGGGATGTGAACTATATCGTACGGGGTGATGAAATCACGATCGTCGATGAGCACACCGGTCGTATGATGGAAGGTCGTCAATGGAGCGACGGTTTGCATCAGGCGGTGGAAGCGAAAGAAGGGGTGCGGATTAAGGAAGAAACGCAGACTCTTGCGACCATCACCCTGCAGAATTTCTTTAAGTTGTATAAAAAACTCTCGGGGATGACCGGTACGGCCATGACGGAAGCGGCCGAGTTCATCAAAATCTACAACCTCGATGTGATTACCGTTCCGACGAATCGCCCGCTGGCCCGCATCACTTATCCCGATGCCGTCTACCGGACTGAGCCAGAAAAATGGAATGCGGTGGTTGAAGAAATCAAAGAAGTGCACACGACCGGGCGCCCCATCCTGCTGGGAACGGTTTCGATCGAGAATTCAGAAAAGCTCAGCCACAAACTGACAAAGAACGGTGTGAGGCATAAGCTGCTGAACGCCAAGCCGGAATATGCCGAGCGTGAAGCCGAGACGATCGCACAGGCGGGACGTAAAGGGTCCGTCACGATCGCCACCAATATGGCAGGGCGAGGAACCGATATTATCCTGGGCGGTAACCCCGAATATCTGGCTTGGGACGAACTCAAGCAGATGAAAAATGAGGATGGGCGTCCGCTCTATCCAACGCGACTCGATGTCCCCAAAGCGGTCTGGAATGATCTCACCAAGAAGATTGCCAAACGTGAAGGGATGGAAGACGAAGGACAAGTGGTTGCGGACCTGGGTGGACTGCACGTAATTGGGACCGAACGTCACGATTCGCGCCGGATCGATCTGCAGTTGCGGGGCCGGGCCGGTCGCCAGGGTGACAATGGATCAAGTCGGTTCTTCATTTCGCTGGAAGACGACCTGATGCGAAAGTTTGGTGGTGACATGGTCAAAAACATGCTCGCCCGACTCGGCATGCAAGAGGGCGAGCGCATCGAGCACCCGATGGTCACGCGCCAGATTGAAAGCTCACAAAAGAAGGTTGAAGAACGCTTCTTCGAACAGCGGAAACATTTGCTCGAATACGACGAGGTGATGGACGAACAACGCAAACGCGTTTATTCGTACCGACAAGGGATTCTCGAAGGGGCGGATTGTCGAGCACTGATTTTGGCGATGATCGACAAACAACTGGCAGGCAAAACCGAATATTTTCTCAAGCCGGGTTATCGCTGGGAAAGTGTGCTCGCCTGGGCCAAACAAAATTGTGGCCTGGAATTAAAGCTGCGCGAAGTTCGCGATATGGTACCGGATCAATTAGTCGCCTTCCTTAAGGATCGTGCTGATCGGCATGCCTACGAAAGCATTCGTGAACAGGTGGAAGACAGCCTTCCCCGTGATGCCGATGCCCGTGAACAAAACTGGCAGGCCTTGTCTCGCTGGGTCAACACGAACTATGGACTGAACACCAACGAACGCGAGTTACGCAAAATCGCGTTCCTCACCGAAGGGGATCCTGAATCACTGGATACCGGCAAGTTGCACGAGCATCTCTATCAGCGATCGATTGAAGCGATCAATCGTTTTGACTTTGAGCCGGTGACACATCTGCTCGATGAAAAATGGGGGCGTCAATCCCTGTGCCAATGGTTGCAACAGCAGTATGGGATTGAATGCTCACCCGTCGAATTCGAGGGCCGATCGCCGGAAGATTGCACGACCATCATTGCCCAGAAGATCAGCGAACTCTATCAGCGAAAAGAAGTCGAGTTTCCCGTCTCGGTCGGTCTATCACACTTTATGACCGAGCATAATGGGCTGACCCGCTACAACAAGCCGGGACTGGTTGACTGGGCCAATGGCCGTTTTGGAACTTCGCTCTCGGTTGAAGAGGTCGAATCCAAGTCGAAGGCCGATATCACCCAGATGTTAATGGGCATTAGCAAAACATTTGTGAGTCATGGGCAGCAACTCAGTGCAAAACTGGATGAGCTACTGAATGCTGCGTATGGCCCCAAGTCAGCTCAGGAATCGCAGCAATTTCCGCTCTCGACCACGCAAGTTCCCAAGAACCCCGCAGTGCTTAACGAGATTGCGACCTGGGCCAACAACTCGTTGAATTTGCAACTGGTTCCGGACGAGCTTGCCAAGGGGAATCGGACGACGCTGGAACGGACGATTCGGAATCAGATCGAGCAAACCTATCGGTACGAAATCCACCACGCCGAACGCTCGGTTGCACTGGAAACACTCGATACCTCATGGAAAGATCATCTCTACTTCATGGATCAGCTGAAGTCGGGGATCGGACTTGTCGGCTATGCCCAGAAGGACCCCAAGGTCGAATACCGTCGGGAAGGGATGCGCGCCTTTGAACAGATGTGGGATCGCATTGCCTCCCAAGTCACGGGAACCATCTTTCGCATCGCTGTGGAAATTCCCGAGCCAACTGCGGATCGATGGCAGATTACCTCACAGGTTCACGAATCGCCGATCGAAGACATCGACGATGATCACCCTGCCCTGGAACAGCAAGAGGGGGGAAATCGATCCGCCCCCGGTACACCGGCGGTCGAACCGATTCGAAACTTTGGTAGTCGTGTCGGCCGGAATGATCCTTGTCCCTGCGGCAGCGGCAAGAAATATAAGAAGTGCCATGGCGCAACATGAATCGGCCGCTAAAATCTACGAGTACTCGCTGGTTTAAAGAAGTCCACAGGAAGAGGGTCTGTACGAAAAGGGTTGATACCAAGAATGTCACCGGATGATGACGAGTCTTTCAACCCGATTCGTCGTGATTGCAACAGGGCTTGCAAACGAGAGAAGCCTGCTGCGGCTGATCTTGAGTCGATTTTTGAGCAGACCCTGTTTGCATCGTAAGGGGAGAGGATGCCCTTTGTTTTTCGCTGGCTGCTGAACGGTTTGTACCTGTTACTGCTGGTTGCGATCGCGCCGTTATTGATCTTTCGCCGTGTCACGCAGGGAAAATACCGACGGGGCTGGCGTGAAAAGCTAACAGGGCGACTGGTACGTCAACATCCAGAGCGAACCTGCCTGTGGTTTCATGCCGTCAGTGTCGGGGAAGTCTTGCAACTGCAGAAAGTTCTGGATGATACCGCTGTCCGATTCCCGGATGCTGAACTCTTTCTCACCGTCACTACCGAAACCGGTTACGGCGTGGCGATCAAGAAATATCCCGATTACACCGTCTCGTTCTTCCCGCTCGATTTGAGTTGGGCGATTGACCATGCTCTTGCTGCCATTAATCCTGCTGTGATTGTGCTCGTCGAACTCGAATTGTGGCCCAACCTGATTTTGACCGCTCGGCGACGCCAGATTCCCCTCGTGCTGATCAATGGTCGGATGGGTGAGAAAAGTTTTCGGGGTTACTCGCGGCTCAGGCCGCTCATGCGGCGGCTGCTTGCCTGCTTCGAGGTTCTGGCGGTTCAGTCGGAAACATACGCTCAGCGTCTGACCGCCTTAGGGGCTCCTACTGAACGAGTGATCGTAACGGGTAACATCAAGTTTGATCGCGTGGAAGTGGATCGTAACAACCCCAAAACAACCGAAATTCGCCGCAGCTTTCAGCTTCAAGATTCCGATCAGATTTTCATTGCGGGAAGTACCCAGGACCCCGAAGAGTCGTATGCACTGGATGCCTGGCTCGCGCTCAGAAACGACTTTCCGCAGCTTCGTCTGGTGATTGTTCCGCGGCATCAGGAACGATTCCATGAGGTTGCCGCGATGATTCGCCAGCGGGGTTGCGAGATCATTCGCCGCAGCGAAGTTGCTGCCGGAACGTCGGCGTTGGTCAGCGGGAATCAGGATCGTAAAGCGCTACCGGTGGTTGCATTGCTCGATACGCTGGGGGAATTGGCCGCCTGTTGGGGAATGGCCGATATCGCCTTCGTTGGGGGGAGTCTGACGAACCGTGGTGGCCAGAATATGATCGAACCTGCCGGATATGGAGCGGCGGTCTTGTTCGGCCCGAACACGTGGAACTTCAAAGATGTTACGGAAGCGTTACTTTCGCAAGAGGGAGCGCGGGTTGTGACCGGGCCTGCGGCGTTAATGGAGACACTGCAGGAGTTGCTGCAACATCCCGCTGAAGCCAGACGCTTGGGGAACGCCGCTCGAGCCTTTGTGGGGACACAGCGGGGAGCGACCCAGCGGACCGTTGACCTGATTGCGGGGGTAATTCTGCATCATCCGCCCAATACGGAGGCTCCCGGCCCGGAGAACAAAAGTGGCATTCAGTTCACTCGCTTCTGGCCGTTCATCAAATGGGGACTCTTTGCAATTGTGTTTCTGTTTATTGGGCAGCGGGCACTTCAGCTCTGGAAAATGGCACCACCCGAGTCGATTCAGATACACTCAATCTGGTTGCTGGCGGCGTCTGTGGCGTATCTTGTGGGCTGGTTACCATCGGTCTGGTTCTGGCGATCACTGTTGATTCATCTGCAGCAGCCGCTGGGATGGAAGAATGCCGTTCGGGCTTATTACGTCGGACATCTGGGAAAATACATTCCCGGCAAGGGTCTGGTCCTGGTGATTCGTGGATCACTGGTGAAAGAGTCTGGGGTCAGTCGCCTGCTGGCGGGTGTCACCGCCGCCTACGAAACGCTGGTTTTCATGGCCGCCGGGACCGCACTCTGCCTGGCCTTTTCGCCCACATTGTTTCTCATACCCCTGCAAACTTGGCTCCCTGAACGGTGGACCAAGCTGTTCGAAACGCCGTACTTGGTGCCGATCACCGTCCTGACTCTGCTGTTTGCCTCGACACCAGTCTCGGCGTGGCTCTTTTCGCAACTCGGACGCAAATTGATCCCTGCGGAGGGAAGTGACACCGGCACGATCCCGACGATTTCGGCGGGACTTATTTCACGCGGATTAGTCGTCACCGCACTTGGCTGGGTTTGCCATGCCCTGAGTCTAGGCTGCGTAATGCAGTCGATTTCCGAGACCCCTTTTGAGCTGAACTCGTTCCCGCTGTGGCTAGGGGCCTGCACGCTTTCTACTGTTGGTGGTTTTGTTGTCTTACTCGCCCCCGGTGGTCTGGGGGTTCGAGAAGGACTGCTAATTGAAGCCCTGCAATCGCAGCCAGAGATCAGCCCCTCATCCGCAGTGATCGTCGCGGGGTTATTGCGAGTGGTCTGGTTTGTGAGTGAACTGGTCGCAGCGGCTCTCTTATTCCTCTGGAAACCCAAACCCTGATCTCGACAAAATCCCTGATTTCTCGTGAAATCAAGTGGCGAGGCATTCGCCATGGCGGACATCTCGTCACTGCACCGGGTTGATGGCGTGGGAAGATTGATCTGATGGAATCCCTTCGAGTTTACTGTGCCGGGCCACTGTTCAATCAGTCGGAACGGGATGAAATGAGTGCCATTGCCGATGTGCTGGTGGCACAGGGGCATTCGGTTTACCTTCCCCATCGTGACGGCATGGAGTTTCGGTTGGTGCGCGAGGTTCTGATTGATCGCGGCTGGGAAGCCGACCTGGCCGGAGCCTTTTTGCATGAAGCGATCTTTGCGCTCGATGTGTACCAGTTAGTGATCGCCTGTAATTCGGTGGTCTGGAACTTGAACGGACGGGTTCCCGATGAGGGAGCGGTCTCGGAAGCGGCCATCGCCTGGACACTGGGAAAAACCATGATTGCTTATCAGGACGATGTTCGCTCGATGATCGCCGGCAGGATGAACCCACTCTTGGTTGGCTTGGTCGACTTCACTGCGGTACAACAAATTAAGGAAATACCGGCAGCCTTGATGGCCGAATGGAAACGTCATCCTGCCGCAGCGCTCGAACTTGACCGACTGTCAACGAAACTCAAACTCTGTGTTGAACGCGGAACCGCCCTTTGGCAGGCGCTGAGCCACGAGCGAGCCCAGGGTGAAAACGAGATTATTGCCGATTGCGTAGTTCAGTTGTTCGCCCCCGAAAACGCTCTTGCGACCAACCCAAAAAACACATAAGGCTGGGTCCTCCAAAAATCAGAAATCAGAAAGGATCTGCTGACCATGCCACTTTTTTATCGACTTGCTGCCGATGCGATTGTGCTACTGCACATGACCTATGTACTGGTCGTCGTTTTGGGGCTTCCTGCCATCTGGCTCGGAATTCTATTTCGGCAGCCTTGGGCGCGCAATGTTTGGTGGCGGTGTGGTCATCTGTCGATGATCCTGATAGTCGTCGCCGAAGCGTGGGCAGGGATCACCTGCCCATTGACGACGTGGGAACACCAGTTGCGCGAGCTTGCCCAGCAGGAAGCCTACTCGGGAGATTTTATCGCAAACCTGGTTCACGACTGGCTGTTTTACGACCTTCCCCCTTGGGTCTTTACCGCCATTTATTCGACATTTGGCCTACTGGTCCTCGTCTCGTTTCTGGTTGCTCCCCCGCACTGGCGTCCGGGGGCGCAACCTGCGTCCGCCAAGTTATGACTCGACGGCCGCCTTCATCTTTTCGAGTCCGATCCGCGCCACTTCGCGAGGATCGCGGGCCCACAGGTCTTCCCGAAACAGTTCCAGCGATAGCCAGCGGGAATAGCCCTGCTGCTTGAGCAATCCGACCCACTGCTTCAAATCGAGATGCCCTTCGCCTGGCATCACCCGGCTGTGATCATGCTGTTGCTCACGCGGGGGGGAAGCCGGGGTGTCATTGAAATGGCTGATCGCAATCTGATCGCCACGCAACAGTCCGATTGAACTGAACGAGCCACCCCCGCGGAAATTGTGGAAGGGGTCGACAACAATAGTCGCTTCAGGATGTTTTGAAAGAGTCATGATTTCGAGTGCAGACTCGATCGTGTTGATCTGGTCGACGAATCCGAGATATTCCATGGCTGGTTTGACACCGAAGGACTGGCCGAGCGTGAGGAGTTCGGCATAGTTCTTTGCGGCGAGTGCCACATCCACGTTTCCTCCCGCGGGGCTGGCGATAGAGTAGATGGCACCGAGGGCTGCGGCGTCGGCCAGTCGTTTTTTGCAGAGTTCCAGCCCGGCAGCATGTTCGGCACCCGTCGTATCACACCAGCCACTCAGGTAGATCGTCGTGGGGAGTTCGAGCCGCTGATCGTCAAGGGCTTTGCGAATGTCCGAGAGTTTTCCCCCTGCGGCGACATACGCTTCAATGTCATCGTGCCACAATTCGATGGCAACGTATCCGACTTCTCCAGCAATACGAATTTTATCCAAGATGGGAGTTGGTCGGATGGTGCTGGCATTCAGGCAATATCGAAACGCGGACATCTTTGAATCCTTGAAAACAGGGCCATTAAGATTGAGCTGATCGTCTGTTGTCGAATCACGAATCATCACTGTAGAATCTTTCCAGCCTGTTGTCGAAGGAGACAAATCCGATGTGCTTGCGTGTGGTTTTTGCTTTGTTGTTTGGCTCGAGCGGACCTTTACTGGCGCAACAGGTGATTCAGCAACCCGTTGTCAGTACGACCGGGGTTCGGACCACCGTTTCGGTCCCGGACCGGGGGAATGCATTCCTGGGCGGGGTCTCGTCTGCACAATCCCAGCGAAACCGATCGGGGCCATTTCGTTCCGGGTCTTCTCTGGGGTTCGCACGGCAAACAACCTCCATTTCAACGGGTGTCTACATCCACGACCTGCAGGCGATGGACGAAGCCATCTTGAATTCCGCCCCCTCAAACATCCACAAAAATCAAATCCCGCACCCGACCCTCAAAGAGGCCAGGGACGATCGCGGGTCGACGAGCTCCCCCTCTCCCGTGACCAATTTCGTTCGCTCTGAGCAACTCGCTCAACGAGCTGAAGCGGCCGGGAAATGGGGGGTTGCAAAACTGCATTGGCAGGCGGCGGCCAGGCACGGCTCGAAGCTTGCCGAAACGAGGTTGGCAGAGCTCCCTTGAGTCCGTCTCGTCTGCTTACGAATTGGTAAGAGGCCCCAGCCAATTCTCTACCAGCCACTTCTGCACCAACCCCAGTGTCATTCGCCCCCCCACCTTTTCCTCTCCCGCAAGTCGAGCCCATGATTGAAGAAACCTTTGCAAGTGCCGAACAATCCGCCGCGAAAATTCTGATCGATCTGGCATTGGCCGAGGACCTCTCCTCAACGGGTGATCTCACCTGCAAGGCGTTGATCCCGCCGGACCAGCAGGCTCGCGTTCAAGTGGCGTCTCGAAAAGCAGGAATTCTGTCCGGTGCCCCGATTGGACGGATGGTTTTTGCCACACTTGATCCCGACGTGCGCTGGGAATCACATCGGCACGACGGGGACACTGTTGCGCCCGGAACAATCATCGCCGAAGTCTCGGGGCCGCTGAGAACGCTGCTGATTGGTGAGCGAACCATGCTCAATTTCATGACGCACCTGAGTGGCATCGCGTCACTCACGCGAACCTTTGTTGACGCAGTCGCGGGGACACGGGCCAAAATCCTCGATACTCGAAAAACTCTGCCTGGCTGGCGACTGTTACAGAAGTATGCGGTTCGTTGTGGCGGGGGAACGAACCACAGGATGGGTCTCTATGATGGAGTTCTGATCAAAGACAACCATCTTGCCGCCTGGACTCAATCCGCCAGCATCGCCGCCGCAGTTCAGGCGGCGCGAGCCAAATCACCGCGTCAGGTGTCGATTGAAGTCGAAGTCGATACTCTCGAACAACTCAACGATGCTCTGGGAGGCCATCCCGATATTGTTTTGCTCGATAACATGCCCGTCGACATGTTGCAAACCGCAGTGAAACTCAGAGATCAGACCGCCCCGAAAGTACTGCTGGAAGCCTCAGGCGGAGTGAACCTCGATACGGTGCGGGGGATCGCTCGGACCGGAGTCGAGCGGATCAGCGTTGGCGCCTTGACGCACTCGGCCCCCGCTCTCGATCTCGGTTTCGACTGGCCCTGGTAATACAACCGGTGATGAAATGGGTTCCGCCAAACGCAACGAAACTTGGGATCAGTGAGACCGACTTTTGACGCGATGGCGGGAAGCCTGATCGAGGGCCATACAGGGCACCAAGTGAAGCCAGGTCTGCGTGTTTTGGTGAACCCTGTGTTGTGGCAGGCTCAGGCTTGATCCGGGTTAAATCCCCGTGCAAGTTCCGCTTCCCACTCATCCAACAAAGGCCAGTCGACGGCGCAGGTCCCAAAGTCGGCCATATGCTGATATCCGGTCAAACGGTCAATCGTTCGCTGGATCTGAGTTCGATCCTTGCGGAAGATCGGACCATGACTGGGGAGGAGCCATTTCACGTCCGAATCACGAATCCGTTCCAGCGAATGAATGAAGGCGGGAATATCTGATCCATGATGCGCATCGATATTGCCGACCCCTCCGTCACGGTAAATATTGTCCCCGGAAAACAGTAGGTCGCCCACACGAAAAGCAAGCTGGCTGGGGGTATGGCCGGGGGTGTTCCAGACTTCCAGCGAAAGATCCCCAACCGTCAAAGTCGAACCCTCATTGATGGTCTGTTCAATTTTGATCTCGGGGAGGTCGATGGAAATCCCCTGGGCCGAGATTTCGGCATAGGTCACAATTCGGTCACCCGCCGCCAGCAATTGCTGGCATTCGGGGTGCCCCACCGTGGTCGCTCCGGGAAGAAGTTCCTTGGCCCGCTTCAAGCCCTGAATATGATCCACGTCCGCATGGGTCGCCACCAAATATTTACAGTTTGCCAGCGAAAAATCGAGTTGACGGATCAGGTCAATGATCTCGTCGGTCGTATCTTGAAAACCGATATCAATCAGTAACCACTCCCCCCGATCGTGAACCAGATAGACCGAGCAACCGAGCCTTCGTCGGGCTTGGTAGTTCATTTCAATTACATGCGGAAACACTTCACGACGGGGTAACATGAAACCTCTTTCAACACGCAACAAACTTGGTGGCAGCCACCGATCGTTCCAGGAACTCTCCATAATTCTAGGGGAGACTCGCTGTTCGAACAACTCGCCACCAATTCCTCTTGGGCCGCCGAAGGGGATGGACATCTGCGTCCATCCCCTGTCGTCCCGCAGAATCTCAGGTGATATGGGCTCCTCGAGTTTCGACATAAACCGCGTAAACCGAGGTACTGGCGGTCATGAACAACCGGTTCCGCTTGGTCCCACCGAAACAGACATTGCTGCAGATTTCCGGAAGATGGATCTGGCCGATGCGAACGCCCTCCTTCGGTTCGAAGATATGAACGCCGTCATAGCCTTCCCCGACCCAGCCGGCACTGGCCCAGATGTTTCCATCGACATCGCAGCGAATGCCGTCGGCAAATCCGGCAGCCACTTCGCCATTCGCCAGTTTCAGCTTCATCGAAGCAAATTCCCTTCCCTTGGCCAGCTTCTTCTCTTCGACGATATCCCAGACTTTGATGTTTTTCGGCGCATCGTCGTAGTGCGAGGCTCCGGTATCCGCCACGTACAACTTCTTGTAATCCGGCGAAAAACAGAGCCCGTTCGGCTTGAAGATCTCGTCCGACATCTTTTCAATCTTCAGCGTCTTGCCGTCGATCCGATAGATGGCTTCCTTCTGATTCGGTTGCTTCGAGTCATTGGGAGACTTTTCTCCTTCGTAGTTCATCAGGCTGCCATAGCCAGGGTCGGTGAACCAGATGTCGCCGTTTGGATGAACGGCTCCATCGTTCGGAGCATTCAGCGGCTTGCCATCAAACTTGTCTGCCAGCACCGTGATCGAACCATCGTATTCATAACGGACAACTCGTCGATTTCCGTGCTCAAACGAAATCTGGCGGCCCTGGAAATCGAACGTGTTTCCATTGCTGTTGCCAGCAGGGTGGCGGAACGTGCTGACGTGGCCATCTTCTTCCAGCCATCGCAACTGCACGTTATTCGGGATATCGCTCCAGAGCAGGTATTTGCCGACACCATTCCAGGCAGGACCTTCTGCCCATAACATTTCTGGACTGTGAAAAATCCGTTGAATCGGGGTGTTTCCGAGTGCATATTTTTTGAAGCGTGGATCCAGTGACACGATATCGGGATCGGGATAACGAACAGGCTGTGCGTTCGGCCCGTAATCACGAGCCAACGCTTTCGAGGCTGCCAGTCCCACGGCACCCACCGTGGCTGCAAGGAACGAACGGCGGGCCAGCCCAGTCGGTTGCGACTCAGGAGAAAAGGGAATAGCGGTCGATTCAGTCATGGTTGCTCCTCAGATTGTGAAGGGAAACGACGGCAGAGACCTCCAGACGAGGCCTGCAGACCGCTTCACCCTATCACACGCTCATGATCAGCGAAACCAAACAAGACCCCGTCCCCTCCGACCGGCGGGCCGCTGGACCATGACTGGCTCGCATCACCGCAGCCAAACCTCACCGCAGAACGCCAAAGCCAAGCATCCGCCTGGCTCGACCACCATCCAAAACATCATTCGTATTCTTCCCGCTCTTGCGAACGACGACCACGAGGCTGGTCGGTAAATTGTTCCTTCCGCTTGCGTCCGGTCACAATCCAATAGCCGTTAACTTCCCCGACTTCCACATCGGCATACCACAGAGGCATCCGCTCGACGAACCAGTTCGGTGTCTTCGTGACAATCAGTACCTTGGACTTAGGCTTCAGAGCTCGATGCGCGGTATCCAGAAACAGGTCTGCGATCGCATAATTCGAGAAATAGGGTGGATTCGCGAGCGCTAAATCAAATTCATCGGATGCCGGTGATGCTCCATCCGCATCGAGTGCATACGTCACTCCCGGCGCTTCGTTTTTCGCAATCCCCCGTTCCAGCGACTGGATCGCCCTCGCATTGGAGTCGACCGCGTGCAACGCCACATTCTCGGCGGCAAAGGCCGCCGCCAGCGAGACGGTACCAGCACCACAACCGAGATCCAGGATTTTCATCCCAGGCTTCACTTCCATGATGTTCATTAGCGCACGTGCACCAGGGTCAATGTGCCGATGACTGAAGACCCCCGGTCGGCTGTAGGCATAAATCAACTTTCCGCGATCGCGGAAGGCAAATTCGCAATCAAAGTCCCGAATCTTTCTTAGCGGATTGACCTTGGTCGCAAAATAGACCGTCCCCTGCTTGCGGATGGGGCGTCGAGTCACCTTCGGGAACAGCTCACGCAGTTCACTGTGAATCCACTGGTCCTCATCGTTGTCGGTTGAGACGATCATGCGCCCCCCTTCAACGAGTCGTTGATGCCCCTGCTGCATCAATTCACGGGTTAGCTCGGCCTCGCCCCCCTTCTTGAACGCGAAAGCGACCAAATCGGCCTCATGGTCGGGAAGATCGGGTTGGCAGAACAGATTCAGATTCGCCGGTGGTGGCCCATCCTCACTGATCCGGAATTCACTTTGAGTTTTGTGAAACACGTCGAGAAACCAGCAATCGACAACCGCTTCGGGATGATCGGTGGCATAAGCCACGGCAAACTGAGCACGACCGGCGGACGTGCAGATCACTCGATTCCCCGTCAACTCGGGAAGGGCATCGATCAGCAACTTTTCCTGCGGACGGATAAAGAATGAATGCGGAATCTCTTCTTCAATTTTTTTATTTCGACGTGACACGCGAGGCTCTACAGAAATGGAAGGGGGGGGAAGACGTACAAGGCTTGCTCGCCTCACATCACACGACAAAGGTAACACTTCAGATAGTCAGTTTCGAGGCAGTGGACCGACGAGGGGTGATCGGCGGCAGGCCCACGGACCTCTAACAACTGCAGACGACGGTTTGCATGCAGTGATGCCTGGCTGAGCATATCCGCGAACATCTCGTGCGAAATTTGACCCGAACAGCTGCACGTCACGAAGAATCCACCCGGCTGAATCAGTCCCAATGCAAAACGGTTCAGACTGTAATAGCCTCGCAAAGCAGCGTCGATCCCCTGGCGATTCCGCGCCAGCTTGGGGGGATCCAGCACCACGGTATCAAAACGTTCTCCCGCCAACTCGAATTCTTCCAGCGCCTTGAAGGCATCCTGCTTGATGGTTTTCAGGCGATCCGAGACCCCATTCAATTCCGCATTGGTTCGTGCCTGCAATAGGGCCGAGGCCGAAGCGTCAACCGCCACCACTTCTGCAGCCCCTCCATTTACCAGGCAATTCAGTCCGAAACCACCGGTATAACAACAGACATCCAGCACTCGCTTGCCACGAACAAAATCGGCTACACGGCGGCGATTGTCGCGCTGATCCAGAAAAAAGCCCGTCTTCTGCCCCTCAGCCACATCGATTCCGTACCGAACCCCATGCTCTTGAATGAACATCGGTCGGGGAGGCTCTTCACCCCATAACAGCCCATCTGCGAGCTCCAGCCCTTCGGTCTCGCGGATCCCTTTTTCCGTGCGAAGCCAGATCCCGCGTGGCTGTAACGCGTCGCGCAATCCGCCAATGATCACCTCTTTGCGGGCGGCAAGCGCCAGACTGGTCAGCTGAACCAGCAACCAGTCACCGTAGCGGTCGACAGTGAGACCGGAAAGGCCATCGGCTTCGCTGTAAATTTGTCGGCAGGCGCTTTGGGAATCCTGAATGGGATACAGGACAGTCCTCAACCCCACCGCTTCGTGAATTCGCCGTTGCCAGAACTCATCGGTCAAGGGGACCGATTCGTCCCACGAGTAAAGCCGGACAGCAATTTTACTGGCCGGATTGAACAACCCCCAGGCAATAAACTGGCCGTCCGAAGCATGCAGCGCCACCACATCACCAGCGACCGGCGTCCCTTCCAAGCGATCAATCGCCCCTTGAAAGACCCAGGGGTGTCGACTGAAAAAGGGCAAGGCTTTGCGTGGTTTGAGGGTCACTCGTGAAAAGGGGACAGATTTTGAGGCGGGCATGGAATACAGATTTCGCAGCAGGAGTTCGTCAACCGAGTTTCTTGCAGATCATATCGCGAAAACCCCACCACTCGCCACTCGCCTTCACTTCGCTGCGAGAAGGTCCGTTTTGCCATTCGTTTTGCCAAATCTTCGTCCACTTTCCATCAGGTCGCGTACGACGGTTGGATTCCGTACGAAGTGATCGTGGGGAGTTATTTTTCGTCCCCCTGCGAAATATCGCGATACTTCTCGTGGCAATTCACGCACGAGACCTTGATTCGCTGAAAGGACTGGTCCGCAAGTTCACGGTCCAACGATTCCGTTTCCCTCGCCAACCGCAACGTGGTCCCCAAGGCCACCGCGGCCTCGTCGGCTTTAATCAGCACTTCCTGAAACAACGCAGGACGATCCTGCACATCCTGTCGGCGGTTCGCCTCCCGGAAATGTTCTGCCAGCATCAGTGCCTCGTGCGGCGGATCGTGATCACTGGGATCGTGATCACTGGGATCGCGGACCCAACCTGCATCGTAGGCTTTCTTCAGCCGATCCCATCGCGCATCGATCTCGACCATCAGCTGTGCCAAGCCTGAAACGTCCGCCACTTCCGGAAATTCCGCCGGAACCTGATCCAGCTCAACCGGTGTTGGCCGGATCAATAAGCGGGGGACCGCGTAAAGTCCACTGTAATGCGGATCGGTCCCCGCCTGTTTCATCACGGCAATGACGTGTTCGACCGTGCAGTTTTCGTCAAGACACAACTGGACCGCCGCCGCCGCCGCCGGACCACGATGCTTTCCGTGATGGCAATGCAAGTAAACCGGCCCCGGCAAGTCGCGGACCGCTCTCGCGAGTCGCAGTGTCTGCGGACGGGAAATTCCCTCGTACCCCACAGGAAGATGGACATACTGCAATCCGAACTGGTGAGCCCGATCGACATCAGGCCTGGCTCCGTCCACCGAGATGATCGTCTCGATCCCCAACTCTTGGAGGGATCGAAAACCTATATCCCCCTCGGGACTGCTACCGCTGAACAACGTGCTGGTGATTTGATAAACGTTATGCAGCCCCTCTTTCTCGATCTTCAGGGCGGCATTCGCCTTCCTGATGGCATCATCCCCCCCCGTTGCCGCATTGTCGACAACGCGGTCCTGTTGCTGACAGCCCGAGGCGACTTGCAACAGAGTCAGCGTGAAGAAAATCCGAAAACCACTCATTTGCATCATCCATTGCGATTTCCTCGCAAACACCAGAGACATCGCGTAAGCCGAAACGGGCCTCGACCCGCTGCCCCTGACACAAACAGGACGAGCAGGATCCCCCACAAGTCACCTGATCGTGATCCCCGTCATCGTAATCGATGGAACACACTTTCTGCACATCTTTTTTCGATAGTTTCCAAACTCAAGGAAACCTTCGTCACCCAGATGACGAGAGCCGTTTGCTTTCCAGGTCAGTACTTTGCTTTCTCAGCATAACTTCCAGAATTCCCTTGGCAGACCTACACATCAGACTCGACAACCTCTTCAACCAGGCGCGTCAAGATGCCAGCGAGCCAATCCCAACGTCGAATTCAGGTGACATCCTCTTGCGGCTCGGGGAGCGGCGACATTCCCAGCGCCTGTTCAACCTTTTCTGCGGCACGAGCCAGACGCGCAAAGAGGCGCGACTGGACCACGATTAATCGAGACTGCATCAGATCGGTTGCCTCGACCAATCCCCCTAAATCAAACTCCTCGGGAATCCAAGGCAACGCGTAATCACGCAGCGTTGTTTCCGCCTCAGCATGATCAAAGGGGTACAGATGGGTCCCCATTTCCTGCTGAATGGAAATCAGCCTGGATCGCAGGGAACTTAACTGACTCAGAATCATTTCGATGAGTCGCCGATTGGACCGCGACTGGTTCGTCCGCTGCCACAACGTCATCAGACGATGAAAGACAATCCGCAGCGCGGGAAGTTCCCCAATCAACCGACTGACATATTGTGCGGCGGGCAACAGGTCCCGGATTTCAAACCAGACATCCTCTCCGTCCGGAATTTTCTTCAGGACTTTAGGAACCTGCAACAACTGCAACGCGAACGAGAGGCGGTTTCCCGCTTCGGACTCGAAGGGAAGCATCTTTCCCGCCAAATTGGCGACCCCCTCACGAGCCCGCCCCTGCTTAATGGTCACCGCATCCGCATCGGCTGCTTCCAGGCGGAACTCGGACGGTTCAAAATTTATTCTCGCCTGCAGCAAGGCTTGTGCGGCGATCGTTTCAAACAGCGTTCCCTCCGCCATCTGGTAACGGGGAATCAGTTGCCGATATCGAGGCAATTCCTCGAGCATCCGGCTGCAACTCGACTTTAATTCTTGAGCAACCATCGCAGGATCCTCAGGGACTTCGGTCGACTGAGGGGCAATCGGCAATGGGCGAAGCAGCGGAATTTCCGTTTGAAAATAACGCCGCAGTGCTTTACTGGCGTCCCGCTCTTCACTCTGCCGTTCGAGCAGTTTCTTCACCGGATGGAGCATCCGCAGCGGAATCTTTTGATTCAGCACGCTTCGATAGTACTGCTCGGTGACCGATTTGGAGATCTCTTCAAATCGATGAAACAAAATCGATGCGGGGACAGCCTCTGCAAAAGAACCTGCCGGAAAAATCCCCGGCGAATGATCCCCAGCAGCCCGCTGGATTCGGTCCTGGTCGGTGGGATGTGAATCAAACAGACTGAGTTTTTCTTCGGCCATCATCCGCTGCAGCTGAGATTTGAGCTTGGGGGTGATAAAACTGACATTCGCCATCAACAGAGCAATCAAATCATCCGGTAACCGACCTTCTTCATAAAACGAGGCAATGTCACGAAACGAGATTTCATGTGCCACGTTAAGTTCGCGCAGTCTTCGCATCGTTGCCGCCAGTGAACCGGCACCGACCACGCGTACCTGACAGCGATCGGCATTGAATTCCATCTCACGCGACATGAGGCCACTGATGGAACTTCCCGCCAAAGCAAACCCCCACAGCACCCGGCGTGGCAGCCAGACCAGCCCCATCATGATCCACGACATCCCTGCCATCAGGCCCGCATCACCGGCATGCCTCTGCAACCACTCATCGACCGCATCGGGCTCGCAGGCGGCATGCAGGAACCCGTGATTAATCCGCCGAATCAGATTTTCCAGCCCCATCGCGGTTCGCTGCGTAAAGTGCCCCAGTTCATGAGCCAGCACTCCGGTAAACTGCTTGAGTGTCAGTCCGGCGACCAGCGGTAGTCCGAGATGCAATGAGATCCCTCGATCACCAAACAGGCCAAACCACCCTCGCCGCAATTCCGCTCCTGCATTCAGATCACAACTGACGTGAATGGCGGTCGGTCGGGGCGCGCCGAGTGACTCACAGAGTCGATTGACATACGCCACCAGTAATGGTTCGGCATCACGACCAAGCTGTCGTGGCCGACTCACCGCCCGCGTTTGGGCCAATAACGGTTTCAGTAGGCCCGCGATGAAGGCCAAACCGAATCCGACGGGCACAACCACAACGAGAAGACGAAGCCCGAAGGGGGCTGCCGGTAAAATGAATTCCGCGTGACGAACCCAGACAATAAGACCCGTTACGACCAGGCCGATCAAAGACAAATAAAGGACCGGAAGTAACAGCACTGCACTGGCAGTCACCGCCAGTCCCAGCACGTATTTTCGAGTCACGGTCGGTCGTGCGATCTCGTGTGAGACCGCACCGATCAACAACCGGGAATTGACTGCTGTGGGTCTGGTTGCGGTCATACGAACACAGCCATTTCAGAAGAATTGACAACACCCATTAACTCAACCGCACCAAAACCAAAAATAGCCAGATCACCAAGGCGAGGAATAAAACAATCAGCCCGGAAACCAGACCCGCAACAATCCAACTCCGTTTTTCCGGCTTTGGTGCAAGTTCACGACGATGCAGAATCCCTGCTTCTTCAAAAAAAGTGTCAGGGGTAATGAGATTGGATTTCCAGACGCCAATCGTGACTCCACATTCCCGGCAGCGGATAGAACTCCCCGCCAGTGCCTCTTTAACTCGATGTTGAGCTCCGCAAATATCGCATTCCGCCAGAATGGCCATCCGACGTGGTTCCAGGACAAGGTGATTTCCACAAAATCATTTCCGACGAAGTGAGATCCGGTGTTCGTCATCCGGATATCAGGCGAGGGGACCTTGATCCCGAATAAAGTTTCTCAAATAGACCGCACTTTGTTTTAACGAAGCCTTTCGCGCGTCGACCGAACCCTCATACGCTCGATCTTCCACCTCAACGCAAACCGGACCGCGGTAACCGACATCACCCAGCGTACCGAAGAACTGTCCCCAATTGACATCCCCCAATCCTGGCAACTTGGGGGTATGGTATTGGTTCGGATGGGCCAGAATGCCGACTTCATCCAATTTATGCCGATCGATCCGGACGTCTTTGGCATGCACATGCACCAGTCGATCCGCAAATTCCCGAATCGGTTTCAGATAGTCCATCTGCTGCCAGATCATGTGGGATGGATCATAATTCAGTCCGAAGTTCAGGCTAGGAATCTCATCAAACATTCGACGCCAAATTGCGGGGGTCGTCGCCAGATTCTTGCCACCCGGCCATTCGTCTTTGGAAAAGAGCATCGGGCAATTTTCGATCCCGATCCGGACGCCATGATCTTCGGCAAACTTCACTAGGGGTTTCCATGTATTACAAAATCGAGGCCAGTTGTCATCGACCGATTTGGTCCAGTCGCGTCCGACAAAGGTGTTCATCCGTTTCAGTCCCAACAGGGACGTTGCCTGAATCACTTTGCGGATGTGCTGGACATACCGCTCTGCTTCGGCCTGATCTGGAGCCAGCGGATTGGGATAGTAGCCAAGCCCGCTGATCGCGACCCCCGCCTCGGCCATGATCCCATTGACTTCCTGAGCTTTCGCAGCGGAAAAATCCGTCACATCAACATGGGTGACCCCCGCGTATCGCCGCTCGGCTTTGCTCTGCGGCCAGCACATCAGTTCGACACAGGAATAACCCGTGTTCTTGGCAATCGTGGCCACTTCCGTAAGTGAAAACTCGGGCAA
>Ga0114978_10000363_pt1 | contig 37824 bp, 38 predicted proteins | sample S_140212_EF_Meta_FD_87027 | JGI IMG/M metagenome (GOLD analysis project Ga0114978, IMG submission 87027) | Freshwater microbial communities from Lake Simoncouche, Canada to study carbon cycling - S_140212_EF_MetaG | ecosystem: Environmental > Aquatic > Freshwater > Lake | place: Lake...
AGCACCTATCACAACAGCACCTATCACAACAGCACCTATCACAACAGCACCATCGACAACCGCACCAATCACAACAAGACCTATCACTACTGCTCCATCAACAACCGCACCAATCACAACAGCACCTATCACAACAGCACCTATCACAACCGCACCTATCACTACTGCTCCATCAACAACAAGACCTATCACTACTGCCCCATCAACTATATCATCATCGGCAACAAACTCATCGGCAACTGTACCATCAACTACTTCACATAATTCGTCTCCATATGTTGCGTCAACACTTGCACCCACTTCATATGTTGCGTCAACACTTGCACCCACTTCATATGTTGCGTCAACACTTGCACCCACTTCATATGTTGCGACAACACTTGCACCCACTTCATATGTTGCACCTACTTCGTATGTTGAACCAACACTTGCACTAACTCTTGCACCTACTTCATATATTGCACCATCAGTTGAACCAACACTTGCACTAACACTTGCACCTACTTCATATATTGCACCATCAGTTGAACCAACACTTGCACTAACACTTGCACCTACTTCGTATATTGCGTCAACACTTGCATCTACTTCATCTATAACAACACTTGAACCCACTTCGTATGTTGCACCTACCCTTGCATCAACTCTTGCACCTACTTCGTATGTTGAACCAACACTTGCATCAACTCTTGCACCTACTTCGTATGTCGAACCAACGTTGTTCCCGACAAATATACTACCAACTACCTTCAATCCTACAATGAGTGCTACTACGAATCCTACAATGAGTGCTACTACTACGCCATCGATGTGTATACCTACTTTCTATCCAACACATACTGTATCGAATGATATAATAAATGGAAGTACAGTGTATAAATTTGCAAAAGGTAATACAACAACCAGTGTAACCTTTAATCAAGATTGTAGCATTGATTTGTTACTAGTAGGAGGAGGAGGAGCCGGATTCTATTATAATAATATTATTAATAAACGTTATGGATATGGTGGCGCAGGAGGATTTTATCAACACTTGAATTACCCGGTCAAAGCAAATGTAACCTATACCATAACAGTTGGTGGTCACGGTATTTCAAAATATAGTTCTGGACAATCCTGGGGTGGAAATGGAGGTACAAGTGCATTTAGTAGTACCGATATAAGTCTTAATATCACTGCTACTGGAGGAGGAGGTGGTAATACTAACCCTACAGATGGTTCATGTGGTGGTAGTGGTAGTTATATTTATAATACTATTAGTGGTGTAGGAAAATCGAATGATAAAGGCATCAGTACTGCTGATACAAATGATAGTACAATAAAAATTGGTAGTAATACAAGCAATACAACAAAAAGAGGAGGAGGTGCAGGAGGACCCGATGGAACCGGACTGAAATCAGATATTACAGGCGAAAGTTATACCTATGCATTTGGTGGAGGATTTACAGGAACACAAAATACAAATTATGGTTCAGGTAATGGAGGTTCTACCATTACTAGTAATAATAATGGAGTACAAGGTGTAGTGTTATTTAGAATTAATCAACCTGTGACAACATCACCTACAAAACCATCGACAAGAAAACCATCGACAACTAGACCATCCACTACAAAACCATCGACAACAACACTTTTAAAAAAACCATCGACAACAAAACCTTCGACAACACAATCAAAAATACATATAAAAATACCACATATACAAAACAATTATATACCATATATACCAAATAATCAGTACATAACAAATGTACCAAATCAACCAAATATACCAAATGTACCAAATCAACCAAATATACCAAATGTACCAAATCAACCAAATATACCAAATATACAAAGTAACCACTATACGCAAAATAACAATCATATGCAATATATGCAGTATATGCCATATATACCGTATAATCCGCCTACTACAAAACCACCGACCACAAAAGCGCCAACTACAAAAGCACCCACCACAAAACCTCCTACTACAAAATCGCCCACCACAAAACCAGTAAAAGACACTTACAGGACAAGAATGATAGAATATATTAAAATTATCAGTGTTCTATTAAGCGTCTTTATTTTAGTATGGTCAATTCATTTATTGAATATGAATAATATTCTTCCAAAAGGTGCGTTTGAGTTTCTAACAATATTAATCATTTCTATCGCATGTATTGGAGAGTATATATTGATTGTTGGAATAGAGAATGTCTATACCGGAATCATATCGAGATACTAAATTTGGTTAGTAGATGCATTTTAGAGATATTCATATGTAGTAGTAATGGGGAAAATCTAACATACATAAATCTTCATTTGTATAATGTACAATGGCAACAGTTATTTTGCAACTGATAAATCTCCTTTTATATCCTAGAAATCGCCCAAAGGGCTCGCCCCGAGCCCGGGGGGGGCGATTTCAGGGTTATATAATCGGCGGTTTAAAAGTGCAAAGGTGTAAAAATGTATAGTCATAGAAGCGAAAGTATATATTACTGTAAAAAATATAGTATTATATATAAATTATTCTTCATTTATATGTCAGTAACTCCTACTTTCACTGGAAGTACTGTATACAATAATACAATAAATGGAAGAACCGTGTATAAAATCACAAATATTACGAATACAACCACTGTAACATTTAGTCAAGATTGTACCATTGATTTGTTAGTAGTAGGAGGAGGAGGAGCTGGATTCTGGTATAATGGTTATGGTTATGGTGGCGCAGGAGGTTTTTATCAAGAGTTTAATTTACCAGTCAAACGAAATATAATTTATACAATAACAGTTGGTGCTGATGGAAGAGTGAATGCTATGAATATAGATGGACGTGGAGGTACAAGTTCATTTACTAGTAGCGATAGTACTTATAATATCACTGCTACTGGAGGAGGATATGGTAGTGATGCTACGAATGGTGTTCCAAAACCAGGTACATGTGCTGGAAGTGGTTCGACTTTTTATAAAGTAGACGGTAATTCAATAAATTCAATAAATTATGATAATGGAATCAGTAGTGTTACAACAAGTACTAACACAATAAAAGTTGGTAGTAATAAAAGTACTAAATCACAAATAGGAGGAGGTGCAGGAGGAAGTGACGGAAAAGGACTGGTTTCAGATATTACAGGTGAAACCTATGCAACTGGTGGAGGTTATGTTCCAGAGAATAAAAATAGTGGTTCAGGTGCTAATGCACCTACTAATACAACTGGCAGTTTAAATCCCATTATAAAGTATGGAGTAGAGGGTATAGTATTATTTAGAATAAATGAAGTTCCGACAACAGCACCAATCACAACAAGACCTATCACAACAGCACCAATCACAACACGAGCCCCGACTATGAGTATCACAACATCTCCATCGACTTTGTCGTCGAGTTTGTTCACGCCAAGTCTTTTATCTATCAATGGGAATTATACAAGTAACCCTATTAATGGATATAATGTCTATCAATTTACAGATGTTACTAATCCTGCAACTGTAACATTCAATACAGATTGTACCATCGATTTGTTAGTAGTCGGAGGCGGAGGAAGATATTATAATGAAACTGCTTCATCATTAATTACATTGGGTGGTGCAGGAGGGTTTTATCAAGAAATCAGTTTAAAGGTGTTTAATGGTATTCCGTATACTATAACAGTTGGTACTGGAGGTACTACAACAAATACTTCAGCGGGTGCCACTGATGGAGGTATTAGTACATTTATTAGTAACGATAATACCACTAATATTGTTGCAGGAGGTGGAAGTAGTTTAATAGGTAATAGAGCAACTAATGGTTCTTGTGGAGGTAGTGGTAGTATTAGATTGAAAAATGCAACTGCATCAAACACATCCGGTACTGGAAATCCCAATTTAAGTTCATTGAGCGGTACGTCTAATTCTAAAAATTCTTCAACCGTTACAATTGGATCTAATAATGCTTCTTATACTAAAAATGTTCTCGATACTACAATTATCGGAGGTACACCTGGTGGAGCAGGAGGTACAGATGGCAGCGGGTTGGTTTCAATTATAACGAGTATTACATATTCTGCAGCAGGAAGTAAAAATACAAATAATACTTATGGTTGTGGCGGTTATAGTACTACTATGAATACGGTTTCAGGTGTACAAGGAGTAGTATTATTTAGAATTACTAGTAGTTCATCTATCACTATACCGCCGAGTTTATTCGAGAGTTCTTCAATAACTTCTATACCGACTACACCTTCTATGACTTCATTTCCAACACCTTCTATGAGTTCATTTCCAACACCTTCTATGACTTCTGTTCCAACTTCGTCTATGACTTCATTTACAACTTCGTCTATGACTTCTGGTCCGACTTCGTCTATGACTTCTGGACCGACTTCGTCTATGACTTCTGGACCGACTTCGTCTATGACTTCTGGTCCGACTTCGTCTATGACTTCATTACCGACACCTTCTATGACTACCCTTCCACCAACTACTATTTCGCCAACTACTATTTCGCCAACTACTATTTCGCCAACTACTATTTCGCCCACAACCCTTCCCTGCCAACCAAAACAAAATTTCGGCGTTCCATCATCTTCCAATAATACCAATCAATTGGCGTCGTATATTACGACCGAATCCGATTATCTCACACAGTCTCAAACCTTTATCGAACATGCCAAAGACGAAAAATCCCATATCGACCAAATGAACGAAAGTTACAGGAAACGCGTCCTCGAATACATTAAAATGGCCATTGTCTTATGTATCGTGTTGGCGTTTTTATGGGTAATCCGTGTCATTGACGCGAACGAATGGCTTTCCGAAGGAGCTTTAGAATTTATAACCATTATCATCATTTCTGTAGGATGTATTGCCGAGTATATGCTGGTATTTGGAATCCCGAATGTGTACACTGGATTGGTATATAGAAGTCTAGCCAATTACGACGAAATCGTCTACCAAGGACCGGATACGAAAGCAAATGCTACAACAATAACAAAGCCTATCGTAACTACATCGTCTACATCGTCTACATCGTCTGCATCGTCAGGTTCTCAAACAAAAGAACAATGTAACCCGGAACAGTATAACAGTATGTAATTATTACCCTATAAAAATATAGCAATATATAAATAAATTATTCTTCATTTATATGTCAGTAACCCCTACTTTCACTGGAAGTAATGTATCGAATCGTACAATAAATGGAAGAACCGTGTATGAAATTACAGATGTTGCGAATACAACCACTGTAAGATTTAGTCAAGATTGTACCATTGATTTATTAGTAGTCGGAGGAGGAGGAAGCGGATATTATTATAAAGATCTTAGTATACAAAATACTATTACAACTTATCTGGGTTATGGAGGAGCAGGAGGATTTTATGAACAGTTGAATTTACCAGTCAAACAAAATACAACCTATACCATAACAGTTGGTAATGGCGGTGTTGTAACGTTGATTAATAATGTTTGGACCGGAAATCTAGGAGGTACAAGTTCATTTGTTAATAACGATAAAAGTATTAATATCACTGCTACGGGAGGAGGAGGTGGTAGTACTATACCTGTATCTGGTTCATGTGCTGGTAGTGGTTCTACTATTTACAGTGGTTTGTCACTTACATCGTTTACAAACACCTATAATATAAATGGCACCAGTACTTCTATACCAAATGGTACAATAAAAATTGGTAGTAATAAAAGTGCTAAATCACAAGTAGGAGGAGGAGCAGGAGGAAATTTAGGACAAGGAATGCAATCAGTTATTACAGGTACAACCATCGCATATGGATATGGTGGAGGATATAGTACAACAATACTTACTAATTATGGTTCTGGAGGTTATAGTAAAATTAATAATACTGAAAATAATGGAGTACAGGGTATAGTATTATTTAGAATAAATCAACCTCCGACAACACCACCGACTATGTCTATAACAACAGCACCCATCACAACAATACCACCGACTATGTCTGCGACAACAATACCACCGACTATGTCTGCGACAACAATACCACCGACTATGTCTGCGACAACAAGACCGCCGACTATGTCTATCACAACACCATCGAGTATTCCTGTGACAACATCTCTACCAACTACGTCTACAAACAATTCCACTTCTACAAACAATTCCACTTCTATTTATGCACCAAGTACTTCTATCACTACCCCACCTCAATCTACACGCGACATTTTGCTTTCAAGCTACAAGGATTTATTGCAAAAAGTTCTCGAACAAAACCGGCTCATTGACGCACAAATTGAGCAATACGACCATTTGCATTCGACCAATTACAAGGATTCCCTGTATGAATCGAAATCCTCTGAATCTCTCCAGACGGTCTACAATTATTTGTTCTACGTCTATTATTTCATCGCACTTGTATTCATTTTCTACTTGGCATTAACTGGCGTCATCTTCTATCCATTGAATCTAGCGATTCTTCTCATTGTCCTTCTATTTCCGTTTATCATTATACCAATGGAGAACATTGTGAGAAATTGGGTGCTCTATTTTTATTCCTTTTTCACACAGAGTGTTTACCAAAAATAACCTATGATTCCTCTTACACCATTGCAACTGATAAATCGCCTTTGCAAAGCCACAAGAATGGCGGGCTCGGGGCGAGCCCTTTGGGCGATTTCAGGGTTATATAATGTACCATTTTAATTCTTCAAGGTCTAAAATGTCGAATAAAATAAAAAATATTTTGTTTTCATACTGTAATGGGAGACGTACATCTATCCGATTCTAAAACTATACGCGATGTTTTAATGTCGAGTTATTCGGACCTTGTACAAAAAGTAAACCAACAAAATGACGAAATCGATGCGCAAACCAATATGTATCAACAACAACATTCGACGGACTATAAAAAATCAGTATATGAATCCGAATCGACGGCATATCTTCAAATATGGTACAACTATTTATTCTACATTTACTATTTCATTGTTCTGATTCTCTTTTTTTATATCTTGATGAACGGAACCCTGTTAGAGACCAAACACATCATTATCATTGTTGTATTGTTTTTGTTTCCCTTTTTCATTGGACCTTTGGAAGAGGTTGTTCTCTATATATTTAGCTATGTGGCTTCTTTTTTTGCACAAGATATTTATCTTATAACATAATCTCACACCATTACAAATCCTCGATTTCCGCCACATCAATGACGGAATCATCGTCATCGTCATCCCTCTCATTTTCCGCATCAAATTCCGGTTTGATTCGAATATTCGGCCATCCAGTTGCTTTGCATTTCCCGTATTTTTTGTCGAGCGCTTCATGGACGTCTTTTGGCTTGGGGCCTTTGTTGCCATATGTATTTTGATGCCAGCTCGTGAATTCGTAGTTGACTTGCGTCTTTTTCAAAGAGCTGCCCTCGCATTTGACAATTTTCTCGTTGATGAATTCGCTAATCACATCCTGGGAAGCGCGATAAGCATCGCTGGAAGCATTCACGCGGTCGCATGTCTCGACTTTGCCGTCGGTTTTCAATACTTTTTCGACTAACATGGCCATAAACACCGTTTTCCATTCATCGAATTTGAGCGGAACGTCGCGGTCTAATTTGTATTGGTACGGTTTGGTCTTGTCGCCTTGAACAGGATGGTCGGTAAAGAGCGACATGAAATCGACGACTTTGATTCGCCGCCATGTGCCGTGGTCTTGCACTTTGATTTCCATGAGATTGTTGGCCAAAACGACCAATTTGAACTGCGGAATGAAACGCACCATTTGCGGCATGTACGGCGCACGTGCCTGGATTTCGTCGAGACCGCCGCTCGTCAACTGTTTTAGCGGGCCTTCATTGATGACTTCGCCTTTCGTCGGTTCGTTCATGACGGCATATCGAATGCCGCGCAATTCGACGATTTCCGGGGCCAATCCGCCGACCTTGATACGCCCCTGTGTGACAAGCGTCGTCGGCACATCGCCTTTATACTCGCCCAAACATTTCGAGAGTAAATTTACGAGCGCCGATTTTCCGTTTTGGCCGATTCCGATGTAATTGTGAAACGTCGTATCACCGGAAGCCGACGACCCTACCAAGATAGAGGCCAGATGTTGCCACATGTACTCCAACAGGTCGGATACGGGGAAGAGTTTGCGCATGAAATCGTGGATTTCTTCGACAAGTTTGGCGTGTTTGATGGCCGCCGCAGAATTGTCGCGCAGGATAGGGTGGTAGTCGATTTTGGTGGATTTGGTAATGCAATCGTCCGGTCTTCCTGCGCGGAATTCTTTCGATTCGAAATCCCACACGCCGTTTTCGAAACACATGAGATACGGATTCGTGTCCAATTGGTTGACGAAATCCTTGTCGTAAAAGAGGTCCTTGGCCTCGGTCATGATATTCTTCTTGTCGTTTGTTTTAGACAGGCTCTCATAAATGGCGATTGCTTTGTCTAGCCGTTTTTCGATAAACCCTATGCGCTCGTCTCCTTCCGGCAAGAGGGTTTTGGCCTCGTGCAGTTTCTCCATTTTCTTGCCGAATACATCGCGCAGCTCGTTTGAAATGGAGAGGCGCAACGATGTGCCGGAATCGTTGTCTTGCCATCGGTGGTTCTTGTACATGTACCAAATACCCGATTTGACACCGCAGCATACATACTTGTCTTTCATCATATGATAGAGGATGACCGCTTTATCGTAGTCACCGCATCCGCTGTATTTGTTGTCACCTGCTGTCGCGTTTTTCAGCGCCGAATCGAGGACTTTGTCCACATAGAATTCGAGACTGTTCTCATTCACCTGTTTGAATTTCTCTGGGGCATGTTCTTTCGACCAGTGCATAATCGAGCGTTTCGTAACCCGCACCGATTTCGGCTCGACTTTGTTCCATCTCGACCATAAATCCGGGATTTGCGTGGCATAATCGAAATGCGCGGCTTGCGCACTGAACGCGACCCAGACAACTAATAATCGGAAACTAATGTTTTTCAGGGCCCATCCAACACGGGTCCATTTGTCGTAGGACCCCGAGTCGTAAAACGTTTTTGGCAGCGTCATCGTGTAATCGTAGGCCTCGCGCAAATCGTATTCGTCCGCCGAAAGATTGTCTAGGAAATTCGCGAGGACCGCGTCTAGGTCCGCCTTGTTTTTGATAGAGAGCACGTCTTCGATTCTTGCGTAACGACTGGATGCAGAAGCAGAAGAAGCAGCGGCAGCCGCGGCAGCAGAACAAGAAGTCTGCGCCGGTTTCGTGTTTGAATTAACCGCAGAAATGAAACCGATTTTCTCGAAAGGCTCGTAATGCCCGGCGTAACGCGCGCATAGTTTGGGGAAGAGTGCGGCCCAATCGATGGAATCATTCAATTCAATCTTCTGTGTTTGAAACTCGCCGTCGGTCACGTCGTACTTGACTTCGTAATACTGGGTCAAGCGATACGCCTCGTGTTGCGGTTTGCAGGAGCCGTACATCTGCCAATTCGTACCCCCTTCACTAATTCCTTTATCGAGAACTTCCTCCCATGTATTCGAAATCGGTAATTTACAGTTCTGCGATAAATACTCAATCATCTTGGAACGAACGTGCATTTGAACTGCACGGGTAGAGTGAAGACCGAATATGATATGAAGACCGTCTTTAGTAATCTGCTTCTCTTGCAAAATATTGACATTTTTTTTCTCCATAATATACACTGGAAATGCAGTGTCTTCGTCAAATTGATAGACGTTCTTCAATATTTCTAAATAACCTTCAAACAGGAGATTTCGAATATCGTCTTCGGTGTAGACACGTTCGCGTATTTCGTTCGCATTGAACCTGAAATCGAGGTCACATAACATGGGGCCTTTATCTGCAAACTGCTTTTCTGTGAGATGGTCGAGATTCTTGCCGACAATCACATGTTGGTAGTATTTGGAGATGAATTCGTCGTAGATTTCATCGGAAATATGGAACGACCCGCCATATATTTTTTGGGCTTCGTTCTTGATTCGCGTATGAGTGATTTTTGTTTTATCTGTGCATTTATTCGACTTCATAAATGGGTCGTAGCCGATGGTATTCTTTTGGCTCATGTTGAACTATAATAGGGGGATATTTTTAATAGGTTATGGAATCAATTTTTTAGGAAAATGCAAAAAATTGATTGGAAACATTCGCATTCAATAAAGGATATAAATTTCTAGACACTTTATATCCATTCCTTACTATGAAATTCTGCACGCAATGCAACAACATGTATTATATTGGAATCCATCCGGACGATGTGAATCAGCTCACGTATTATTGCAGACACTGTGGACATGTAGATGAATTGGTGACGAACGAAGGATTGTGCGTGTTGGATACAAATTTCAAACAGGGTTCTCAGAACGTGAAGAATATCATCAATGAGTATACCAAACAAGACCCGACATTGCCGCGTATCTACAATGTGCAGTGTCCGAACGAAGCGTGTAAGACAAACGTAGAGAAACAGAATCAAACAGAGGTTCTGTATATACGGTACGATGATGCGTCTATGAAATACATTTACATGTGCACGGAGTGTAATATCACATGGAAAACGGACGATAGACGATAGAGAAAATATCCAACATTGTTTTGTGGAAAATTTGTTTTGTGGAAAATTGTAAAAACAAAAAACAAAGAAAATAGAAAGAAAAATTGATGGAAGATATATACTATATTTTTATAGTACACAGACACTATAAAGAATGGCAGAATTTGAAGAAGACGATTACTTGACAGATGATTCCGATTCGGATATTGATTTGGATGAATTCGGCGATGTAAGAAAAAAAACCGTTGTAAAAAAAGGACCATTGGATACAAAACCGGTAGACGAGGAAGAGGCAGAAGAAGACGAGGAGGAAGAAGACGAGGACGACCTTGACATTCTAGACGAAGAAGAAGACGACCTTGACATTCTAGACGAAGACGACGATGAAAAGGATGTTCCTCTGCATACCACTTTTGGCGAGATTCAAACAGATGATGAAGACGACGATGACGACGAAGATGCCGACGAACACTATTTGCAGAAATTCGACGCGAATATAGAGAAGAATATCATTCGCGATTTCCATCCAGAATTAAAAGTGCACAGTTTCGATGAAATCAAGGCTCTCTGTAGGATTGTGTATGATGATGCTGGAAATATTGTTGACCCGTTGCATAAGACGATGCCTTTTGTCACCAAATACGAAAAGGCGCGTGTTTTAGGAGAACGCGCCAAACAAATTAATGCAGGGGCAGAGCCCTTTGTAGAAGTAGACGATTCTGTGATTGACGGATACTTGATTGCATTAAAAGAGTACGATGAAAAAAAGATTCCATTTATTGTACAGCGACCTTTGCCAAATGGCGATTCCGAATATTGGAGATTGAAAGATTTGGAAATATTGTAAAGGCACGATTTCATAGGTTGCGCAATCATAAAAATAGAATATTTATTTTTATGATTTGTTTTATTTTTCTTTGGTTTCATCTTTTAGCACTGTTTCCAATGTTTGCCGCAATCCAGACAAGTGACAAAGATGCTGGCGGGTTCATCCGCTGACCGAGTTTGCAATTCATAATATGTGCACTTTTTCGACCGGCATTTCCTACAGGTGAACATGTCGGTGGACGCTTCGATATTCGTGGTGTATTTGGAGGCATCCCGTTTCATTTTTTGGTCAATGAGAATACACCATCGAGCCGGGTTCATTTCCTGGTGGGTCATGCCCGTCAATTGTTGGATATGGATTTCGCCTGAAAGAATATGTGGCAGAATTGTTGTTAGATTGGAATAGATGCTGCGTAATCGGTCCATGTAAATTTGCAGAAAGAGGGGGTTCTCCCATTTTTTGATGATTTTACGGCGCTTGGCTTCTTGGATGGCGTAATTGTAGACGCTTTTTTCGATGTTGCAACCAACTTTGGGTTCTTTTTCTGTTTGTAATTCTTTTTCTTTTTCTTTTTCTTTTTCTGTTGTGTATGTTTGTATTTCTTTTTCTTTTTCTGTGTAGGTTTGTATTTGCTGTTGGAATTTGCCGACAATGTTTTTACGGAATTCTGTTGGATTGCTTACGATTGCGGTCTGTATTAGTTTCGTTGTCATCTATTATATGTATGATTGATTGTCTTCTATTGTGTTCTGTTGTGTTCTATTGTGATATAGACAAATGTTTTTATCTCGTTTCAATTTTATTTTATTATATATGTACTATATAATCATCGGGTGATTTGAATACGTATGAGTCACAACATACCGCATAATACAAAACATAATACAATGAAAAGAAGACGATTCGGAAAAAATACGACAAGATACACTGTTGGAGGTTCAAGTAAAAAATTATCGATGGATGTATCGATAGAAGAAAAAGAAGAAAAAGAAAAACAAGAAGAAAAAGAAAAAGAAGAAGAAGAAGAAAACAAATTATCTCTACAAAATATCCAATATTTATTCATTCTGATTCTCAATGGAATTACAACAAAAAGCGAGGAATTGATTCACAAACAGACTGCATTCATGGAAAAACATTTCATATTGTATGATGCCGTCATCGATGATGAAATCGCAAAAACATACGAATATGCAATCGACCCAAAATATAAGACAGAAACCGATTTTAATATTTTCTTGTCTCTAATCAATGAAATTTCGATTGTCGTCTGTTTTTCATCATTATCAGAAAAGACCACACTACAATTGCAAAATTTGTACAAGAATATGATTAAAATCTCTTATTTTAATTGCGTAAAAAAACGAGTCACACAAGAAGAAGACCCTCTATATTATGAAAAGTATTTTTGTCCGTTTTTAAGCGTCGTTCAATTGAACGACATCTACAAAATTGTTTTTTCCCAAAGAAATCTATACATTCCAATACAAACGTATTTAATACATACCGAATTTTTTTATAGTTCATTTATAGAATTTTATCAAACAGTCGATGATATTACGCCAGATGAACGTAAATATTTCGCATCACTTGACACGTCGATGTATAGTCAAACACTCTATTTGACAGACAATGAACACATTACAAGTATTCCGTGTCTTTCTAACATCATCCGGAATCCCAATATTGCATACTACCTGACTGCACTCCCGTATTATAATAAATTGGACCCGCGACAACCCAGTTCTATCTATATTATCTCTGTAGGATTTGAATTTATATTTTATTTGATATATAAAACGTATATTTCTATAGAAAAAGAAACAACCTTACTTTCATTTCCGAATTATAAGTCAAAAACGGAAGTAAAAATAAATATATTAAATTTCCCGTATTTGTTCGTGTATTACACGGAGGTTCATATGAAAGATACAATATCGACGGAATCAATGTCGTCTGAATATTATATCATCAAATATGATTATGTGAAATTAATCTTGTACCTATTTTTCGGAATCATTATACAAAAAAGTATATTATATGAGAAATTGCGTAAGCAAGTACCGGCTTTATCACCCTCGGTCATAGACGAAAAAATACAAGATTACAAAAGGAAAACGTATTTGATGTTGGGTGTTGGAAATTACATGAAAGTCATGCCGTATCTCTATAAAATTTTGACGGTTCGGATTGATATGAATACTGATGTTATAAATAGTATATCGTCCGAGGATGAAGCGCAATTTGAATTATTTATGAATATTGTGTATGGATTAACGGAGGATGAACTTAGGAAAGAGGAACTCGAAGGACAAGAGATAAAAGAAGGAACTTTTAAAAAAAAATCAAAATCAAAATCAATACCTCTTCCACCTCCTACAGAAAAACAAATACAAGCAGCGAAGGCGGCTGAAGATGCACTGTTGGAGTTACTAGAAAGAGAAGAAAATAAGAAGGCAAACACAAATGCAAATGCAAATGCAAAAACAAATGCAAATGCAAAAACAAAAACCAATCTATCTATACCTCTAGCTCCAAAAAAGACCGAAGATACGGAAACAGAACTAGCAAAAATCAAACAAAAGAAAAAACAAGAAGAAGAACAAGAAAGAAAAGAAAAAGAAAAAAAGAAAAAACAAGAAGAAGAACAAAAGAAAAAACAAGAAGAAGAACAAAAGAAAAAACAAGAAGAAGAAGAAAGAATCAAAACAAAAAAACAAAAAGAAGAAGAAAAAGAAAGAATCAAAGAAAAGAATCGTTCCGACTATGCCGCGTATATCACCACCGAGATTGCAAAAATAAAAGAAAGTCTCAAACCCATTCTTGCGCCAAATCATGAAACTTATCAAAAAATGCTCAAAATAAAAAAAGAGTGTCAAACAACCGCCTGGCCATCCAACACAGAACCCTTGTCCCTATTTGTACAGAGTATTCAAACACACGATATTGCAGTACCACCCGAAGAACAATCCTACATGGATTATCGAATGTTTTTATTTACATTTCTCGGGCGTATGCACGAAATCCTGCCTGATACATCCATCGTAATCAAAGGCGGAATGTCTACTAAACTGGCCAACCCTCTCTATCCAACACGGGACATTGATTTATTCGTAGAAAACAGAGAACAGGCGGAAATAGTGGCAGATTTGTTTCAGTGGGCGACTCTGCCCACGACGCCTTATAACGCGAAACCGGATGAATTGATTGCGCCAATTTCGCCTGTTGAATTTTCAATCCTCCCTGTGCCCGAATCGAATATATACAAATTTTCGGGGTTTTTACATGGACGACCCAATGCATTTATTGATATTGGATATGAGCATCCGACGTCTGCCAAAACATCCATAAAAGATGGGACATATGAACTCGGAACAACGATTGGCGGCAAAGTCTTTTCCTACCGATTTCAAACACGGGATTTTTTATTACAGGACCGCATTGCGCATATTAAAGCGGTGTATCCGTTTCATTCGCACCAATTATTGACGATTGAATACAACGAATATACAAGAATCCCTGTTGGAATTAGTATCACAAAAATACAAAAAGGAAATGTCCATTTTCTGAAAAAATTGTATTTGTCATATTTGTATTTGGTCGATATACCACAAACATTGTCATATACGGAGCCGGAACAGCAAATCCATATACTAAATTATATCGGGAATATTTCGAAATCGTATAATCCATTGATACACGAAGCAAGCGTGAAAATGTTTGCCTCGGATGAAATTTGGCAATATATGTGGTCACCTCAAATGATACAATTTGTTTCTGATATAAATAAGATACGCCAAACCGGTGAACACGTTTTTTACGAAGGGTTATTTCCTCCGCCAGTTTTATCCTCGTTGCCATCTCGATATGGCGGAAATCGAACTCGTAAAATCAAATCGAAAAAGAATCGTACTAAAAAAAATGTTTCTGCTTAATGAACATTTCGCTTTTCTGCTTAATGAACGATTCACTCTTTACTCCTATTGTGTAAAATAGAAGTAAAGTATACAGTTACTGCCTAGTCATAGAAAATTACTACCACCTATGTTGATTATTCATACTCTTCCTCTTCTAGTTCATCAGTACATTGAACTCCGTCGGTTGCGTCCGACTCCTTTTTATCTGAATCGTCCTCGTCTGAATCAATCGTTTCAAACACAGTTTTCTTCTTTCGTGATACTTTTTTTGCAGTATCTTCTTTTTTCTTACTCGATTTTTTTGATTCTTTTGATTTCTTTGATTCTTTTGATTTCTTTGATTTCAATTTTTCATCTTCGTCGTCGTCTACATCACTACTCGAATCCACAATGAATCCATCTTTTACATATCCATCTTTGGTAAGAGATACATCGGAGTCAACATCATCATCGACAGATACTTCACTGTCCTCTGAACCCACGTCTTCGAATCCTCCAAAAAGCGCCTCATATATTTTCTCCCATTCTTTCGCAGACAAATTCTCAGCAGTTTTTCCGTCGTCTTTCGTATTTACCAACACACAGCATCCGAAAAAAAGAGTGGTGTCTATCGGCGGCGGAAAATCATATTTGTTCTCCTGGTTCGCCTTGCCTTTCGTCTTTCCGTATGCACAAATCCTGTAGGATTTATCGTCGGACTGAATATCCCATTGTGTAGCACAATGGAATCCCTCTTCCGTTTTGAATCCGGCTTTTTTATACAATTCGTTTTCGGCATAGACTTTCACATTTAGTTCTCTTATCGAACCGTCTTTTTCTACAATCAAAATAGTTGGCATGAATGGATATACAATATAGCTTTGTATATCTATGTTCTTTACCATTATAATTTATATTTAGTAAGCCTTCCAGACTATGTAGTGACAATGAGTTTTATGCTTTTTTTATATATGTATTATAGTATAGAAGGATGGCACAGACAAAAAAACAAACGAGTTTTAGAAAAAGAACAAATACCAAGAAACAGCAAACAAAAAAAGGAGGAAATAATCTACAAAAGAATAAAAGAAATCAACAAAGAGTTGGCGGAGGAATTTGGGACCTACTCGGATATACAGAAGACACCCCAGAAATCAAAGCATTAAAAGAGCAAAAGGCCGTATGTACTAAAAACGAAAAAACGAGTTTGGACCAAACCAACCTGGCCATTAAAACGGCCGAGACTGCGATTCAAAAAGCAAAACAACAAATCGAACAAATCAAAAACGAACGAAAAGAATGCAATTCGAAGATTGACCTTCAAATACAAAAACAACAAAATTTAGACAAGGCGCGTAAATTGACAGAAGATGCGAACAATATGAATCCAATGATGAATGCACCCGTAGCAGAGGTTCCTGTAGCTCCTCCTGCTGCTCCACAAGTGAACCAAAAACCCGCTGTAGTCGACCCCACCTTCGATTCCCAGTCGAATTATCCGATTCAACAGGAACAAGCAAAAGGCGGTAAAAAAAATAAAAGGCGGGAAAAAAAATAAAAAGCGGGAAAAAAATAAAAGACGGGAAAAAAATTTAAAAAATAAAAAAAGTCGCAAATAATTGGCAAATGTGTGTGCGTGTGCATATGTAAATAAAAATATCCAACAGTTGCATGTGGATACAAATCATTGCGTCTATTTTGATACTGTATATAGGACATCTCTGTTGGAATTATTTGAAAAAAAGATATAGCAAAGAAAAAAACAGGGATTTGGTGAAACTTCAAACACAAAAATATCAGAATATCATCGATGAAATGCGCGAGAACTTGAAACAAAATCCAACAGTGATTGTTGAACAACCAACCGTGTTGGAAACTGCCGAAATGAAAATCGCGGAACCTTCCATGGAAGAAGATTTAGAAAATTTCATGAGACAATTTATGTGATTCGCTGTGAAAAATAATACCATATATTCGTCTTATTTTTTGTTCATTGCTTAGACTACAACTGCACTATCGATAGTACCTTGGTCTTCCTTGTCTTGGTTCTCTATATCAACTATTTTCTCGTATATATTTTCGATTATCTCGTATATATTTTCGATTGTTTCTTTTTCTTCGATTGTATCCTTTTCTACCATCTCTATTTCGACCGAATTCTCTTGATTATCCGCCATTTTATCTTCATTATCCGCCATTTTATCTTCCTCGTCTTTATCCAACACTTCGATTTCAGTGTATTCCATTTGTTTTTTTTCATTTTTGTCCTTTTTCAATATACTTGACTCTTCTTCTATTTTTGATAGATTCGATTCTTCTTCTTGTTTCTGATAAATGACGCTCAATCTGCGTTTGAATTTCGGGTCAATATCATTAAATTGAACATGGTCGCGCATATAGGCCGAATAAAAAATAGATTTGTCGGTGTTGGCCACATAATATGTATCATACACTTTTGTACACATAAAGAGAACATTGGTGATAAACGTGGTCGTCGTTTGATTCCCCAGACTATATTTATAAATAACGCGTCCGCTCAGAATAGTATTCACAATAAACATACAAATGCATATATACGTGATTTTCTTGTAATAATAATCGATTCGGTACAATTTATTTTTATATTCTTCCGGAATAATATTGAATATCAATTCTAAACTATCATTGTCCCGTGTATTTTGCGGATTTACCTCCAAATATTTAATGAGTTTCTTTTCACGCGAAATTTCAATGAGATACAAAACAAAGAAACAGCCGAATGTTATAAAATTAAACGTGATGCCCGTACTATAAATCTGGTCTTCCGAAACTAAATTGTCGGTCAATGAACACATCTGACCCTTTCCACAATCCTGTGGGATAAAAAGGATTAGCAATGTCGAGACCAATACGCGATACAATTCGACACTCACACTCGTACACATGGATATATGTTGTGCGAAATCTTGACTATTGACATATTCGATTATTTTTGTATACATATAGTTTGCGTCGATTTTTTATTTTCCTCCTTTTTTTATTTCCTCCTTTTTTCATTCATAAGATAAAGATAATTATACAGAAATACTTATAAAGAAATATCTTTCATGATATACATCATACAAAATACATCTATAAAATGGAGAACTTTAACAAAGAAAAGAATCGAAAAATCACATTTGTAACTGCATTCATGAATGTTTATGAAAACAAACCCGAAATTGACGACCGTTGTATCGAGTGGCGACTCAACCATTTCAAACGGCTCGTTGCAACAAATATACCCCTCGTCATTTATTGCAGCCCCGATTATTTGAAATACATCTCCGAGATTGTTTTATTCAAAGACAACATTCGTATTGAACTGTTAGATTTGAAAGAAACGAGAACATGGCAATATATCCAGAAATTCGAGCTCAAACTCCCTTCGGTCAGAAATGAATTGAAAGACACGATAGAATATATTGCCCTCATGCACACCAAACCCGAACTCATACAGAAAACAATCGAACTCAATCCGTGGAATAGTGAACATTACGCCTGGATAGATTTCAATATTTACCACATATTCAAAGAAGTGCCCGAATATGCCGACGCCATTTTACAGACGATGGTAGAACGCGATTTCCAACAGGAATCATTTGTCGCAATTCCTGGCTGCTGGGAATTCAAATTCGACCATTTGGATACGTTGATAAACAACATCTGTTGGAGATTCTGTGGGGGGTTTTTCATTGGAACGAAAGATGCGCTGTTGGAAATGAACGAACTGTATTCTCGCGAATTTGTATCGTTTTTAGCTGTGTCTGGGACATTGACATGGGAAGTGAATTTTTGGTCGTTTTTAGAGTACGAAAAGGGATGGAAACCCGTGTGGTATGCCGCAAACCATGACGAGTCGATTTTGAATGTATGTCCCGATGTATCTTGCCGCACATTGATTACTGACGTCGATTCCGTGAAATATGAGTATCCGCCGATGGAACCCTATGTTCCGTCGTCGACGTCCTATATAACCGTGTGGGATCCGATTGCGCAAAAAGACGTTCATGTTCTCAATACCCGGTTTGTGAATTACACGATTTACAACAATGGCGTCTACAATATCGCCGACCCGAATCGACATATCAAAACCAGGAATTTGTGCGCGGTTCTCGACACAGTTCGTCAAATACCGCGAGCAGAAGATTGGACGGAAATGGCCGATTTGTCGACGGATTCAGGCCTCGTTTCCTACGGCGGCAGCATTTACGGTCTCGAAGATATTCGATTGTTCTTACCGGACGAGCGTGACCAAACCCAAATTCATTTCGTGGCGTCCAATATGAATTACCAGCCGAACCATCAAATCCGAATCTTGGAAGGCGTCTACGACATTACACAAAAAGTATGCAGAAATGTGCGCGTTTTGAATCCGCCGATGGATACATATTGCGAGAAGAATTGGGTGCCGATTGGCAATGAGCACTACATTTACAAGTGGTGGCCGTTCGAAATCGGCGTGTTGGATGAGACGAACAAAGTCAACCTGGTGCTTTCTATGCGGCACAATACGCCGTATTTCCAGGGTGTGCGCGGGTCGTCGACGTTTGTCAATTCGCAGAAATACGGAGGATGGCTAGGCGTCGTCCATTTCAGTGTAGAGAAGTGGCCGCGGCATTATTATCACATGATGGTCCTGTTGGATAAAACGACCTTTCTTCCTTTGAAATACTCTAATTTTTTTTGTTTTCGAAACAAGAGCATCGAATTCTGCACGGGCTTCGCAATCGACGATTCGGCGGAACAATACATCTTCTGGATTTCGAATTTCGACAAGGACGCCGAATGCATCATAATGAACCAAGACCGCATTCTCTTGCATCATTCGTTTTCTTTCTTTACATAAACACCACATCCAACACAACATCCAACACAAAATCATATGCACAAGCAAATTCATATGATTCCGAAAACTAGACGGGAACCAATCCCTCATCTTCCTTCCTCTCCACAAAATAGGCGCGAATATCCGCCAACATCTCGCGCGGACACACGTCGGTTGGCACGAGGACCCCCCTCGCATCATATTCAACATGCACTGTTGGATCGTACCCGTGTTTCACCAAAATTTGCCACCGTTCACTGTATTGCCGGTTCTTCTTGCTTCCATGGAAATGATGGCGAATCACGCCAGGTACATATCCCAGACGCAATGCACGCATCTTTTTTTGAAACTCCAACACGGTGTCTTTGTATTCTTGTGACGAATCGTGTTGGATGGCTTTGAGTCCGGCGTCTATCAATGCCAGAGACATGATATTGTCGCCGGAACCGAGAATGGCGCGGTCATAGAGCCCGCCGATGCGTTCGTAGGCCTTGCGTGTCATTGCCCAGGCGTACCCGGGGTGCCAGTAATTGACGCCGGAATTGGTGTACTGTTTTTTCTTCGTGTATTGAAACGCGAAACTGTTGAAGATGCGCATACTGTTTTCGTCGAGGTCCATGTCCAAACAATGGCTGAATAGTTGGACAATGTCGCGACTGCCGTTCAAAATGCGGAGCGTATCAAGCGCCCAGGTGGGACTCTCGAATTCAATGTCCGCGTCAATCCAGGCGAAGGCTTTCCATGTGGGAGGTAATAAATAACGGACACCGGCGTTGAGCATATTTTCTTTGTGCCATAATGGAACTTCCGTGCGCAATTGGAGATGACGTGGGCAATTTTTGTTGGTGATGATGAATGGCTGTTTATCGTACGCGAGTTCGACGACGTAGACCACTACATGTGGTTCTTCGCGTTCCATTCTCTCGATGAATTCTTTTGCTAAAATATAACGTCTAGCGAACTGACCTGAATTTGATACGGCGATAATCACGTGTAGGAAGGGTTCAAGAGGGTCGTTGTTTACAATGGCTTGTTTCATTTCGTTTTCTTTGTACGTAATGAAATCGATTTCAATTCCATTGATGACGGTCATGATTGTATCTATGTATGTATATTATTAGTATTTTTAGATATTGAAATTGACAGATTTTGTTTTATTGTCTTTTTCCATTTTTCTTTTTTCCATTTTTCCATTTTTCATTTTTCAATAATATAAAAAGGTGTATAAGAATGTCATAATATTGATACATTTTTACCATTATTATTATACTATACACCAAACACCATGAGCATTTTCTATATTATCCAACAGAGTTTTGATGCGATTTGCAATGATATTGAAACGGCGCGTACTTATTTTAACGAAGCTGTATACGCGTATCGGTTATTATCACGCCAATTCGAAAAGTTGAAAACGAAAGAAGAAACCCTGTTGGAAAAGAATCGAAGTTTGAAAAAGGAAATTGAAATGTTGAAAGAATATGAATACATGCTGTTTCAAGAGAATCGCTCATTACAACAGGAAATTTGTGATTTGAAAGGCGGAGAATGGCTTCTTTCGGAAGAGAACAGAGAATTAAGACGGGAAAATGAGAATATGACCGCAACTATTTTGTCGACAATTGAGCGGGATGTTTTACATATGAAAAAACAAGTACGAAAAATAAATCAAATAAAAAAGATTGAAGATTTGGAGGACTGAAAATTCTATACAAAAAATTCTATCCAGAAAATTCTATCCAGAAAATTCTATCCAGAAAATTCTATCCAGAAAATTCTATACAAAAAAAATAAAAATCGCGTTCTCTCCTCTTTATAAAATTCCAACACATATATATTAATTATCTGATGGATTTTTTCATAACTGTATGCATTTTCGTGATTCTTTTTTTCCTCTATGTTCACATCATTGACCATTATAAAAAGAGCGAGGACATGGAAATCTACGAAATGGATTATACAAACGGAGAACAATTGCAAGAAGTCTGCAAAGTCAAACAACCCACTCTGTTTGAATTCAAATCCCGGTTTCCGCGATTCTATGAAGCCGTCACTTTAGAAAAAATCCAAGCGAAATTCGAGAACCAGTACGTCAATGTAAAAGACACGACCGAATATCGTCTGCTTCCGCCGATAGACACCGTCGACTCGGTCCCATTATCTTTCGGCTCTTATTTCACACTGTCCAACACGGACCCCAAATCGCATTTCATTACCCAAGACAATCAGCAGTTCATCGAACAAACTGGACTGCTCAGCAGTGTCGAGGATTTGGACGATTTCTTGAAACCGGATTACACGGTGCATCGAGAATACGACTTGCTCATGGGGTCGAAACATGCGACCACGCCCATGCAATATCACACCCATTATCGCCGATTTATCACGGTCAATTCCGGCAAATTGCAGGTGAAAATGACCCCGTGGCGAAACACCAAATATATGCATCCGGTGATAGACTATGAAACCTACGAATTTCGAGCGGCTGCCGATGTCTGGAAACCACAGGCGCAAATGCAGGGCGATATAGAACATACTGCCTTTCTCGAATTTGATGTCCAACAGGGGTATATATTGTATGTGCCGCCGTATTGGTGGTACAGTGTCAAATATGACACGGCGAGTACGCTTGCTGTCAGTGTGACGTACGATAGTACGATGAGTGTTCTCGCAAATGCGCCGGATTTAGCGAAGCACTGGATCCAACAGCAGAACATTAAAGAGAAGGTGGTGCGGACATTTGAGAATGTGATTGAAACCGCGGTTGAGAATCACGTGGACGAAGTCAAAGAACCCCTGTTGGAAGAACCGAAGCCGATTGTGGTGGAAGAAACTCCGGCGGTTAATGGAGAACCGATGACGGGACCGGCGAATGAATTGGTGCAGCAATTGATGTCACAACCGATTGTGGCAACAACCCCCGTGCAAGTATCGATGCGAGAACAACACGAACAAGTGTTGACGCATATCTTAGGATAAATGGTATGTTATGCGAAATCAACGACGACTATTTTTTTGATTTTTTCGATTTTTATTCGTTGTTCTCCGTTTTGCCGGTTGTTTTCCGCCACTTCTTATCGATTTTTCTGTAGGATAATTTCGGACAGTTTTTCTAGAAGAACGCGAGTTTAGTGTTAATCGAAGAGGACGCGTATAAATATCTTGTAAATGAGCAGGTAAATTTGCAAAATCATCAGTTAGAGTATGCGTAAAAAATTTCGATACATCTGAACAGTCGTCTCCTAAAAATTCATGAGAAATCGGACAATTGGGATTCACTTTTTTCTTACAGATTTGCATAAGAAGACAATTGTTGTGAAATATATGACCACAATGTGTTTTATAGACTGCTCTCTCTGTTCCGAGAACTTTATCACATAATTGACAAATAGCGTTCTGGTCGTAATCATTCGGTTCTAACCAATTTCCCATTTTTATTTATAGTATACAGATATAATAAAATAAAATGAAAGGACCTGGTATTTTCTTCGCTCTTCTTTTGTTCTTGGTTCTCGATGGTGCGTTCATATTTTTGAACAAACAAACCTTCCAACATCAAGTCATCGATGTGCAACGTGTTGCACTAATACCCAACTATTTAGGAGTCGTTATGGCGTATGTCGTCTTACTCTTCGGGTTCTATTATTTCATTTTGAGAACCAATCGACCTTTTTGGGAAGCCGCGCTTCTTGGCGGTCTAGTCAACGGCGTGTTTGAACTCACGAACTATTCTTTGTTCAAAAAATGGAAATTGTCGACCGTACTTCTAGACACGGTCTGGGGAGCAGTCCTGTGGGGGTCGACTGCATACATTACTTACCGCTTTTTCTGAAAAATTGATGGAATATCGCGTACAAATTCATAAAATACACACATTGACAAGAGAACCAACAACTAACTAACAAATGATTCAAACCAACGTACAATTTCAAAACCAAAACCAATACCAATACCAATTATATTCGGCGGAAGAAAATATACAGTTTGGAGTATTCACTGTAAACTGTCTAGGAATCAAACACGAGAACCAATCGAAAAACTCTATTGTCCTTCATTCCACTAATGACATGTCCGGATCGATGAGCGACGCATGTAAAGACGGACGGACAAAAATGCAGCATCTAAAACTGACACTTACCAACATCACGTCATTACTTGCCAACAATCATGCCGAATCGGAAGCGGAGAATAGAGAAGCCGAGGTCTTGATGGAAATCGCCGGGTTCGACGACAAAATAGAACCCGTGTTGGATAGAACACTCATTGAACCGAAAAGCATCGAGAACATACACGGACGGATTGCAACACGATTGAATCCCCGCGGAATGACGAATATTGAACTGGCGTTTAAACATGCGACGAAACAATTGAGTATGGATGAAAATGTGGATGCTGAAAAACATTTTGTCTTTATGACCGACGGAAATATCACCAAAGGAAGTAGTGATATTTCGGAATTGAAAACGCATTTACCCGAAAATTGCCAGAAATATTTCATTGGATTCGGCGCAGACCATGATTATGAATTACTACAGGGGCTTTGTTCAAATGAAAAAAGTCAATATTACTATGTCGACGCAATCGAAAACGCCGGCTTCGTCTTTGGCGAAATCGTCCACACCATCTTACATCCAGCATTGAAATCCGGCAACATCACCATTGACCACGGCGAAATCTACGACGCCAATGACGGCCAATGGAAGACCGAACTCGATTTACCCATCCTCTGCGAAGATGCATTGAAACACTACCATATTCGCAGCAGCACACCATACGAAGTCGAAATCAGACTCACCGGCCAAAACCCTGTTGGAGACATTTGTATCGAGGATTTTGGAATGCCGCCTTTGCAATATCTTACAGAGGATTATGCTGCCGATACGTTCATGAACGCCCGACTGCAAATACCGGACATCACCCAATACATGTTCCGACAGCGAACCCTCGAACTCATGTTCGAAGCCCAGCAGTATAAGAAGACGAACAAGAGTCTTCAAACAAAACCCCTGTTGGATAAAAAAATGAATGAATTACAAGGACTTATTAAAACGTATTGCGAATCGAATGCGGCGATATTGTCAGAGACAGATACATATTTTCTCAAACAGTTGCAAGACGATTTGTATATTTGCAGCAAGAAATTGAAATCGAGACGCGGGCTTCTCTTTATCAATATACGACTGTATACACAGGCGCGCGAAGGGTCTTATAATATCACCGATTTGGATGAAAATGATGGATACGAAAGAAGAATGTTTGGACGGAATGTGAATTCATTCGATATAGATGATGAGGACGACGACGGATACAACATCGAACGGTCTACGATTAATCGTGCATATACGACTCCGAGACAATTAACCATCATGCGTGCATGTAGTCAAACGCCTTATTTATCGGAAGAGGACGATGACGATGATAATCAAGTACAAAGACAACCATTAACACAAACCGTTTTGGATTTAGATTTGGATTTTGACGACGACGACGATACATTGACTCCTCGTATCATCTGATGATACAAAAGAACAAAATATTACAGTTGGGTCCAACATTCCCACACCCATTGGAAATTGTATTTTTCACGGAATCCGAGTTCTTTCAAATGTCTGCGTATGTTCTCTCTTCTTCCCACATAATTGTCAATCTCCGCAAAATTATGAAACTGGATTTGTATAGTTTTAATCTTTTGTATCGTCCCCGTTTCTATCCATTTGTCCAACACGTCATATTCTGCGCCTTCTATATTGATTTGCAATAAATCAATTTCTTGAATGTCCCAATCTTTCATTATTTTTTCCATGGATTCCATTTGAATGGCGACCGTATTCGCATGATTTTCATTATTCGCATGATTCGCATTGACAATCTTTGTCGCATCGCCGTTATTTGCGACGCATATATCCAGCGTATCTTCTTTCAATCCAATACCGACTTGTTTGTATTTCACATTAGATATTCCAGCAAACCTCTGTTGGATCTCTTTGTAAAATTCATGAATCGGTTCAATCAAATAGAGTTTACAGTCGACGATGTTTTTGATTTTTTCGGCCCATACACCAGTATATGCGCCAATATCGAAGACAATCGATGACTCAGTGAGTGGGTGGTTTGTTATGTATGTCGCATCACCTCGGGCAGCAAACCATTCACGAATTTCTTGATAATAGGGGTCCATTGAACAGTATGTGTATTTTATCTTATACCACATTCTTTCATGTTATTTATGTAAATATAAACAATAAACAAAACATAAAACAAAACATAAAAGAATTACACCTTTTTTTCATTTCAAATGCTCATTATTGAGTTGTATTATAATAATAAATATAATATATTATTATAAAATGGGAATTTATACTAATGGTACTATTTTTGGATTAAAAATATATAATTTTAATGATGATGATTTTGCTAATATATTATTTGAAAAAAAATATGATGAAAGAATGAGTAATGAACAAATGAGCGAGGCATATTTATTTTATACCAAGTTGAATAACAAAAATGAAATTCATTTTCAATATTTTACCGAATGTAGTAGCACATATGGTGAAGGAACTTATTTTGGTTGGTGTCCAATGTCGTTGGAACTTTTTTTAGAAAAAATCGGCATTTGAAATGAAAAAAGGTGAAAAAGAACTTAAACAGTTCTCGAACAAACAAGGAAATATATATGTCAACTATAATTTCCACATCAATCATACCCAATACACAGAATGAATTGCTATTGACAAATTTAACCGAATTTTATTCTGTTGGAGGAAAAGAGAATTTATTGAAAATGATGCGTATTATCAATGGCGAGTCCAATATTTCGCTCCGTATTCTCGACTGGTTTGTGACCAATTATTCCAAGAAGAATTTTACAGTGTATGATTTGGAGACGAACGATTCTTTGAATCATGCCGAATTTACACGATTCAAAGTGTACAATGAGTACAAACTCAAATTGAAAGCTTATCGAAAGAAAAGATTCGACCCCTTTTGCAGATGGGAGAGAATTCGTATTCCGTATGACCGAGATAATTATATCGAAACGACGATTGGTCAACTTAATTTTTTCAAATGGGCAATTGAAAACCGTATATTAGACTATATTTCGGAGAATTTAAAGACGATAGAGAGCGATATGAATACGCGCAATCGGTTGCACAATGCAACTACAAATGTGAATACAAATGCAAATGCAACTGAAAAAACCAAGACAAGAAAAAAACGCGAGGAATTGTCCGTATCTGCATGCAAATGTATTAAGAAAGAGAATGTGAAAATTATTGTGAAATTCTGATGATAAAATTAATAATTTATATAATGATACTATATAAATGGTATTTAGGAGCAAAACGACAAAACGTTCAAAAATGACAAAAGGTGGTTCAAATAAAACCAATAAACGTTCAAATAAAAGAACCAATAAACGTTCAAATAAATTAAAGATTCAAGGAGGAGGAAATCTAAATTTATTAGTGTTATTAGCATCAATTGTAACAGTAAATGCTTTCCACCCGGGAGGATTGAGCGATGAATATAAACGAAAAGAAATACAAGAAAAAATAAATAATAACATATTAAAATCACAATATGGTGAATTATTGAAAGTTACACCAAGGTTTGTTAGTAAGACCCAAATTATCTTTGAAGGAACTCAAGAGAATAAACAAATATTAGAACAATTTATAAAAGAGAATGAATTATATGACGTTTTAGAAGTTAAACTATATAATGCAGGTGGACAAGGAGGTTCTTCAAATGTAGTGGAATTAAAAACAAAAACAAATACTTGGGATGCTTGGTTTTCCGGAAGTCCAGCATTCAGTCCTGAACAATTAAAAGATTTGATGAATCTGAATACAGCTGAATTAAACGAACAACAATTAAAAGAAATGGTAGATGCATCACCTAAACTAGGTGAAAATTACGCATTGTTTGGATAATTGAATTACTATACACACATTTTTTACATAATATGTATATTTTGTAAAAATAAAAAGAAAATGCGTACATTCTACAATCAAATCATATCACAAGACATCATATCCAACACATTCTTTTATCGCCTCTCTCATGTCCAAATATTTAATGGCAACCATACATATACCCATTGAAATCCAGGCAGACGGTACATACCAAACCCTCCTGGACAATGCAACTATCACAATGGAACCCCTCTTGGAAACAAACGTGCCTCGTCCCATTGATATACAAGAAAACAAAGAGGTTCTCGATATTCTCCGCGAATATTTACAGCCATTGACAATACAGCCACAAGAAATCAAAAAAAGAACCGGAAAAGCATTGAATAGCTCTTTCAAAAAATACCACACAAATCAATCCGTCAAATATTACCGCAATAAAGAGAAAATCCTACAAAATCGAACAGCGAAAAATAAATACACCGCAAGAGTCTATCATGACGAATAAAACAATTTAGTCATTTTTATTGTTAGAATATAAAATATAGTATATGTATCGTCGTACACTTCCATATACATCTATTCCTATAAAATCGTATATTGACGAAATTGACACGATTGAATTCGGCAACAATAAATATATAGTTGACTTATTGAATCGCAACAAAATTACGCAGGATGACATTGAAAGCATTATAAACAAGAGTTATGGTGTATACAGAAAACATCTTGAAAAAGAACGGCGCGAAAGACAATCAAACATAAATCCGCATGAAAGGGCAATGGCATCATTTACACGATATATTGTCCAACAAATAGAGAACCTTGTCAAAAAGAGGGAATATGACGAAAAAGAAAAATCCGAACAATTGACCCAAAAAATCAAATCCGCATTTGAAACGGTCCGAGAAAGCAAATACAAAAAAAGCAAACCAATGAAAACATACAAAAAAATTCTGCAAAATAAACAAAAACAAAAGAATCACGATGACAGAACCCGAAAATTCACAGAACGCCGACGTCAACAGTAGATTCTACCAATCAATTCATCTCGACAATCTCTGTAGGAGTTGTCGGTAAGATTCCAATGTAGTGAGTGGCGTTGTTGCATTTGTTCTCATATGTTCCAACAGAGAATGAAAGAGACCGAAATAATCGTAGCTGAAGAGAACGGCCATGCCAATTTCTCTGTCGGTGGAGAACATACATGCTGCAGCGAGGTCATACAACTGTTGGAATTCGGGAATATGTCTCGTTTTTTCATACACGGAATCTAAAAAGGCAGAGGCAATGGTTTCATCGTAATCCAGTTCGTCGAGGGTTTCTTCTTCATCTTTATCTCGGTCTTCTTTATCATCATTTTTCACACGAATCACTGTTGGACCCATGTTGAAATATTCGCGGAGAACTTGTCGATATTCCTTGTTGGACGAATATTGTATCATTCTATATCTATCAATGAATTCATTACTATTTATATGATATTATAACGTATGTATTATATCATATCTTCACAATTTTCACAATATTCAATATATTTTCAATTTCAATAAATTCGGGTATTTCGTTTCCAACAGTTCCATGAGTTCCTCGATTTTGATAATCTTGTTATCTTTCAATAACTCGGCACTTTCAAAAATGAAATCCATCGACATGTCAATAATAAACTGCGAGAACCGGTACGCATCTTTTATCAACTGCGAGATTTCGTCGTCCACCATCTCCTTGTACTTCTCGCTCTCCTGTGGATAAACCACATGCTGCCCCATTCCATAATACGTAATCATTTTATGCGCCAGTTTCAACGTTTCTTCGAAATCGTTAATCGCGCCCGTCGTCACCGAAATGCCCCAAAATTGCTCCTCCGCAATCCGCCCCGCCAATAAAACCATCAAATGCTCAAACAACGCCTCGCGCGTATATATATTCGTGTTGGAATTCTCAAACACGGTATACCCCGGCGAATGCGGTGCGGACAAATTGATAATCACTTTCGACACTTTCGAGTGGTGTTTGGAAAGCAATCCTACAATGGCATGACCCATCTCGTGTATGGCAATATGGTCAATAATATCCGATGTAAACTCGTGCTCATTTGGCTGCCAGCCTACCAACATTTTATTGCACACTGTCTCTATATCCTGCCGCGTAAACGTCGTCCGGTCTTGCCTCAATGCATTCAACATGGCCTCGTTCAACAAATTCTCGATTTGAGCGCCGGAGAATCCCGAGGTAATGTCCACCAAATCGCACTGTTGGAGAGAAGGGTCGCGCGGTTTTCCCAAGGCGTGGATGCGGATGATTGCATCGCGCGTTTTCTCGTCGGGATTGCCGATGAAAATGCGTTTGTCAATTCGTCCAGGGCGGATAAGAGCAGGGTCCAACATGTCGACGCGATTGGTTGCGCCGATGACAAAGACGCCGCTCGTATTTTTGAAGCCGTCGAGGGAAATGAGGAGTTCATTGAGCGTATTGTCGCGCTCGGCAGAAGCCGTTTCTCCGTCGCGGCTTCGACTGCGGCCCAGTGCGTCGATTTCGTCGATGAATATAATGCACGGAACATTCTCGGTTGCGAGTTTGAAGAGTTCGCGGATTTTGGACGAACCGACGCCGACATATTTGTCTTGGAATTCGGAGCCGGAGACGGCGATGAAATTTGTCCCGGCTTCGCCGGCCAGCGCTTTCGCAAGGAGCGTTTTCCCGTTTCCGGGGGGGCCTTCCAAAATGAGACCTTTGGGAGTTCGGACATTGTATTTGGCATATTTAGTGTAGTTTTGCAAAATGTCGATACATTGCTCGAGTTCGTTTTTGATGTTGTCGTAGCCGCCGACATCGCGAAAATCGACGGGGGATGTTTCCACGAGTTCGAAATGGTCGGAGCTTTTCTTTTTAGAAGATTTCTGAGAGGATGGTTGAAATCGTTGGAACTTTTGGTTTTGGTATTTGCTTCGTGTATGCGCATTTTTATTACGCATTTCGTCAAATGGAATCTGACCGGATTCGTCGTGCGGGTCATCGGGATAATTTTCATTGAAATCTTGCTCGAATTGTTGTAGAAACGGTTGTAATAATTTTTTATTGATAATGATACGTATTTCTCCGGTCGTTTCATTGCCCCGTATGTTTTCTTTTGGAATGTGGGAATAGCTAGTATCGGTTTCTGCGTCCAATTCATTCACCTTGTAATCTCTATCATCACGTCCTAATATTGCATCGGTTTGTTCTGTTATATTACGCGAGTTTAGCCGGCGAATGTATCTTTCGAAATATTTACGAGAAAATGGATACTTTTTCTCAGACATGTGAACGATATTGGATTCGTATACGTCATGTATATGACTGGGTCTAAGACTGTGTCTAACACTGTGTCTATGTGTATGTTTTGTATGTGTCCACGAATTCACAGATTGTGTCGTGAAAGAGAGAATGAAAATGACAATGGATGGTATTTTCATTTTATAGAGATAGTCTCATTGGTTTTATATATATTCTGATTTGTCTTTATTGATGATACTATACTGTAGGAAAAAGAAAAAGATAAATAATATCAGTTATTGTATATAGTATTCGAATGGCGACACAACCAACTGTACCAAAGGGTTTAGGTAGTATTACATTAATGCATAAAATAAATGACCCAAATAATAGCGGTGAATTTATATTAAAACTTGAAGAAGAAGGTCAACCACAAAAAAAATATGAAGGTAATTTTACCTCAGATAAAGATATTAATTTTGAAGATATTAATCAAAGTGAGTGGCTTAATAATGGGAATATACTTAGATTAACTTCTGATTTTACTACATTACAATTAAATCAAACAAATGTCAATATAAAATTTGTAATCGATAATAATGGAGGTGCCGGACCAGAACCTAATGTAAATGTAAATGTAACCATGGAAAAGAATGGTGATACTCTCACACTTACAATGAACGACGTAGTAAAACCACAAGAAAACACAGGCGGTGGTTCTCGTCGTTCAAAGTCATCTTCTTATAAACGTTCTTCCAAAAAGAATAGGAAGAATCGCAAACTTTCGCGTAGAAACCGTGATACACGAATTAAACAAAAGAAAACAAAACAAACAAAATAAAATAAAATGAATTCATATAACAAATACGAATTCATCATGGCCTCCACCACCAATAAAAACACCCCTGGAAATTATGCAGCGGAACAACAATTGTTCCAAGACCATCTCGATTTCCAACAGTACGCCCCTTACGGTAAACCGCAAACCACCTATTTCCCCGGAACCGGATTACTCCCCGGTAAAGTTTTCCACGACAACTTTTCGACCAATTATATCGAGGTCGAAGGATTCCTGCGAGGCACCGGCATGAGCAATTTAGTCAATCCGAAACCCGACGTAAAACCAGAACTCATCGACATGAAAAGTCTCGCCATTCACGAGAAGTTGCCCGTGTTATTACCTCGCGACCTCGTTTTAGACAAAGACCAGCGACCACTGTGGTCCTAATATCCGTCATTTCATCGAGCCAATATTCATCATCGAGATGTATATTGTCCACTGCATAATACGTCATGCAACACTCACGTCGCCAAAATATTTAATAACGCACATTCGGTCGCGCTGTTGCCTGCACCCCCGATTCACGCGCCGACGAGCCACCGCGCACCCAACCGTCCATGGCCAATTCTTCCACCGAATTCGACGGATTGTTGATAAACGACTTCAATTCGCGATTGAGCGGATACTCGGCGTAATCGATATAAGGCTTCTCGGTGGTGGGGTTCACACTCTTGCGGTTCTCAATCGATTCACCCTGTAGGAGTTGTGTTTCGAGGAGAGGGTCGCCTGCACCGCGGCCTAAATAAGGCACGGTGAGGAAAGGGCGCTGAAACAATTGAATCTTTTCGTAATCTCGACCACTTTGTGTATCTTTGAAGAGCACCGAGGATTCGTCGTCGATGACATAAGGTGCCTTTCCATAATTGTGCATCATGAACCCAGGTTGTTCAGAAGCAAAATTCTGTTCTTCAGGGGAATTGTTGGAAGGAAACACGTTGGTCACGCGATACTCACTGTATTTCTCATTCTGAATCGCATACTGCGTTTGCGAGACAACAGTGGACCGAATATCTGTTAAATTATTAAATGCGTACGACGATGTATTCATAAGGTCTAATATACATAGCATTCTAAAAAAAAATGTGCATTTTTATTTTGCTAAACAAAAATAAAAACAAAGGTTCGAGAACATGTCATCAATTTGTATGGCGTTCTAGATTTCGGGCACATGCAAATTTATTTCCCTCTTTGCACGAAATCATGCTTCCGTAACAAAACTCGGCAAACGCTTCTTGGTCATTCGGAATCGTCGTTGCCGGGTTCGACACAAACGGTTGCATCGACTGTTCAAACATGAGCTGGTCGCCTAAACTGCGGAACAGTTTGTCTGCAATATCGGGTTGGCCAGGATTCGCGTCCATGACCAATTGCTTGGCGTTTTCGAGGATGGCATTTTGCGTTTTTTCACCGAAAGAAGGCGGCGCCGGCTTCTTTTCCGGATTGTAGTCGTAATCGGGCAACATGACATTGGACAAAGGGTTCAACGGTGTCGGTGTGTCAAACACGAGCCCCCTATCAAACGTAGAACTTTCTAAAATTTCTAAAGCCGGATTTTCGAAATTCTCTTTGCTTTTGCCTTTTTTATGATAATGATGCAATACGTAAATGGCCAACAGACTGAGAACACTCACTATCAGAATGCGAACACTGTTGGAATACACATAGCCGATGATGGTAAGAATGATTACACTTCTCGAAATTGCGTTTAATTTTTGGTTATATGTCATGTCCTCTGTAGGAAAAAATTCCAACATGTGTTCGGTGTTGAGTAATACATTCGGGTTTTCTCCCCAGAATGGTATGCATGTTTTTTCATTTTTATCATTTGTATTGAATTCTTCTTTGAATACTTCCTGTAATTCTTCTGGTTCTTCCAATTCCTTCTTTTTTTCTTCTTTATTCAATACCATGTATATATGAATATAAGAACATATTTACAGTCTTTTTTTCATTACATTCACTCTTTACTCATATTTTATCCAGTGTCTAACATCGGACAATTACTGTATTTTTCCTAGAAAATTAAGAGCATAGATGGAGTGCACATGAACACTACACAATCATCTCTTTTTTAATGCATGTATCATCGACTTGAAACGAATCGCATTTTTTGGTCTGTGGGACAATATGAAGAACACATTTCGACTTTTCGCCGTAGAGCGGTTCTGTGCATCCTTTGTGTAGTTTCAATCGTTTTACATTTTTCAGCGATTTTGCACAACGCGACCGGAAATTTTCATAGCGTTTGCGAACATCGTCATAGGTAAGATAAGACCTTTTATTCAACATCGTGTTCACTACTTCGTGTAATTCGTAGATGTATCTCGAGAACGTATCGCGATTTTTCATGTGACACATGTGCAGAGGCAGCTTCTCGAAATTATGTTTTAGATTTTTGCGGCATTTCCCACAGGGTAATACATATTGAAGGTGTTTGATAAAGTCCATGTAGTGACGTTTCTCTGTGGGAGTGGGATGGACAGGGTAATTAAAACTGGTGGTATGCAAGAAATGCCAGGTGCCGGGTCCCCATACGGTTGTGAGCATGCCGTCGTTACTATTGTATTCTTCCTGTGTGAAATGGTGGTCTTTTAATTGCAGTTTTTGGGTTTGATTGTTTCTTTTTTTTATTGTTTTTTGGGTTTGATTCTTTTTCGTGTTTGATTTCATTGGGTGTTCTTTATTATACTATATTATTCTCTTACAATAAAAAAGTATATATTTTTATTACGTATTCTTCGTAGTCGGAAAAAGGGCTAAATCATCGAATGATACTGCGATTATAATGAAAAAATATTTTACATTGCTAGATATATATGAATATTGTCACATACATTTACGAGAAAACTCGAAATTATCACAGTCTCATTCTTGGCCTGATTTTATTCGCTGTATTTGCCATTATTGGATATTACGCGTATCAGAGATATTTTATAGCGAATAAACAAAAAAAGAAGCCGTTCGAAAATGTTGCGAATGCCACCAATCAACAACCTGTTGTCAAAATCTACTACTTCTTTACGGACTGGTGCCCATATTGCCAGAAAACCAAAGATGCATGGAATGATTTTAAAACATCGGCCAGCGGAACCCTTGTCAATGGATATTTAGTAGAATGTATTTCCGTCAATTGCACGGAAGACAATGGTGATAGTGCGCAGACGGAATTTAAGGAAAAGAACGGCATTGAACCGACCCCTGCTGAAGTGACGCATCTCATCAATCAATTCCAGATTAATGCGTATCCCACCATTAAAATGGTGAAAGACGACGAAACCATTGATTATGACGCGCAAATCAACTACGACAATCTAAACAAGTATATGAAGACGGTTCTTATCGAATAAAATAATCGATATACATAAGACAAGAAAAGACAACACAATATAATACAAGAAAAAAATCCAACACAAGAAAAGACAACACAATATAAAAATCAACGATTCAATGAATCGACCCAGATTTGCATCTGAGTCGACCCCTTCTCTATCAATGTCTTGCGCTCCTCCGACTTCGAAATCAAATAAAACAGATATTCAATCGAGAATGACTGCGATTCGAGGTTCAATTGATAAGGAATCCTGTAGGATAAATCGTTGATAAATAACCGGCTCTCCATCAGTTTGTTCAATAATCTTCCCATATAGTCGAAAAATGTACTTTGCCCATTTATTTTGCACATTTCGTCGGAATAACAAATCGGCGGCAAAAGAATGCCGAAGATGCGGTGAATGTTTTCTTTTCCAACAGATTCGACACAGGGTGATAGTGGGTAATTCATATGAATGCCGCCGTCGATATAGCATTCTTCGAGTATTTTTTTTTCTTTGTTTTTATCTTTATCATAATCTTTATCCTCATCTTTCTCTTCATCCTCTACTACGATAGACGTTTTTAGTGGCGCGAAAAAAAGAGGAACGCAACAGGAAGCATACACGGCATCCACCAATTTCCATGTAGGATGTGTCTTGTGTGAAATATCGCGCCATTGGAAAGTGTTGATTTCCGTTGCAAAAATATGGAGGTCGATATTCGAATACGCGTAAAACTCGGCAAGGGTGAGGTCGAGGTCGAACCCGATGGATTGTAGGAGAGGCTTGAAAAAATCGTCCATGAATGTCCGTGTGAAAATGCCCCATGTATCGGCAATGGTCAACAAGTTCTCGGGCAACACTGTCCACACTTGATGCCAGGGGCGTTTGATAATATAATTATCTACGACATCAAACTCGAGTTTCATTGCAATAATGGCGCCAATCATAGAACCGACAGATGTCGCGTAAATCGATTCGATTTTATCCATCTGTAGGAATCCGGATAAAAAACAGTAACGTAATGCACCATAGGTTTTGAGTCCCCATACCGAGCCACCGGAGAGAACTAGATGCCGTATTTCACATGCGTCTTTTCTTTTGTCTTTTTCTCTTTCTTCTTCTTTTTCTTCTTCTCTTTTCTCGTCGGCTTCCATTTGAAACAAGTTCTCGAAATATTCTTCCATTTCCATTACCATTACTAAAACTAAGAATCCATTTCTCTTTATTGTTTTCGTTGTCAAAAGTATAATCTATTCTTTGTATCCTATATATTTAGGAAAGGACGCATCATGTCATGTTTGCTCTATGTTACAGAAGAAGAAGCAGCGAAGAAACTCAATATCGACGACCTGTATGAAAAGAAACACCGCCGTGATTTACGTCAAATCTCGAATTTCAATAAACTGCTCGGCCGCGTCCATAAACGCATACAAACCACCGGACGAAACAAACGAAACGAGAAACAGATTTGGTACACCGTCCCCGAATTCTTATTCGGAGAACCGACCTATGATTACGGTGAATGCGTCGGTTATTTGGTGACGAAATTGGAGGAGAACGGGTTCTACGTGAAATACATGCATCCGCATACTCTGTTCGTGAGTTGGGAAAACTGGATTCCGACGTATGCACGCAACGAGTTCAAGAAACGCACCGGAATCGTGGTAGACGAGAAAGGCAATGTGTTGGAGAAAAAAGGCGACAAAGAAAAAGAGGAGGAGGCATTGCATGAAGACCCGCTGTTTCAACAACAGAAAATGCAGAATCCAACAGGGACATCGACCTCTATGAAAGATAGACGCTTCACGCCGATTGACCAGTACAAACCGAAAGGCAATTTGGTCTACCACCCGGATATTTTCGAGAAGATTGAAAAGAAAGTGCAGTTTTCATAGGAAAATGTTATATAACGATTTCCCAAATAATATGGAAATAGTTATATTATTATCAAAGCGACATCGCGCTATTTATAGCTTGAGAACCGACCATGCCACATTTCCAGAATCTGTGTTTTGGTTGACAAGGAGAAGTGATGTACCAGTCACACCGCCAGTAGTTCCTGTAGGAATATAGTAATAATAAGGCGGTACAGTAGTTGGTCCGACCGCTGTCATAGTCACTACAGTTGTATTTGGGTTCAAACCGGATGGGACAATGTTGTACACATATACTTCTGAATTATTTAGAGCACCGTTGAATGTGGCAATACCAGAAGCAATGAAGGCATTTCCAGTAGGGCCTTGTTGGCCGGTTGGTCCTTGTTCACCTGTAGAACCTGTACTACCTGTTGGTCCAGTAACAGTGCTTGCAGCACCGGCCGCACCGGCAGCACCAGTTGGTCCTTGTTCACCTGTAGAACCTGTACTACCTGTTGGTCCAGTGACAGTGCTTGCAGCACCGGCGGCACCAGTTGGTCCAGTGACAGTGCTTGCA
>Ga0114978_10000364_pt1 | contig 37731 bp, 22 predicted proteins | sample S_140212_EF_Meta_FD_87027 | JGI IMG/M metagenome (GOLD analysis project Ga0114978, IMG submission 87027) | Freshwater microbial communities from Lake Simoncouche, Canada to study carbon cycling - S_140212_EF_MetaG | ecosystem: Environmental > Aquatic > Freshwater > Lake | place: Lake...
ACCTTTGGTATTTACGGTAACATAAGTTTCACCTTGTAATTTTAACGAATCAAAATCTATAAATCGTTGATCAATAAAGTTTTTAGCATATAAAACCACTACAATACTTGCGGCATGTATTCCAAAATTTCCGGCCAATATATCGATGAATAAACCGAAGAAAAATCCACCTACCAAAATTCCATATTTGTTAATATTGATAGGAGTAATAAAAAACAAAAGTAGGTATGGCATTGGCCTAAGCCAAACACCCATATCAACCTGTTGAATGATAAATGCTTGTAAAAAAGCAAGAACGGCTGCAATGATAAATAATCTTAAAAAAGCGATCATTTTACTTCATCGATTATAGGGTTAGACAAAGAGTCAATTTCTAAATGGTAGTTGTTTTTAATACAATACACTGTTTGCAATCTACTGAAATCTGTTGACAGCTTAATGGTAATTTGATGGAAATTAGAATTGTTTTTTTGTGATACTTCTTTGATAGTTCCAATAGGAATATTTGGAGGGAAAATAGAGGAGTAGTTACTGGTAACCACTTCCATTCCCTTTTTTAAAACTTCAGTTCTATTTACTTCCTTTAAATCAGCCACGGTATAATCCATTCCGCTCCATCCAATTACACCTTGACGCAATTCGATTTTAGGGATATAAGGAGTGATTTCAAATTTGCTATTTAAAACAGACATACCGCGTGAAAAGTTCTCTGCAGTATTGATAATTACCCCCACAACTCCCGTTGGTGAAATTACCGCCATTCCCTCTAAAATACCTTGGTTTTTACCTTGGTCAATAATGAAATAATTGTTTCGGCTATTTACAGTGTTTTTTACAATGTTGGCCCTAATATACGTGTAAACTACTTTGTAATTGCTGAGTGATTTTGAAATAGAATCAAAATAGGTAGTGTCTTTAAATACATTGACAGCGGTTTTATTGATGGGTAATTGACTTCTTAACCGCAAGTTTTCTTGTCGCAAGCCTTCATTTTCGTTTTTCAGATTCAAATAGGATGAAACGTTGTTTCTCCATTGGTCAATGGTTCTGAAAAAGGAAATACTTGAATTGTAATAGTAACTATGCTGATAAATTTGAAAACGCATTATTTGGTTTACGGCAAAACCGAACAAAAAGAATGCAAGCAAAGGGTAGGAGTTTCTCTTAAGCCATTGCAGAACAATAAACATACGTTACTGTATTAAGCTGTCATTAAGAACTTGAATTTGCCAATATTTTTCAAAGCAGTACCGGTTCCGCGAACAACCGCACGCAAAGGATCTTCAGCAATACTCACTTTTAATTTTGTTTTGGCAGCAATTCTTTTATCTAAACCTCTTAATAACGCACCACCGCCAGTTAACCAAATACCATTTGTTAAAATATCGGCACTTAATTCTGGTGGAGCTTGTTCAAGCGCTCTTAGAATTGCTTCTTCAACTTTCATGATGCTCTTGTCTAAAGAACGGGCAATTTCATTATAAGATACATGGATAGATTTTGGAATACCTGTCATCAAATCACGGCCAAATACGGCGTAATCTTCTGGTGGATTTTCCAATTCTTGCAATGCACTACCAATATTGATTTTGATTTTTTCTGCAGTTCTTTCGCCAATAAGCAAGTTGTGCTCTCTTCTCATGTATTCAACAATGTCTAAGTTGAATTCATCTCCAGCAACACGGATACTTTCGTCGCAAACAATACCACCAAGTGCAATAATTGCGATTTCAGTAGTTCCACCTCCAATATCAATAATCATATTACCAGAAGGTTGCGTTACATCAATTCCAATACCTACGGCAGCTGCCATTGGTTCGTGAATCAAATAAACTTCTTTTGCACCGCTTCTTTCAGCACTGTCTTTTACCGCACGTTTTTCAACTTCAGTAATTCCAGATGGAATACAAATAACCATTTTTAATTGGGGACTAATCCAATGTTGGCGTTGATTCATCATTTTGATCATACCGCGAATCATATGCTCAGCCGCTTGGAAATCTGCAATTACCCCATCTTTCAATGGACGAATTGTGCGAATCCCTTCATTTTCTTTACCAAACATTTGCATTGCATCTCTACCAATGGCAATTACATTGCCTGTATTGCGCTCAATTGCAATGATAGAAGGCTCGTCAACAACGACCTTATCCTTGTGAATAATTAAGGTATTGGCCGTCCCTAAATCGATGGCTAATTCTTGTGTCAGAAAACTAAAGATTCCCATTAAAAATTTGTTTATTATACTAAATAATTACAAAAGTACAGCAATATTTACGAATGATGTATTTTTTTTAAAAATTCTTTCCAAAACCAATGTGTAAAATGGGTTTTTGCCAATTATTTTCTTTATAACCATACCCATATTCTAGCCGAACATCATACCCAAATATTTCTACGTTTAAACCATAACCCATTCCAATCAAATAGGGATTTCGGGCTGCGGTTACCGATATTTGGTAATTCGGATTGGTAAAAATGTAGGTATTGAAAGGATTGTTAGATTCTTGCGGTGTTTTGCCAATAAAAGCGGTACCCACATCGCAAAATGCAACAAGCGTTAATGTTTTGAAAAATCGCGATTCAATTACCCCTATGGGTAAGAATTGAACTGGGCATATTGTAAATTCTGTTTGGCTACAAATACTGCTGCTTCCAATTCTATCTCCAGCGTAAAATCCTCGAACGTAACCGGCACTTTGAATTTGAAGGAAATCATTTCTGTTAATTAAGCTAATTTGACTGGCATTGAATTGGTTTTCATTGATCCAGCCCTTGCTTCCCCCAATAAAATTTAAAATATACGATTCACCCAAGGCATATTTTGCATTTAATACGCTTCGTAGCTTGAAATATTTTGCATTGTACTCCGCCAAGCCATTCAATTTCAAATAACTACTATTCTTAATTTCGTTATTGTAAATTGTGATTTGAGGGACATAAGTAGCGCTCATTTGAAAAGTGAAATTTGAATTTCTATGTAAAATTTGCTTGCTATTTATGTTGGCGCAAAATTCCAAACCTGTAAAATGCTGATTTTTGTTTTGGAATTCAGATAATCCAGGACTGCTATTTAAATAGATAATTTGCTGAAATTGATACGTACCACTCGCTGATAAAGCAATAAAAGGATATTTTTTGGTAATTTTTTGCTTTATAAAAAAGGTTCTATTTCTATTTGACGATAAATTGTTCTCTGTAACGTATTCCCTTAATCTGTAATCAAATTGGGTATTATATTCAAGTTTGGAATTGATTAAATAATTATGTGCAAATGAAAATCCAATCCTTCGTCGATTTGGATTGCTAAACGCGGTAAAATCGAAAATGTGCTTGTTGTTAGAGCTTGCCAATTTCCCATTGAAGAATAAAGTGTAAAAGGAATTGAAGAGCGATTTTATTGGTACATCAATGCTGTAAGGCAAATTCATTTCTTGATTGCTCAAAACAAAATTGGCTTTGCATGCATAAAACCAATTTTCGTAAGGCAATTGAATGGGGTCTTTGATATTCTCAATGATTGAATAATGTTTGCGTTTTTTATTCAGCGAAATTTTAAAGTTGCTCAAAAAATAACCATACGAAGTATCAGATATTGTTGACTTGGTCTCAATTTTCTTTGACTTTAAGGTGTCAAAGGAATAAGATTTTGGCCTAAAAGTATCTGAAAGAACAAATTCATCACCAACACCCAATTCGTTTATGTAAAACCTTTTATCTGAGTAAAAACAATCTAAAATAGATGATTTGCCATTGGATAATGTTTGATGGTAAAACAATCCTTTGGTATCCAAAGCCTTAACCACATTGTTTTCAAGGAAAATTAAACTTTGTTTAGACTCACAACTTCTTATAAAACTTAGTCTAACGTTGTTTTCACTGATTAAGTTCTCCAAAACTACGGGAAAGTTCGTTTCCTTATCAATGTATAACGTTGTTGAAATACGATTTGAAAGATGGTTGATTTTAGAAACTTGAATTTCAGAGATTCCTGTTGCCAAAATACTGGAATATGTGAGCGTATCTTGTCCACTATATACAAAATCTACGATTTTTTCGTTTGAATTGCCAATCAATCTTTTTTCAAGCGTTTTGCCCGATAAATTCATCAAATAACTATGTCCATCCAATTCATAAATGGTGTAAAAACTATCTCTAAATATTTTTAAATCATGAAAATATCCTTTCTTACCTAAAGAAAGTGTTTTGTTATTCAATTTGAAAAACCAATTCTCATTTTCGAAATAAATGAGGGCTTGAACCTTATTGTTATGATAGATTGATGTTGAATTAAATCTAAGAGAAGGATAGATACCCACAAAATTATTTTGGAATACAGATTGATACTTGTCTAACTGTTTGAATACAATTCTCTGATATAACGGAAAATCTATTTTCAATAGGGCTTGTGCTTCAAGATTCTCGGTTTGAACTGCAGTCACAATTCCACCGTTGTATTGAGATTTACTTATTTCATGATCGAAATTGATTTTTCGTTTCGACTTGAAATTTTCAATTTCTAATTTCCTTTCAAATAACCAATCGCCAAAGCTGATTCCAAATTGGAATCCAAATGAATTCTCAAAACTATTGGCAGATTTAATCAAATTCCAAAACGCACTGTTAAACGATTTCCCTTTTTCTTTTTCAAACAAATACCACAACACTGTTCCAAAAATATGCTGCTCTGCCTGTGGAATATTGTTGATATTATTGAATTTGCCTTGGTTGTTATACATTTCGAATTTCTGGAAATCATTCAAATGAATGCCATTGGCAAAATAATTGACAAATCCATACAACAGCCAATCTGGAATGCGCTCGGCATAGGCATTATCCGATTTTTCTTTAAGCGTCAACCCAAATAAATATTCATCAATGAACTGTTTGGCAATGCCATACCTCAATTGAACTTTTAAATCCAATAAATTCCCTACAAAAAACACAGGAAAATAAATCGCACTTACTTCGTGTGAGTTTATTTTCTGCTCGAAATTTCCGGTGAAATGTCCTTTTTGATAATTTTGATATTCACCCAATTCATTAAATATAATTAAGTGCACTTTATCGGTCATTTTGTACAGTAAATTCTTTTCCAATTCCAACACCGTTGACTGGGCAATCTTAAAGATTGTGTCCATTTTGCTTTTGTGTTCTATTGAATTATAGTCAATACCCTTGAGTGCAATGATTTCAACCTGTCCTTGTGAAATGGCTTTGGCATTGTTAGCAATGATCTGCCCCATAGCAATATCCATAGAGAATAACGTTCCCAATATGCATATAATTCCTTTTAATATGGACTTCCACTTGAACATAAATGAGTATGCTCAAAAATAGTATTATAATTTGGCATTTGAAATATTTGAAGTGTAATTAAAGGTGTGAATACTTAAAAAACGAAATTCGAAAGTTTGTTTGTAATTTTGTAACAAATTATATGTATATGGAAAATTCACAATATTATATCGACTTAGAAGATCAATTCGGCGCTCACAACTATCATCCGATTCCTGTTGTTATTGAAAAAGGGGAAGGTGTTTTTGTTTGGGATGTTGAGGGAAAACAATATTTTGATTTTTTATCGGCATATTCTGCTGTTAACCAAGGACATTGTCATCCAGCTATCATCAAAGCGTTGAATGATCAGTCTCAAAAGTTAACGCTTACAAGCCGCGCATTTCACAACAATATATTGGGGGAGTATGAAAAATACATTACCGAGCTGTTTGGGTATGATAGGGTATTGCCGATGAATACAGGTGTAGAAGGCGGTGAAACAGCAATTAAGCTTGCACGTAAGTGGGCCTATGAAGTGAAAGGCATTGCAGAAAATCAAGCTGAGATAGTTTTTGCTGAGGGAAATTTTTGGGGTAGAACCATTGCTGCCATTAGCTCAAGTACAGATAGCGACAGTTACAATAACTTTGGTCCTTTTGTTCCAGGATTTTCAATAGTAGCTTACAATGATTTGGCTGCTTTGGAAGAAAAATTCCAGAATAAAAATGTCTGCGCATTTATGGTTGAACCCATTCAAGGCGAAGCGGGCGTAGTAGTTCCAGATAATGGATATTTAAAAGGAGTGAGGGACTTATGTGATAAATACAATGTACTTTGGATTGCCGATGAAGTTCAAACCGGAATAGGTAGAACAGGTAAATTATTTTGTTGCCAGCATGAAAATGTGAAGCCTGATTTATTGATATTGGGTAAAGCTTTGGGAGGTGGGGTACTTCCTGTAAGTTGTGTGTTAGGAAACGACGAAGTGATGTTAACCCTAAAACCCGGCCAACATGGTAGCACTTTTGGAGGAAATCCTCTGGCTTGTGCCGTTGCTATGGCATCTTTAAAAGTGATAGAAGATGAAAAATTGATTGAAAACGCAACCAAAATGGGAGCGTTATTTAGAGAAAGATTAGAAAATATGAATTTTCCTATTTTCGAATTGGTTCGTGGCAAAGGATTATTAAATGCAGTTGTTGTAAAGCCTTTTGGCAATGGAAAAACAGCATACGATATCTGTATTGCGTTAAAAAACAACGGATTATTGGCAAAACAAACACATACCCATATTATACGTTTTGCACCTCCGTTGGTAATTAATGAAGCTCAAATTAACGAAGCTTGCGATATTATTGAGAAAACAGTAAAAGAAATGTTGTAATAGTTTTTGGATTGTAAAAATATTTATCCTATTTTTGCACTCCCTAAAACGACGCTCGGGTGGCGGAATAGGTAGACGCGCAGGACTTAAAATCCTGTTGGCAGTAATGTCAGTACGGGTTCGATTCCCGTCCCGAGCACCATGCGGAAATCTCTTTTTCCGATATTAATTCCCCTAATAATTTTTGCATGTGGGAAGTCCTTGCCTAATGGTGCAAGGTATATATCAGACACCGATACTACTTTCTCTGCCGATATTCGTTCAATCTCTGCGAAAATCAATCTTGAACCGGGTAATGCTGAAAATTATTACCTGAGAGGGAATTCTTTTTACTTTTCTAACAAATTCAAGGATGCCATTGTTGATTTGAATACTGCAATCGCCATCTCTCCCCAAAATCCATTGTACCACTTGCGTATTGGCGAAAGTTACTTGTCACTTGACTCAGCAAATTATGAAGGCGCAAACAAACATTTGAATGAAGCCATTCAATTAAACCCCAAATACGATGAAGCCATATTTCTATTGGCTAAATTGAATGTTGCGCGTCAACAATATGCCGAGGCTGAGAAGTTGTTAGATAGAATTATCGAAATGCCAGATTATAAAGAAAAGGTACTTGTTCTTAAATCTGTTGCTTTAAAAGAGCAGAAAGACACCATAAAAGCCATTCAAATTATTGATAAGGTTTTGGTGATTAATCCCAATAACTTTGATGCAACCATGCAAAAGGCCATGTTTATATTGGAAAAAGATCCGAGTATGGCCCTTAAGTACATAGACAAAGCCATTGTTTTAAATGAATTTAGCGATGAAGCAATCTATACCAAAGGATTGTTAATGCAGCGAATGGGAAATTATAAAGATGCAGTTAAGCTGTACGAAAAAGTAAACAAAATCAACCCTTTCCATGTGTTAGCTTATTACAATAGAGCAGTTGTAGAGAATTTATTTGAAAACTACGATGATGTTATCAAATATTGCGATAAATGCACAGAATTGAATCCAATGTTCGACAAAGCTTACACCTTGAGAGGTTATGCAAAGATGTCGCAGCATAAAAACGTGGATGCAATCGACAATTTCAATAAGGCATTGAAATTGAATCCAAATTCAGCCATAACCAAAGAGTATTTGAATCAGATTCATAAATAATAAATTTCAAACAGCACAAAAAAAAGGCCCGAATTGGGCCTTTTTCATTTTATGTAGTTTAATATTTTTTTAATATTATTTAGCTAAACTCAATCTCCAAGTGATTTCGTCACCTTGGTTGTTTATCCATCTTCTTCTTAACACCACGTTTGTAGCTGAGATATTTTCAATTACCCAATCATAATTCATGAAATTTACATTTTTTCCAGCAGGATCTGACATGTTCCACGCTGCATCCACAGGAGTAGAAGTAGGGTCGCACTTGTTTGCACCTGGATTCCAATTGTAAGATGTAGCAGATGTAAATGTGTAAACATCATCTTTGTCGCAAGCAGTGTATGTTTCTTGCACTCCACTTTTTCCGGAACTATCTGTAAATGAAATACCTCTCCAAGTGTGCATTTGGAATATTTGTTGGTTGTTTTTACCGGTGATGTCATTTGCGTCAGCCGTTGTGCTGTCTTTTCCGCATGAAGCAATAAATCCTACTGCCACTAGCGCCAATCCTAAAAATACTTTTCTCATATTGTTAATTTCAAATATATAGTATATTCAAAGTAAATTCAACGTTTCTAAAAAAAACTTGTACCAATTTTAAACTAAAATCTAATTTCCTTGTCTTAAATCATTGATTACTTCAGCAGCCATTTGTAAGCCAAATAATGCCGGCATAAAAGAAATTGTACCGTAAAATGACTTCTTAAAATTAGAACCGTCTGTAAGTCGTAGGCTTTGCCTATGCAATGGGCCATAATTGAAAACCGTTTTAAATCCGCTGTAAATCTTATGTTTATGCAGTCTTTTTCTTACGATTTTAGCAAAAGGACAATTATAAGTTTTTGAAATATCTACAACCTTTACAGCGCTTGCATCAGTTTTGCCTCCTGCGCCCATGCTGCTGATAAACCTTTGGTTTTCTTCAACGCAGGTAATTATCAAAAATAACTTCGGAGAAACCGAATCAATACAATCCATTACATAATCGAATTTGTTGTTTCTAATCAATGCAATTGTATCGTCTGGACGTTGAAACTTGTCAATTACTGTCAATGATATGTTAGGATTGATATCCTTTAATCTATTTGCCATTACCTCCGCTTTGCCCATTCCAACGGTTGAAGTAAGTGCAGGCAATTGTCTGTTTTTATTGGTGTTGTCTACAATATCTCCGTCAACGATTGTCATTTTACCTACACCCGCTCTGCAAACGAATTCAGCAGCAAAGCTGCCAACACCACCCAATCCAACAACCAATACATTGGAATTGATTAACTTGCCTAATTGATCTTCTCCCAATAGAAGTTCAGTTCTTTCTAACCATGAAAAATCTGCCATGTTTGCAAAAATAATGTCAGATTTTCATAGTTTTGTTCATATTATTCCATTTTTTCATTAACATTGACTTGTGAAATCCATTAAAGCTAGAATTTTATTATTCATTTCAATATTTACATATACATTCAATTTGAATGCACAGTCTCAAATAAGTGAAAATCCAACTAAATCACCAATATTGTCGCCATCCGCAAAACTGGTATTTAACAACAGTGGTTTTCAAAACATATTTCCATTAACCAATGATAACAAATATTTTGTAATTGCTCAACTCAAAGCAGGACTTGAAATAGGCGACATTTCTGATTTATCGTCTAATGTGATATCATCATATGGCGATATCATCCATTTGAATGTTTCAAAATTTGAATTACAGTCATTGTCCCTCGATACAAGATTTCAATATATTGATGTAGCAAGTAGATTCAATGCTCCTAGGTTTCAAAATGACAAAGGTAGGATTCATTCTCATGTACCTGAGGCTCAGGTTTTATTGGGTTCCCAATCCAACAACGCAATAAAAGGGAAGGGGGTTTTGGTTGGGATTGTAGATATCGGATTTCAATTGGATCATCCAACTTTTTATGATGGGAATGGAAATCAATATAGGGTATTGAGATTTTGGCAACAAAATGGTACTTCAGGTAAAAGCCCAGGAAACTATGGCTATGGTCGCTTATTGTCGAATCAATCAGCAATATTGGCTGAATACGACAATGATGGAACACACGGCACCCACGTGGCTGGAATTTCAGCCGGATCGGGCTTTCAATCACCCAATAATATGTATCAAGGAATGGCACCAGAGTCAAATATGGCATTTGTATCTATCAAATACGCCAACGATACCCTTGGTGGAAGCGCCAAAGGTGATTATTTGGTTGCTAATTCAACCATTTTAGATGGTTTCGATTACTTGATTAAATATGCAGACTCTATAAAAATGCCGGTTACATGTAATTTGAGTTGGGGGATGCACACTGGCCCGCATGACGGAACCTCAATATTTGATTTGGCGGTTAAAAATATTGTAAATCAAAAGAGCAAATGGGGGACGAAACCCTACGGCAGAGCCATAATTGGCGCCAATGGAAACGATGGAAGAAGCAATATGCATTTGGGTTTATCGTTGAATAACGATACTTTTCATACTTTGGCAATGGATAGAAGCAGAACGAATTACAAAGATGAGAATATATACTGTGACTTTTGGGCCGAAACTGGTTCTAAATTGAAAATTCAAGTGAGCTTGGTTGATTCTAACAATCAAGAAATTGTAAGTTCTGGATTTGTAGATTTTCATCAAAACAATGTATTAAGTAATAATCTTATTTCTGGAATTGATACTTTTGGTTATGTACTGTCTTTTCAAAAAGCATATATAAACAATGGGAAATCGAATTGTTTGCTAGTAGCGCAAAGCGCAGGACATAAAAGATTTATAAAAGTTTCCTTTACTGGAGTCGGTTATGTAAATGGTTGGAATTCAGGCAGAACCTATCAATGGACATCAGGAACATTTAGGAGTTATATAGGATCACTTTATCCTTTAAATTTCGTAGAGGGTGATGAGAATTCATCAATGGGTGAAAATGGAGGGACAGGTAATTGGGTTACCAGTGTAGGAGCCTATACAAACAGAAAAGAGTGGGTTAATTTTGAGGGAAAAGCTAAGTCCGACAATAACTTAAAAGTAGGAGAGTTGGCATCGTTTAGTAGCCGTGGTCCAAGAATAGATGGAAGAATGAAGCCCGACGTAACAGCGCCTGGTCAATTAGTGGCTTCAGCTGTTAATTTCAGACAAGTTCCAGGCTGGATGACTGATGAAATTATCTATAAAACCAAATATAATGGCAATGATGTGGTTTGGGCATTGTTTAGTGGAACAAGTATGGCAGCCCCTCATGTGAATGGCATTGCAGCTTTGGTTCTTCAAGTTTCAAGTACATTAAATTCAGCGCAGATTGCAGAAATTTTTAGAATTACAGCCCAAAGAGATAGTTTTACAACCCAAGATTCGAATAATAATTATGGTTATGGGAAGGTAGACGCATTGAATGCAGTGAAATATGTACTTAATTTAAATTCAGTTAGCTCTATTGAAAATGATTTTAAACCAGTACTATATAAAAAAGACAATTGCTTTAAATTGAGCGATTTAAATGGAATTACCGAAACATTTAATTTAAGTATTTATGATGCTCTAGGGAGAGAAATATTTAAAGGTATTTCATCAAATAACACTTGGAACTGTAATTCAAACTTTTCAGACGGTATTTATTATTACCGAATTCAAGGAGCATCAAGATTCGCCAAAGGCAGAATTATTATCGAAAACTAATTGGCGTTTTTCCAATCAATATACGATTGAACGTGTCTAGTCTTTTTGTTGTCGTAGATGTCAGAGATGGTAACCATGATTCCAGTTTCCTCAACATCACCAAAGTGATCGTTTATAGCTGTACCAAAGGTTTTCATGGTAGGACTTAGATTCATGTAAGAATTAAAGAGGGGTGGGATGTTTTCTCCCATAGCCCTGACTCTTAGATTTAATATCTGATGAGCCTCTTTATAGGTTAGGTCTTTTATTTCCTCAATAAATTCGGCACATTCAAACTGTCGATTTATTGGCTTTAATGGTCGAGCCAATTCTTCAGTATCTGGGAAGATTGTTTCCATAAATGCAAGAATTGTATCTCTCGCTTCAATATGAAAATCTGTGTACATGGTAATTTTTCCGAAAAAATAATTCATTTCTGGATTATCAGTAACCAAAGCTCCCAAGCCATCCCATAAATTATCTAATGAAAATAATCCTTTTCTACTTTCTGCACTTGGTTGATATTCAGGCTGAACAAAGCTTCTACCTAATTCAATGGTTGAAGGAAAGTAGTCTTGCTTTAACTTCTCCGAATATGTAAATATTTCAGTTGTAGATAAATGATAGTTTCCTGATTCATCCTTGGCATCTCGGCAAAGTATAAATCGATATCCACCAACAATTTCTTCATCTACTGGATTCCATACAATGAGTTGATTATAAGCGTATTTGCCAGTGTCGAATTCATCCAGATCTATAGATTTCCCGGTGCCACCACCAGCTAGTCTGAAGGATACTTCGCGCAAACGACCAACTTCTTTCAATAAGTTGGGTTTGTCGTTGCCATTGAATATAAATATATGATTACCAACGTTATTCGTTGGTCTAACAAAAATATCTTTGGTAAGTTCAGATTTTAAAATCTGCCTATCTATCTTATCAATGATTTTTTCCATAGTTTTATAAACTTCGGGAAGTTAGGAATTAGAAACGAATTCTCTTGTTAAATTGTTTTTTATTTGATAAACAAAATTTTTCAATTGCTGTGCATCTGCCCACAATTTTTTCTTAGAGAATTTTGTGTATTCAATTGGTTTACCAAAATATACAGTGATTACTTTACCTTTTTGTTTATATAGCTCATCGGGCAATAAAAGCATTTCAATATTAAATTTTAAAGATAAGAATTTACGAAAATTTGCCACATTATAGAACATTTTAGAGTTCTCGCCCTCTATAAAAGTAGGCACAATGGGTAATTGGTGCTCAATACTCTTGCTAATGACGCTTTTTTGCCATGGCAAATCCGTTATTTTGCCATTTATTTTTCTTGAGCACAAACCTGCAGGAAACACCAATATCGCTTTATTTGATTTGTATTCATTCGAAATTAACGATAAATGATTTTTGCTATTTTTGCTCAGTTTGTTAACCGGAATAAAATGATCCTTCAACGGAGCAATATGCATGAGGATATCGTTTGCCAAGAATTTAAAATCGTCTCGCACTTTTGATACACCAACCATCAAGGCCATGCCATCCAATCCACCCAACGGATGATTAGAAGCTACAATACAACCACCAGTTTTGGGTATGTTCTCTAATCCCTCAAAAGTAATTTTAGCACCCATCACATCAATAGTATACTGAGCAAAATCAACTCCATTAAGGTCATTTCCTTCCCTCAAAACGCGGTTCATCTCATCTTGATGAATGAAATTCTTGAACCACGTTACTATAAATTTAGGTATCCAAAATTTGAGTTTTGGACTCTTTTCTTGCAAAATTTTATCAATATCTATTTGCAAGACATCCTTCATTTTGTTTCTAAAATTGCTTTTTTAGTTGCTTCTAGTATTTCAAATGCTGCTTCAGAGCTGCTAGATTCTGAATAAACCCTTAAAACTGGTTCAGTTCCGCTAGGTCTAATCATTACCCAGCTTCCATTGTCTAGTCTGAATTTAAATCCGTCTGTATCTTCTGTTGAAACAACAGTATACTTTCCAAAATTAGTATAACTATTTGATTTACAATTTGAAATAATCAATTCCTTCAACTCATTGTTCATGTGTAAATCATAGCGCTCAACGGCAAAAGTTCCTACTTTTTCATAAAGCTCGGAAATCAATTGAGAAATTGACTTGCCCGTTTTTGCCATGTATTCCATCAATACCAATCCCATCCAAACACCATCTCTTTCAGGAATATGACCTTTGATTGCAATTCCACCGCTTTCTTCAGCACCGATCAATACATCATCTGTAACCATGTATTCACAAATATATTTGAAACCAATTTTGGTGGTAATAGATTCAATGCCTTTTAGTTCGCACAATTTTTGAACTTTATCACTCACAGAAAAGCTTTTCACCACTTTGCCTGAATAACCTTTAAAGGTGGTTAGGTATTCAATCAATAACAATATCAAATGATGGCTATCAACAAAATTTCCTTTTTCATCAAAAAATCCAATTCTATCGGCATCACCGTCAGTTGCCAAACCACAAGAGTATTTCTTAGATACTTTGATTTCCTCAGCTATTTCAGGTAGGTTTTTAAGAATAGGCTCTGGAGCACGTCCTAAAAAACCAGGGTTATTGTCGCCGTGTAAGATTGTACTTTTTGGCAATAGTCTTTTAACAATGTTTTTACCCGCACCAAACATGGCATCGTAAATCAATTTCTCTGATTCTTTTTCCAATGCATCCATATCAAAAGATTGTTTGCAATGGTTTAAGTACAATTCTTCAAAATCAGAATAAACAATCATTCCGGTATTTACCAATTCATCGAACGTAACTTTATTCTCGATTTCTTCATCTAAAATAAGTTCCTCAACCTTCGATACTTCGGAAGGAATTGCTGGTCCACCATAATTGGCTTTAATTTTATAGCCATTATACGATGGAGGATTGTGAGACGCAGTTAAAATAATACCTGCACCCATTTTCAATCTGTTTGCTGCCAACGAAATCATTGGGGTAGAAACATATCCTGTTGATAAAAGTACTTTTATTCCATTAGAAGCCAATTGAATGGCTGTTTCTTTGGCAAACATTTCACCACCGAAACGACAATCGTATCCAACAGCACAAGATTTATCTAAATCTGAGTTATTTAACCATTTCGCAGTTGCCAAAGCAACTCTTTTTACATTTGCGGTAGTAAAATTATCACCAATAATTTCTCTCCAACCGTCCGTTCCAAATTTAATTTGATACATTTCTAATATTTTAATTAAAGGCGTTTTCGCCTGTTATTTCCATTCCTAAAATCAATAAGTGAATGTCGTGCGTTCCTTCATAAGTAACCACCGACTCTAAATTCATCATGTGTCGCATGATTGGAAACTCACCTGTAATTCCCATGCCGCCAAGCATTTGTCTGGCTTCTCTGGCAACATTCAATGCAATTTCAACATTGTTGCGTTTTGCCATTGAAATCTGAGCAGGAGTAGCCAATCCTTTGTCCATTAATTGTCCCAAACGCCAAACCAACAATTGTGCTTTCGTAATTTCAGTGAGCATTTCAGCCAATTTCTTTTGCTGAAGCTGAAACCCACCAATTGGTTTGCCAAATTGAATTCTCTCTTTAGAATATCTTACTGCCGTATCATAGCAATCCATTGCAGCACCAAGAGCGCCCCAACTGATACCATATCTTGCAGAATTCAAACATGTTAATGGGCCTTTAAGTCCCTCAACACCCGGAAGAATATTCTCTTTAGGAACTTTCACATTATTGAATACCAATTCTCCAGTTGCGCTGGCTCTCAAACTCCATTTTCCATGGGTTTCTGGGGTTGTAAAACCTTCCATGCCGCGTTCAACAATAATACCTTTGATTTTTCCTTGGTCGTTTTTTGCCCAAACAACAGCAATATCTGCAAAAGGAGCATTGCTAATCCACATTTTCGCTCCGTTTAAAACAACATGATCGCCTTTATCTTCGAAACGGGTTGTCATTCCAGAAGGATTAGAACCGTGATCTGGCTCTGTCAATCCAAAGCAACCAAGCATTTCACCGCTTGCTAATTTTGGTAAATATTTCTGCTTTTGTTCTTCCGAACCAAATTTATAAATAGGGTACATGACCAAAGATCCTTGAACAGAGGCGGTACTTCTAACTCCGCTATCGCAACGTTCAAGTTCTTGCATGATAATTCCATAAGTTGTATAATCCATGCCACCACATCCATATTCAACAGGCAATTGTGGACCAAAGGCACCAATATCTCCTAGTTTTTTAACGATGTGCTGAGGGAATTCGCTTTTTTGTGCAAAATGTTCAATTATTGGACTTAAATCCTTTTTTACCCAATCTCTAACAGATTGTCTAATTAGTTTTTGCTCATCAGATAACAAATCATCTATCCCATAAAAATCAGGAGCTATGTATTTGTCTTTTCCCCGATTCGCTTCGTATAGATGCTCAATTTCTAAATTTTCCATAATTATATAAACACAAATGTAATAATCTTAGTTACTTTGTACATTACTTTTTAGTGAACGGCATGTTAATAACAATAAGCGTTAAAGATCAATGGGCATTATTGCCAATTGGATGGTTTCCTGAAGAAATAGCAGTAAAAACTGAACTATTGATAAGTGCTTCAATCATTTACAAACAAACAAAGATTGAAGATGATTTAAGTAAAACAATTGACTATCAATATGTTTCAAATGAAATTAACAATTTAAAAAATGTTCAATTTAAATTATTGGAAACTGCCGGTGAATATTTGATAAATAAATTGCATGGTGAACTGCACGAAAAGGTGGACATTCAGAAAATAACTGTTGAGTTTAAAAAATTGAACATTGCCAATTCCCATACAAATTGCGCATTTCATGGAATATTTATCGAAAAGTCTTTCGTTTAAGTGATTCTTCAATAACTTATCATTAAATTTGAATGATCCATGAGAAAAACACTTTTTTTCATTATTTTATTGACTATAAAATCCTTGGTTTACGCACAATCGGTGGGTATTACCGGTTGGGTTTTTGATTATAGCTCATTAGAGAAAATATCTGGAGCAATTGTTTTAGACGATAAAAGTAATTTTTATTCTGAAACTACCGAACAGGGTTACTATCAATTGGTTTCGAAGAAAGGAAAACGAGAAATTATTTTTGCGGCACCGGGTTATAAAACACAGAAAGTAGTTTTAGATTTAACAGGATCGCTTGTAAAGAATGTTTTTTTAAAACCCGTAGATTTCGATGAAGACGATTCAGCTTCTGAATTCACATCGCTATTTAACGATAAAACGAGCTTTTACAAATTACTGCCAAGACAAATCAAACAAGGAACTTCCCTATTTAGCATCAATGATCCAATTAAAGTAATACAATATTTACCAGGAGTTTCTGGAGGGATAGAAGGGCTTTCTGGATTGTATGTGCGTGGTAGCAACTCCGATCAAAATTTGATTTTAATGAACGGTTTGCCTTTGTATGGAAACGGTCATATTTGGGGATTAATGTCGAATTTCAATCCTGAAATTATTCAAAGCTGTGATTTTTATAGGGGAGTAGCTCCTGCAAGATATGGCGGAAGAGCAGGTGGCGGTGTTTTGGATGTTCAAACCAATACAGGAAGTGCAGAAAATTGGTCTGGATCAGTAAATGTAGATGTTGCAACATTTAATGTGGCCATCAATGGCCCCTTAGATAAACAAGGTAAAGTAACCACATCATTGGCCTTTAGAAGGAGTTATTTGGATTGGATATTGGGTGATCAAAGCTTTTTGGTAGGAAACGTTCACGATTTCAATTTTAAACTTGGTTATAAGAAAGACATAAAAAATCATTTTGATTTTTGGTTTTACAACGGTAGAGATAAATACGGAGTTACATTTAGTGCGAACGGCAAAGACTCGATTGGCAGAAGAATCGATTTTACACTAGGAATTGGTGCTGTTTGGCAAAACACATTGGCAGGAATGAATTATTCTCATGTAATTAATTCAAAGCATTACATGAACTTTTCAGCTGGTTTATCGAGATATACCTATAAATTTTCAAATTCAATAACAGGAACTATTTCAACCGATACTACATTTAGTACCGTTCAAATCAGCGATGTTTCTTTTAGTAGCATTACAGATTATTCGTTGAAAGCGGATTTCTTTTACATGTTGGGTCCGGAAAGTAAATTGAGATATGGGTCTCAGTTAGTTGTTCATGACATGAACCCCAATACCGCTTCGTTTTACTACAAAAATTCTCAGATAAACAAGGTCATCGATACTACTTATGGATTGTTTAATAGAAAATTTGTAACGGAGTTTTCTAATTATGCCGAAATCGAATTTCATCCCAATGAAGGGATGAGCATGAATATGGGTGGCAGGGTATGGACATATTTGTCGGCCGACAAAACCTATATGAGATTTGAACCTAGGTTCATATTAAGTCAGCAACTTGAAGGAAAAAAGAGAATTCAACTCGGTTTTTCTGTTGCCAACCAAGGAATACACCAATTGTCAAGTGTTTCAGGAATTCTTCCACAAGATGTATGGTTTCCTACAACGGGTAATTTCGTCCCTCAAAAAACTACCCAGTTTACAATTGGTTTTTTAAAGCCGTTAAACAACAGTTTAGAATTTTCAATGGAATATTACTATAAGGATTTTCAAGGAATAACGGAAGTTACTGGTGTTGAAGCAGATCAATTGCAAAAGTCATATTGGGAGCAAACAATTTTACAGGGAACCGGTACTTCACAAGGGTTGGAATTTTTGGTAACCAAGAAAACCGGACAATTAAATGGTATTTTCTCTTATACAATTAGTTCGACAGATCGAAAATTCAACGAATTGAACAATGGTGAATCTTACGATTTCAGATGGGACAGAACGCATAAACTGAATTTACAAATGGTTTATCAGGTTTCACCAACTTTAACATTTAATTTTGCTGCAGTTGTAATGTCCGGACATGCGGTTACTGTGCCAACATCCAAATATTTCACAACTGATGGTACCATGGTATTTGACTACAGTCAAAAAAACAATTATAGAATGCCTTATTACAAGAGATTCGATATTGGATTTACAAAAGAAATCAAACCTGAATTCCATGATGATTACCATGAATATTATGGTATATATTTATATAATTTCTTTGGTTGGGACAATCCTGTAATTGCAAGATTTCAAAAAGATGATGTTGGAATAACCAAATTAATGGGCGTGAGTTACTTTAAATTCGTTCCTTCGGCTTTTTATCGTTTACAATTTTAATCTATGAAAAAGTACATTTTTTTAAGTCTTATTTGTGTATTCTTTTTTGAGAACTGTTCAAAAGAACTAGATTCTTCAACAATCAAATACAAAGATATATTGGTTGTGAATTTATTGGCATATGACAATGACGTATTGGCTGTTCATGTTGGTAAATCATTATCATTGTATGATTCAACTGCAGAAAAATTAATCGAAACTGCCAAAGTTTTAGTTACTGATGCAGATGGGGTTGTAAGTCAATTGAAATTTGATATGGTTCGTCAAAAGTTTGTTTCAACTTGGATTCCAAAAACAGGAGTCAAATATACCTTACAAGTTGATTATGGCAATTTAAATTCAACCCTGAGTGATTTTTCAATTCCTAAGCTAACTTTGAATAACAAAGCAAAATGGACAGATAATACTTCCAAAGATTCAGTAGGCTTTCCAACAGGAACAATTGATTTCACCATTAAAGACAATGGAACTGAACGAAATTATTACGAAATAGGTTTATTTAGATATGATGACGTAATTTCAGATTGGCTTCCTTTTCCAATAATTTCTGAGAATCCAGAATTTGTTGACAATCAAGTTAAAAACAAAGAAGGTGCATTAATTATACAAGATGGCAGTTTTAACGGTCAATCAAAACTTTTAAAATTCACCACACCATATGGCACGGCTGGTAGCACATATAAATATTTGGTGGTGATTAAAAATTTAAGCGAAGAATATTACCGATATTTTAAATCAATAGACAATTACAAGCAACAACAAGGTATATTTTCCGAACCATCTCCAGTTTTTACCAATATTCGCGGTGGAGTTGGTATTTGCGCCGGAGCAAGTATAGTGAAAGATACCATTCAATAAAAGACAAGTGAAAAAGCAACATTCAGATCATTATATTTTCGTAAAAAATGCGCATCAACACAATCTAAAAGGGATTGATGTTTCAATAAAACACAATACATTTACAGTAGTAACAGGGGTTTCCGGTAGCGGTAAATCTTCGTTGGTATTTGATACTTTATTTGCTGAGGGACAAAGACGTTACGTAGAAAGTTTAAGTTCCTATGCCCGACAGTTTATGGGCAGAATGAAAAAACCTAAGGTTGATTATATTGAGGGACTTTGTCCCGCGGTAGCCATTGAGCAAAAGGTTAACACCCACAATCCACGCAGTACAGTTGCTACTTCAACGGAAATTTACGATTATTTGAAGCTCTTATTTACAAGAATTGGTAAAACAATTTCTCCAATTTCAGGCAGAGAAGTTAAACGTGATTCTGTTCAAGACGTAATTAAAGAAGCGAAAACGTTAGAAGATGGGAATAGGATTTTGGTTCTAACACCCATCAAACTAGAAAAAGTTTTAATTACCGATGTTGAAGCATTAAATCAAAAAGGGTTTAGTAGGTTGTTCTTCAATGACGAAGTGTATAGAATTTCTGATGTTTTAGAAGAGAACATCATTGTTACAAGCCCAGCCTATATTGTAGTTGATCGTTTGCAAATTGATTCTGAAGATGAAAATTCCGAATCGCGTATGTTCGACGCCATTGAAACCGCTTTTTGGGAAGGAGAAGGCGATTGTGCTATTTTCGTAGACAAAACAAAAGAGCTTAAAGAATTCAACAACCGTTTTGAATTAGATGGGATTCAATTTGAAGTTCCCACCAGAGATTTTTTAAGTTTTAACAACCCTTATGGTGCTTGTAAAACTTGTGAGGGATTTGGTAGCGTTTTAGGCATTGATGAAGATTTGGTTATACCAGATAAGTCTCTCAGTGTTTATGAAGGATGCGTAGCTCCTTGGAAAGGCGAAATTATGGGAGAATGGAAAACCCATTTTTTGAAAAAAGCTGCTGTAATTGATTTCCCAATTCACCGTCCTTACCATAATCTAAACTCAGAGGAAAAAGACACACTTTGGAAAGGCAAAAAGGATTTGTTGGGATTGAATGATTTCTTCAATCATTTGGAACAGAATTTTTACAAAATCCAATATAGGGTAATGGCAGCTAGATATAGAGGAAAAACTCCTTGTACTGATTGTCTTGGAACTCGTTTGCGTAAAGAAGCGGGTTATGTAAAACTTGAAAATGTATCTAGTGAAAATACTATTTCAAAGTTCTCAAACATTCAGGAAATTCTGTTAATGCAAGTTTTAGATGCGCAAAACTTCTTCCATAATTTAGAACTTAGTGCTAAGGATACTGAAATTTCAAATAGAATTATCAATGAAATAAAAACCAGATTAAATTACCTATTTGATGTAGGATTGGGGTATTTGAGTTTAAATCGTTTGAGCAATACCTTAAGTGGTGGAGAAAGCCAAAGAATTAACTTGGCTACGAACCTTGGATCTAACCTTACAGGTTCAATGTATATTCTCGATGAACCAAGTATTGGATTGCATTCTAGGGATACTGAAAAGTTAATTAAGGTTTTGAAAAATCTTCAAAGTGAAGGCAATACAGTAATTGTAGTAGAGCACGATGAAGATGTAATGAAACAAGCCGACCAAATCATTGACATTGGTCCTTACGCAGGAACGTTAGGTGGTGAATTGATTTACAGCGGTGATTACAACGGATTAATCAACAACGCACATAGCCTTACTGGCAATTACTTGTCGGGAATTCAAGAGATTGAAATCCCTCAAAATTTAAGAACATCAATCAATTATCTAGAAATTACGGGTGCAACTGCCAATAATCTAAAAAACATTGATGTAAAAATCCCAATTGATTCATTTACTGTTGTTACGGGTGTTTCAGGATCCGGTAAAACAACATTAATTAAGCAAATTTTATATCCCGCATTGGCTAAAGAATTACAACAATTCGTTTCTGTAAAAACAGGAAGTCATAAGGCGTTATTAGGGAACAAAAAATTATTAAAAGGAGTTGAACTCGTTGATCAAAATCCAATAGGAAAAAGCTCTCGAAGTAATCCAGTTACTTATGTAAAAGCTTACGACGATATTCGTGAGCTTTATGCCAATCAACCAACTTCGAAATTTAACGGATATAAACCATCGCATTTTTCATTCAATGTTGATGGGGGAAGATGTGACAATTGCACCGGCGATGGGGAAACAGTAATTGAAATGCAATTCATGGCCGATATCAAACTCCCTTGTGAAGTTTGTGGAGGTAAAAGATTTAAGAAAGAAGTTTTGGAAGTTGAGTTCAACGAAAAAAACATTTTTGATATTTTAGAATTGACAGTTGACGATGCCATTGAGTTTTTTCAAAAGGAAAAGAATATTTCCGACAAATTAAAACCGCTACAAGATGTTGGTTTGGGTTATGTGAAATTGGGTCAAGGAAGCAATACATTGAGCGGTGGAGAAGCGCAACGTGTGAAATTGGCATTCTACTTAAGTAAAGCAAATCCATTCAAAGAAGGAGGAGCAATGTTCATTTTTGATGAACCAACTACAGGATTGCATTTTCACGACATTAAAAAACTGTTGAAATCATTCAATGCACTAATCGACAAGGGAAATACAATTGTTTGTATTGAACACAATTTGGACGTAGTAAAATGCGCTGATTGGATCATTGACTTGGGTCCAGAAGCGGGTGACAAAGGTGGAAACTTGGTTTATCAAGGTCCTCCAAGTGGATTGCTTGAATGTGCTGAAAGTGTAACTGCTCCTTATTTAAAGGATAAATTCAAATAGGAAAAATCCCTCATTTACTGAATCAAAATGAGGGAACTTTTTACTTTATTGGAATAAGCTATTTTAATGATATAAGTACCAGATGATAAGTTAGTTGGTACAATCCAATTGTTATTTTTATCTAACACAATATTCCCAACCATTGCGCCATTAATGTTGACCAAACTAATTTTTGCTTGAGAGAAGTTGATATCTCCTCCGAAATTGATATTTTCTCCTTTAATAACTGGATTTGGTTTTAATAAAAACAAATCTTTGTGTTTGTATTGAATTCCTGAATAATTAAATACATCAAAATTAGCACTATCAGAGGCATAACAAATTACTTGTCCAGATTTAATAATTCTATCTGATAGGATATGCTTGATTTGCAAATTCTTCTGAGAATAAGCGCTGAGGTCAGCCAAATATTTGATCAATTTAGATGAGTCTATCAAATTCCCATTGTCGTATAAATTCCAAGTATGAAATCTTAACGTATCTGTAGGAATAAACTGATATTGGAAATTGTTAATATACTTGGTGGTGAAGGATGCATTTAAAGGATTTCTTAAATCGGTTCGAATAATTTTACCATTAGAAGAACATCCATTGTTGTTTTTTCTTACCAAGAAAAAACTATCGCCTTTAATTACATTAATATTGAACTTGGCTAATTTTCCAGCATATGTTTTATTGTTGTTCATTACATAAAACAAACTATCTCCATTGCTAACTTTATTTAATGTAACACTTATTGGATAAGATTTTGGAGCGTTACAAACAACAATAGTACCCATATTGTCTAAATTTGAGGTAGGTGCAAATCCTGTATCAACGGTAACTGTGATTGATTTAGAGGTATATCCACAGATTAAATTATTTGAATCAATTACATCAATATTGAAAGTTTGATTTTTATTGATATTGTATAAAAAATTCGTATCAGTTTGAGGTTGATTATTCACTTTAATTCCATATTTGGTGTAATTCCACAATCCGGATATTACAAGTTTGTAATTTTCATTGATACAAGGTCTGTTTTTTGAATTTATGATGTTAAAAACAACATCATTGCATCCTAGGCCTTGTCCAACACTTGTGGCAATTTGAGTAATTCCACAATATTTAGAGGTCAATGCATAAACCATGATGGTTTTCTTTTGCCCTTGCTGACTTACACTCACATCCTGATATGTCCCTAATTTTCCAGAAGTTGGGTTTGACCAAGTTTTACCACTGTCCAATGATATTAAATATGATGTTGCGTAAGCAACATTTGTCCATGTAAATCTAAATCCATTGGTAGCCTTATTTATCACTGTAACAATTGGGGCGGCTTGAGTATCTGCTCCAAAGTATTTTTTAATTTGAGGGACACTAACGCAGCCATTTTTGCTTTTAGCCCAAATATTTACAATGTTATTTCCCTTTTTGAAATTGAATTTAATTGATGAGTCTTTTGAAAAAGGGCCCGATTTAGAAACAACCGAAAATGAATCGCTGAAGCCATTGGTGTTTTTTGCTGTAATATTTAGTTTCTGGTTAAAACAATTTGTATCGTTTGTCAAATCAAAAGAAGCAGATAAAACCGGTTTGGTATTTACTGTAACCACTGTTGGCGTTGATGAAAATGTACAACCATTTGAAAATTTAGCGGTCACCAAATAAGTGCCAGCTTTTTTAACATACATAGAGGTTGTTTTTTCTCCTGTAGGACTCCATTGGTAGGTATGTCCTGTATTTTGCTTCACTGAAAAGAGCATTGAATCACCTGAACAAATTGAGGCAGTGGCGGTAGATGGTGTAACCACAGGATTTGTTGCTCCTTGGATAACCGTAAATTTCAATGTATCAGGTAAAGATTTACCCTTTGAGTTGGTTGTTTCTAAAACTGCTATTTTGGCACCTATAGTTGCATATGTCACAGTTGGATTTTGCGAGGTAGAAGACGTAATTGATCCACCAGGGAATTTCCAAGAATATCCTGTAGCACTGTTTGTGGATGTCCCACTAAAATTAATTGATTTACTAGAGCAATAAAGTGTATCTGAAATAGCTGCTTTTGCTTTAGGCAATAATGTTGAGGGTGAAACAACGAACTTTTTGGTATAGATATAATCGTCGTTATCACTACTGTTGTTATTTGTAACATTTAATACTAAGTGAATTTTTATATTACCCATATTGGTTGATGGCGCTTTCCATTCAAATACCCAGGAAACTGAATCGGTAGCAACTTTTGCTGAACCAGTAGATGTATGTTCTATGTAACCTCTTGTAGTTGAGCCAATAACTTGCGTAAATGCCGCTGTTCGTGAGTCTTTACTGGTAAAAGTTCCGGCAGGAGTGGGGTAACTTACATTTTGATCTTGTAACGCAGTTAATTGAAATCCGAAAACAGATTTCCCAGTTTCTTTGTAGGTTATAGTAATTTTATAAGTAGAATCGGGAATATAGCCGCTGCCTGTGAAATTTCCCTTAAGACTAATTTTATCGTGGTTTGTGCCTGAAGTTTGTACAGAATAGGTTGAATGACAAGAAGTACAATTGCTTTCAGAAGGTGCACCACTATAGGCAGAAGAAATACCATTGACTCTACTTTTTATTGTTGCCACCGAAAGAGTCAGTAAAGAGACCGACAAAATACCAATTTTAAGTATTTTCGAATTCATACCGTTCAAAATAAATACAATAATGCCACAAATAATATTGTTCAAACAAATATGAATTTAAAATCACAAATAATGACAATTGTTTAACATAAATGACGTTTAAAATTAATATTTAGTATCCAATTGAATGAATTTCATAGAATGATTTTAAACAATCGTCCAACAAGTTTTTGAGATATTTGATTTTATGTCTACTTTTGAAACTATGAAAAAACTGCTATTTTTAGCTTCATTAACAGTTTTGAGCGTTTGTTCAGTATTTGGACAAGCTACTTTGATTGAAAAAGTAGAAGCTCAAAAGGGATCATTGAAAATCCCTTACGAGAAATATGTTCTTCCAAATGGATTAACTATTATTGTTTCAGAAGATCATTCTGATCCCGTTGCACATTTAAATGTATCTTACCACGTAGGATCTGCTAGAGAAACTCCAGGTAAATCAGGTTTTGCGCATTTCTTCGAACATATGTTGTTTCAAGGTTCAAAACACATTGCCGATGAAGAACATTTCAAAATTATCAAACAATATGGGGGAGATGTTAATGGAAATACTACAAGAGATAGAACTGTTTATATTGAAACTTTCCCATCTAACTTTACTGAAACAGCATTGTGGATGGAAGCAGACAGAATGGGTTGTTTCCTAGAAGCATTTACCCAAAAGAAATTTGAAATTCAACGTGAAACTGTTAAAAATGAAAAAGGTGAAAGATTTGATGGTCCTTATGGTTTCCTAATGGAAGTAAAAGACCAAGAATTATATCCTTCAGATCATCCATATAGTTGGTCAACAATTGGTTTCGTAGATGATTTGAATCGTGCAGATAGCAACGATTTGAAAAACTTCTTTTTACGTTGGTATGGTCCAAACAACGCTTGCGTAATTGTAAGTGGTGATGTAAATGCTACCGATGTTGTAAAATGGTGTGAAAAGTACTTCGGTGCTATCAAAAGAGGTAAGGAAGTTACCAAAAAAAGAGTAAAGCCTGTTGTATTCACTGAGCACAAATTGAAAAGCTACCCAGATCCTAATGCATCATTGCCTTTGATGTATATCAGTTATCCAGGTGCTCCAGTTTATCATGAAGATGAAGCTGCTATGGATATGTTATCATATTTAATGTCAGGTACAAAAAGTTCAGTATTGTATAAAAAGTTCACCGATGGCGAATGGGCCTTGCAATCTGCAGCCGAAAACAACCCAATGAGTAGTATCAACCATGAACTTGCAGGTGAATTCGCGTTTACATTGGTAGGTTATCCTTGGTCTGATATGTTCAAATTGAGAGATATGTTGTTTAGTACCATTGATTCTTTTGAATTTAAAAACTTCTCTGATGAAGATTTATCTCGTGCAAAATCAAACTTCTTAAGTCGTTACAGTGGTGGTTTAGAATCCAATTCAGTTAAAGCGAATTATTTATCTTCATTTTGGTATTTAGGCTTGAAAGGCGCAGATGGCAAAATGTATAATTTAGAAGAAGAAGCACAACGTTACCAAAATGTAAAACGTGAGGATATCATGCGTGTTTACAAAAAATATTTGAAAGGTAAATTTTCTTCAACCATTGAAATCACGCCAGCTCCAACTCCAGAAGGTGAGAAGCCAGTGAAATATACAAGTTTTAATCCTAATGCGAATTACAAGAATGAGGCATTGGATATTGAATATCAAAATTTAAAGTACCAACCTGTGGTTGATAATTTTGACCGCGCTGTTCGTCCAACACCAACTGCAGTGAAACCTGTTTCAGTTCCTAAAACATTCAAAAATAAATTCAATAATGGTTTAGAACTTTGGGGATCAAACTTTGATGAAACACCAAGAGTATTTGCTCAAATTGTAATTAAAGGTGGTGAATTGTTTGAAAACGGAAAAGATGTTTTACCAGGTACTTCTGAAATGTTGGCAACCAGCATGTCTAATGGTACTAAAAACAAAACTCCTGAGCAATTAGAAAATGCATTAGAAAAATTAGGTGCAAGTATTTCATTCAATCCAGGTGCAACTTCATTTGTTGTCAATATTGGATGTGAAAAAGATAAGTTAGATGCAACATTGGCTTTGGCTAAAGAAATGATGTTCGAACCTCGTTGGGACAAAAAAGAATTTGACAAAGACAAGAAACGTATCATTGAAGGAGCAAAAAGTCAATTGTCAAGCCGTGGCGTTGGAATGTCAAACGCATGGAGAAGATTGGTAAATGGTGAAAAAAGTCCTTTAGGTCGTTATGTAGGTTCTGATGCTTACATGAAAGTTGGAATGTCTGACATTCAAAATTATTACACCAAATATTTCACCCCAGATAATGCAAAATTGGTTGTTGTTGGTCCATTAACTAACGACGAAATGAATTCTAAATTCTCATTCTTAATGGATTGGAAAGCAGGAAATGTAGTTGTACCTAAACCAGAAGTTGCGCAAAATTTTGAAACTTCTCAATTGTTTGGTGTAAACTATTATGATGCTGAACAAAGTGACATTATTTTAGGATTCAGAAGTTTGCCTTACGATGCAGCGGGTGAATATTACAAAAATACCATCATGAACTTTGCATTGGCTGGAAACTTTAATAGCCGTATGAACTTGAAGATTCGTGAAGAAAAAGCATGGACATATGGAATTAGAGGTGGATTTAGCGCATCATATGATGACATGCCAGGTATGTATCAAATTTCTGCTGGTATCAAAGCAAGAGCTACCGATAGCGCAATTCATGAGATTCTATGGGAAGTGGAGAAGTTCAAAGAAAAAGGTTTAACACAAGAAGAATTTAATTTTACAAAATCTGCATTGTTAGCGAGTGAAGCTTTGGAATATGAATCTTTAGGTCAAAAAGTTGGATTTATTTCTTTGATGGCTAACAGAAATTTACCTACAGATTATGCTGAAAAACAATTGGAAATTCTTCAGAATATAAGTCTTGCTGAATTAAATGCATTGGCGCAAAAGAGTTTAAATACTGATCAAATGGTATTGGTTATTTCTGGCGATGTAATTCAAATGAAAGCAAAACTTGAAAAATTAGGATTTGGCAAAATGCAATTGTTGAACAGAGATGGTTCAGGAAAAGTGAACTACATGAAGGCGGGTGCAACCAGTCACAAAAAGAATTATAACTAACCTTTAAGTTACTTTTAATACGAGAAAAGGGTCGAACAATGTTCGGCCCTTTTTTTATTGATAAAATGTATAAAAAATGTGGGCAATATACTGACCGAATCCATATTTTATTAAAGGTTTATCACTAAATTGCAATACTTATATTTTCACATGGAAGAGAATAACAATAACCTAGAAGAAATTAACGAAAGAATCATCCCAATAAACATTGAAGATGAAATGAAAACGGCATACATCGATTATTCGATGTCTGTTATTGTTTCGCGTGCACTCCCCGATGTGAGAGACGGCTTAAAGCCTGTTCATAGAAGGGTATTGTATGGAATGGTCGACTTAGGTTTGGCATCAAATAGACCTTATAAAAAATCTGCCAGAATTGTGGGAGAGGTGTTGGGTAAATATCATCCACATGGCGATAGCAGTGTTTACGACACTATGGTGCGTATGGCTCAAGATTGGAGCTTGCGTTACCCTTTTGTTGATGGTCAAGGTAATTTCGGTTCTATTGACGGTGATCCACCGGCAGCAATGCGTTACACCGAAGCCAGAATGAGAAAAATAGCTGAAGAAATGATGACAGATATCGATAAAGATACTGTGAACTTCAGACCAAATTTCGACGAAAGCTTACAAGAGCCAACAGTTTTACCAGCAAAAGTTCCAAATTTATTAATCAACGGAGCAAGTGGTATTGCGGTAGGTATGGCAACAAATATGGCACCTCATAATTTAACAGAGGTTTGCGAAGGTGTTATCAAGTATATTGAAAACAACGACGTTACCATTGAAGAATTAATGGAAGTGGTAAAAGGTCCAGATTTTCCAACAGGCGCTGTAATTTATGGTGTTGAAGGAATTCGTGATGCATTTGAAACTGGCCGCGGACGTATTGTAATGCGTGGTAAAGCTGAGTTTGAGCAATCAAGTACTGGCAAAGAAATGATTGTAATTACGGAAGTTCCTTACCAAGTTACTCCATCGCAAATTATTGTAAAAACAGTTGATTTAATCAATGAAAAAATCATTGATGGTATATCTGCAGTTCGCGATGAATCTGGTAGACAAGGGATGCGTATCGTTTTTGATTTGAAACGCGATGCTATTCCAAATATCATTTTGAATCAATTATACAAGTTCACTCCATTACAAAGTAGTTTTTCAGTAAACAATATTGCGTTGGTTGCAGGTAAACCTGAAATGTTAAATCTTAAAGATATGATTAAGCATTTCGTGAACCACAGACACGAAATAATTTTACGTAGAACTAAATATTTACTTGAGGAAGCTAGAAAACGTATTCATATTTTGGAGGGACTTATTATTGCGTTAGATAATTTAGATGCAGTAATTAAATTAATTAGACAAAGTAAAAACCCTGATGAAGCGAGAGAAGGATTAATGTCGAACTTTGGATTGAGCGAAATTCAATCTAAAGCAATCTTGGATATGCGTTTACAACGTTTAACAGGATTGGAAATTGATAAAATCCGTGATGAGTATAATGCCATTTTGAAAGAAATCCAACATTACGAAAGTATTTTGGCTGATGAATCATTGAGAATGCAAATCATCAAAGATGAAACCAATGAAATGGTTCAAAAATATGGTGACAAACGCAAAACCAGGATTGAGTTCAACGCTGAAGAAATCAATATTGAAGATTTAATTCCAAATGAAGAAGTAGTCATTACTATTTCGCATAAAGGATATATCAAACGTACTGCGCTTTCTGAATACAAAGAACAAAATAGAGGTGGTAAAGGATTAAGAGGGGTTGCACACAGAGATGAAGATTTCGTTGAACATTTGTTCATAGCAAGTACCCACAATTATTTACTATTATTTACAGAACAAGGTCGTTGTTTCTGGTTAAAAGTGTATGAAATTCCTGAAGGTCAAAAAGCAACCAAAGGACGTCCAATTCAAAACTTAATCAGTATCCCTCAAGACGATAAAATAAAAGCCTATTTAAATGTAAACAACTTAAAAGATCCAGAATACCTAAATAGTAAATCTATTATTATGGTTACTAAAAAAGGAACTGTTAAGAAAACTACATTAGAAGCATACAGCCGTCCAAGAACCAATGGTATCAATGCAATTACCGTTAGGGAAGGAGATGAATTGTTACAAGCCCATTTAACTGATGGTGATAGTGAAGTTATCATTGCTAAGAAAAAAGGAAAAGCAATTCGTTTCCCAGAAGCTAAAGTGAGACCTATGGGTAGAACTGCTTCTGGTGTGAGAGGTGTTACCCTTGAAGATGATGAAGATGAAGTAATTGGAATGGTTTGTGTTAATCCTGCCAAAGAAAATACCACAATTTTGGTGGTGAGTGAAAAAGGATATGGAAAACGTACAGATCTAGAAGATTACAGAATTACAGGTAGAGGTGGTAAAGGTGTGAAAACCATTTCAGTTACTGAAAAAACTGGCCACTTGGTGGGATTGATGAGTGTAACAGAAGAAGATGGTTTGATGATTATTTGCAAAAGCGGTATGACAATTCGTATGGCTGTTGACAAATTAAGAATTATTGGCCGTGCTGCTCAAGGAGTTAAGTTGATTAATATCAAAGACAAAGATGCCATAGCAAGTATTGCAAAAACTCCAAAAGAAGAGGATGAAGAAGAAGAAAACCTAGAGTTTATTGGCGATGGCACGATTATTGAAGGAAGCGAATTAGAAGTAATAGATACAGAAATAGAAAATACTTCTGATGAAGATACCGAAGATACCGAAGATACCGAAGATACCGAAGATGCTGATGATAATGATGAAAACACCGAAAACACAGAAACCGATGAATAAAATCAACTTAAAAACACTGGTATTGGCTTTGCCAATGATTTTCTTTTATGCTTGCGGAGCTCAGAATAGGGCAATTGAGACTGCAGAATTTAGCTTAGAAAGTGGTCAAATTGATGAACTTTTAGTTGCTAAAGAAGAAATAGACAATGCTTCTAAAAATGAAAAAACCAAGAATTCTGCGAGAATGTGGTTTGTTAGAGGTAAAGTTTATGCACGTATTTACGACAAAAGGAACGTAGAACTAATTAAACCTGTTTCATACCTTTCTGGAATTGCAGCGGGTAAATCTTATTTGGAATTCTATAACAGTACAGACCCTAAAAAGAAATCGTCTCTTGAAGAAGCGAATAGTGAGCTTAAGTATGGTTACATTTCTACCTTTTACGAGTCTCAAACCTTTGGTGAAAAGTATTCTAAAGCTACAGACGCCAAGTTGAAAACTAAATTGGCAGATACTTTGGTAGAATATTATCAAATTATGTTGACCCTTTACGATAAGTTAGACACTGGTATGATCAATGATTTCAAACGTTCTCAAGTAGAGAGAAAGTTCTTCATTGAGCGTTTGGCATTGTATTCATTGGGAAATTCAGATGAAGCGGTAAGAATGAAAATTCTTTCTGATTTATCTAAAAACGAAAAACCAATTGCTGCTGTTGTAGAAAGCTTATCGCATTTGTATCTTGAAAAACATGATACATTGGGAGCCAAGGTTGTAATTAAAGATGCGTTAGCAAAAGCCAATGGCGACAATGACATTTTCCAGGTGTTGGTGAACTATTATATATCAATTCACAAGGAAACTGAATTATTTTCGGATATTAATGAGCAAATCAAAATAAATCCTACAACCAAAAGTTATTGGATTAGGGGTTATTTGAACGAACAACAAAGCAAATACAACGAAGCAATTGCTGATTATTACGATTCTAGAAAATTAGATGAATTCAACTATGATGCAAATTGGAACTTGGGTGTGGCTTTGTACAAATACAAAGTAAGAGAATTGCGTGAAGAACAAGCCAAAGCAACTCCAGATGTTAAAAAACAATTGGAATCTAAAATCCAAGCAAATTTTGCTGAAGCAAAAGGTTATTTAGAATTTGCAGCTGAAAATACCAATTATTCAGTGCAAGAATTAAAAGACATTTCCAAAGCAATTAAGAATGTGTGTATTGAGCTAAATGACAAAACTTGTATGATTGCTCAACGCGACAGGATTCGTTTGCTAGATGGTGTTTCAATTGGAGTAGGTACTAAATTCAAATATGTTGTAACTGGTACTGCTAGCAGTTTTGATATTTCATACACAAACAAAATGAATACCGTTTCAGTATTGACTGATGTTAAAGGAAATTGGGAAAAGGAATTTGATTACATCGATAAATCAGATATGCTTTCTGTTGGTGCGCGAAACAATGGCAAATCAGGAACTGTAAAAGTTCAGATTTTCGTTGATGGTGTAATGGTAAAAGAAATGGAAGCAGAAGGAGCTGGCAAACAAGTAGCTGTTCAGATCTAATTGATTTTATATATTAGAACCGAATAAAGAATAAGGATTGTAGAAGTACAATCCTTATTCTTTTACAATACTATTTAACATAATGTAAATTATAAAACAATTAAGCAGAAATCAAAGAATCATAAAGTAATCACATATATTGCTCGCATTATTCCTGAATTCATAATATAACATCCTTGTAGCATTCATTCTCAATCACAAATCTAAAATAGATTTCTCTATCTGCCCACAATTGAATTTGTTTCAAATCTATTTTCACTCATGCCAAAATCAATTTAGCGAATAATCTAAATATGCCAATCATTTCAGAAATCATTGGATCCATAATTAGATAATCTATCTATTTCGAAATTTATGATGTGCGTATAACCTACAAATCAAATTCAAATTCTTACACATCAGTCTAAATCCAATGCCTAAAATTCCATCCATAACTCCAAAATTCAATCGTTTCAAACTTTCTTCAAGCTGTATACTATTCAAAAACCTCAATTTACACATATTTTATTATCGGAATTTAGCAATAAAACTATATGAAAAAAGAGTCCGAAGACTCTTTCTCATAATAAACAATATCGTGTAACCTTACTTAATTCTGCAAATAAACTTAATTCACGAGCAATTTGTCAATCTGATTATACGAATCATCTGTTCTTACCATAATTAAGTATTCGCCAGGTACTAAATTGCTAATATTAAATCTGTAAGACTTGTTAGCTTCAATAGATTCTTTCATCATTAATTGACCCAATGTATTTAATACTTCTAACTGTCCATTTACTTTAGAATCAAAGCTTACAATGTCTTTTGAAGGATTCGGATAAATACGACTGCCATATTTTAAAAGGTTATTTTTTATTCCTACAGACATTAATAAAACTCTGTTTGTAGAATCACTGATACAAGATCCATTCTTATAGATTGCCCTGTATCCGCCTTTTTTAGTGGCATGTATAAAGTTGTTGGTTCCGGTTCCAATCTTCACCCCATTTAAATACCAATCAATTTGACCGCCAGCTGGTTTGTTTAAAATAAACAAAGTATCGAGATTACAATAAATAACAATATTACGGTAAGTCAATTTTACATTCACCACATTACTAAATGCTGTTTTCGGAAAAGCACATTTATAAGATGATGTAGCCGATATCTTATAGGCCACACTGTCTTTTTGCTTTGGCAGTACCTTCATAAAACTATTTGTATCTGCTGTTCCAAATACCCCATTTCTATACCATTTATATTTAATTTTCAAACTATTCATCATGGTATCTCCATAAGAAGATGTTAATTTTAATGAATCATCTCTGCAAATAGTTTGTTTATCGGCAAATGCATTCATTTTCATCGCAATGGTATCAACCACCGTAACACTTTTTGTTTTGATATTTATTCCAGAATTGTTTGAAACAGTAAGTGTTATAAAATACCTACCACCTTTGGTTAATTTTATTTTAGGACTTTTGGCAGTGCTATCGCCCGTTGTGAATTTAACATTTGTGTTTGGACTAATTGACCACTTCCAATTCAATGGATTATTCATTGAAGAATCATTTAAATTCACAATTTGATTCGAACATGGCAATGTATCAGAAATTCCGAATTTTGCAATAGGATCCTTAATTGACCAGGCGTTTGAAGTAAAGACTCCTCTCCCATGTGTTACAGCCATTAAAAGCTGATCTGAAGACCTGTATTTAAGTTGTAATGTTTTTACAGCAGACATTCCCAAGTTATATGGTGTCCAAGTTGGACTACTTGCATAAATATTATCAGTGCCATATACTCCAAGTTCAGTAGCAACCAATGCTTCTCCTATTTTTGAGGGATTTAAAACAATTGACCAAACTGGAACATCTGGCAAATCACCATCTTTTGCTGCCCATGTTGAACCCGCATTCGTGGATATATAAATATTGTTAATTCCGTAATTAGATACAGTTGCAGCCATTGTATCTGTCATTTTATGCCTAAATAACGATGAAGCATTTCCGCTAGCTAAGGTTCCCATTTGGGTAAAGGTAGGAGTTGAAGCCCACGCATCATCGGTTTTCCAAACGGTACCGATATCAGTTCCTACGTAAAGTACTGATTTTAAAGTTAATGGATCTTTATTTACCCAAAAACAGCTCCCTTTTCCAGGCGAACCACTCGATTTTACAGTAATTGTACTCGGTGAGCCAGCAGTTCCGCCGGTTATTTTTGTTCTATATAATGTTAATGCATCTTTGGTAGAAAACAATCCATATCCATTGTCATCCCAAATTGCCGGATTGATAAATTTGCCCGTGGCCCCATCATTTAAAATATAGTTACTAGATGCCCAATTATCGGTTGTAAAATAATACGTATTATAAACATAACCAGTTATTTGTGTTTGGTTATTTGAAGCACTAATAAAACAAAAAGTTCCGTCACCACCTGTTACCATATTCCAATTTGAAACGCCTGCTCCAACTAGTTGATGAGTTCCATTATCCTGCGCTCCAGCTATATACAAGTCAGTTGATGCCGTTTGCGACAAATCTCCCGCATAAAACTGAGTTGCAAAATATCCGTAATTTCTTTCATCTGTAATATCTTTTGTAGCAGGACTATTTGTAATATTGGCAGAATAGAACACTCCTCCATCGCAGCCAAACAAAATTTCACCCAAACTTTTAGGTTTAAATACCGCAACATGTTGGTCGGCATGCACATAAGAACAACTTAGACTCCCTAGTCCCGGATTGTTGGACCATTTGCTAATTTGTGACCAAGATGTTCCACTATTACTAGAATAGAATAAATCAATTCCCCCAACAATAACAATATTAGAATCTAATGGAGAAACGCTTATTGTTAAATCATACCAAGCTTGACCCCTAGTAAAATCTGTGCCCGGAATTCCATTATCAGCATCTTTTGGTTTTTTCATAGATGACCATGAAGATCCTTGATTTCTGGTTTTTATGAGGGTATCTGCTTTTCCGCTTGATTCGAAAAGTGCGTAAACTGTATTAAAATCATTTGGAGCTACTGCAATTTCAACCCTTCCTAAATTGTTCGTGTGAGAATAATTGGTTGTCCACGTTGTTCCGTTATCAGAATACATCACTCTTCCACCGCCGCCATCACTTGTAGATGAACCATAAGGACAGTTTCTTGTTCCAATCCATATTCTATTGTCTTCAGCAATTTCAATATCGGAAACAGAATAGGTATAGGTTTTACTTGGAACATTTCCCATAGCGCTTGTCCAACTTGTGCCACCATTAGCACTTCTCTTTAACCCATAACCCGATATTCCATTCCATTGACCTTGGAAATACAAGGCATCAACTGCAGCGTAAACCACAGATGTGCCTGATTCGTTGCGAACAGCAATGTCGTTTATGTAATAATAGGTAGAAGTACTTGAAATTAAATTAAAAGTGGCTCCCCCATCGGTACTTTTATAAATACCTTGGCCCCTAGAATTACTGGTGCTAGAACCCCATCCCTCACCAGTTCCAACATAAATTATTTTGGAGTCATTTGGATCAAATGCAATACATGAAACAGTAACATTTGCCCAAACATCACTCACAGAAACCCATGAACTTGATGCACTCGTTATATCGTTATTGTACCACAAACCACCCGTAACTGCGCCAGCCCATACTTTTTTGCCTTTGGTATCATTAGGATCCCATGCTACTGCACGAGTCCTACCTCCCACATTATTTGGACCTCTTAATTGCCATTTCGAATTTGATGTACCTGGCTGAAGTGCAATGTCTCCATTTTGGGAAAGTAATTTTTGAATCTCAGCTGTTAAAACTTCAGGAGTAGGCCTACCTAATTTAGGATTCATAGTAGTTAAATATTCCTGTTCCCAATATTTATCAGGGGTTGCATATTTTGCAATTTTCTCAGTTTTGAATTTATCTTGACTCTTCTGAAATTGTTTTGAAATGCGTTTTTGCATTCTAGCATACTTTCGTGTGCTAATTTCATTATTGTTAATGACTTGAGAATAAGCAAAGCTGCTTATGCAAGAAATTAGAGCCAGGATGATTGATTTTCTAATGGTTTTCATAAATTTTATTCAACCCAAGATTTATAATAAGTAGGATCTTCAACAGCCATGGCTTCTTCCGTAATCATCAAAGGATAAAACGGATCTACCATCACAGCGAGTTCTTGAGTTTCTTTTTTACCTATACTTTTTTCAACAGTTCCCGGATGCGGACCATGTGGAATTCCTTTTGGATGAAGGGTTATCATTCCCCTTTCAACATGTTTACGGCTCATGAAATCGCCAGCTACGTAATACAATATCTCATCGCTATCAACATTACTATGATTATAAGGAGCTGGTACTGAAAGTGGATGATAATCATAAAGCCTTGGAACGAAACTACAAATTACGAAGTTACGTCCCTCAAAAGTTTGATGAATTGGAGGTGGTTGGTGAAGTCTGCCTGTAATAGGTTCGAAATCGTGAATGCTAAATCCGAAAGGATAAGCATAACCATCCCAGCCTATCGCATCAAAAGGATGAGCTCCATAGGTATAAGGGTAAATGATGTTTTGCTTTTTAATCAATACTTTGAAGTCGCCCAATTCGTCATGCGTTTGCAAATTTTGTGGCACCTTGATATCTCTTTCGCAATATGGAGAGTGCTCAAGTAATTGACCAAATGAATTCTGGTATCTTTTTGGGGGATAAATAGGCGTTGGGGATTCAATAATCATCAAACGATTTTCAGTCGTATCAAATTCGAATTGGTAAATTGTACCTCTTGGAATAACAAGATAGTCACCATATTCAAAAACAATTTCGCCAAAAATAGTTTTCAGCTTTCCTGATCCCTCGTGAATAAAAACAACTTCATCATTGTCGCTGTTTTTAAAGAAATAATCAGCGTTTCCTTTGGTTGGAGCCGCCACAGATATGGTTAAATCGCTATTTGTCAACAAAGCTTTTCTGCTTTTCAAATAGTCATCTTCCGGTTTTGTGTTAAAAGTGACGAAACTCCTGCTTTGCATATTTTGTTTTAATGCAATTTTGGGTTCAACACTATACGGTGTTCCTATTTCCTTAACCAAAGTCGGCGGATGGCAATGATATACCAATGAATATAAGCTATTAAAACCCTCAGTACTTATAAGTTCTTCCGAATATAAAGTACCATCTGATTTTCTAAACTGAGTGTGTCTTTTTGGAGGGATATTTCCTAATTTGTAATAAAAT
>Ga0114978_10000366_pt1 | contig 37640 bp, 40 predicted proteins | sample S_140212_EF_Meta_FD_87027 | JGI IMG/M metagenome (GOLD analysis project Ga0114978, IMG submission 87027) | Freshwater microbial communities from Lake Simoncouche, Canada to study carbon cycling - S_140212_EF_MetaG | ecosystem: Environmental > Aquatic > Freshwater > Lake | place: Lake...
CCAAGAAATATAGTGTTTGTCTGTATATTCTCTTGTTTTTTCCATATTTCCATTATATCCTTTATAAATATCTTTCACGTGAATAAATCTTCCTATAAACCCAAAAAACATAATTGGAATTAAACATGATACTAATCTTAGATTTATTGGATTTGATAATAATTTTCCAAAGAATACCCAACTTACTATATTACAAAATGCAGTGTAAACAATTGTATGCACGAGGATGGAAACTATCATTGGACCTAATGTCGTTGCCTCAAAAAGATGGGAGAAAGTAAGGTTGGGATTTGTTGTGTCTAAATATAATTTTGTAAACATAATATATAATATGATATTAGATAATTATTTAACTTATAGCAATAAAGTAATCATTGCTGTAATTTGTTCCGGACTTTGGATTTATTTTAGAACATCTGACTGTTATAAAATGATACCTCGTGGTAATATATTTCCAATTGTATTTGTAATGATATGGACTTATTTAAACTATTATGAACCATTATTTTTACCTATTGGATTGCTTATTTTGATAACATATTCTTATTTGCACACGTTTTTGAAGATGTAACTTTGCAAAAATAAGAATTACATATTACAAAATTTATTTAACTTGCTTCCGTTTTGACTTCATTGTATATTTGCAGCGTTCTTGCGCTTGCATCCTTAGCTTCTACATAACGAGGCATCCAAAAATATGGAACTATGTTTCCTAGCCCAGGATAGTAACCCTCAAAAATGTTGCGATAATAATTCTTTTCAATTGTATCTGGAGGATTATGCTCATACTTTACATTAAAGAACTCCGCAGAAAAAAGAGAAACAACCTTTTCTTGAATGATTTCATATAAAGACCTAGTTGTTTTGCTAACACCATCGCTAAAGGCTTCCTTGGTCCTCCACAAAACGCATTTAGGTAACAATGCACTGCCATTTGAGTCCAAATAATTTTCCTCGCTAAACGCACTTCTTAGCAAAAATTTCTCACACTGCTTGTTGCCCTTGTGAAATCTGCGCGACGGATCAATGCTCAAGTAATACTGCACCCACGTTCTATCCAAAAATGGCGTTCTAGGCTCCAATCCATGAGACGAAATGCACTTGTCTGACCGCAAAACATCAAATGCATGAATGTCCCTCAAAAGACGCCTGCATTCCTTGTCAAACTCAATTGCATCTGGTGCTGCGTGCATATACAAATAGCCACCACACAACTCATCAGAGCCGTCTCCATTAAAAATTACCTTTGCATCACTATTCGCAGCAATGTATTTTCCCAACAAGTAATTCCCAATACTTGCTCTTACTGTAGTAGTATCATAACTTTCAATTGCGCAAATAACTTCTGGAATTGCATCAACAAAATCCTGCTCAGTCAATAAAATTTCAGTATGGTTTGTTCCCAAATAATCTGCGACAATCCGAGCGTATTTCAAGTCTTCTGACCCTTCTAGACCAATACTAAACGTTTCCAATGGCTTATCAGAGTTTTGTTTGTGGAATTTATTTACAAGAGCTGTAATTAGACTGCTATCCAAACCACCAGATAACAAACAAGCAATCGGACGTTCAGTAACCAAGACTCTCTTTTTAACTGCTTCAGACAAGTAATGTTGTATATTTCTTAACGTCCATCCAAGGTCATAATGCGATTCATTAATAATGCTTGAAAATCCGGTAGAATGGTAAGAGTAGTGCTCTTTTTTCAGCTCCCACTTTGGAGACACCTTGTATTTCATAATAAACTTGCTATAAGTTCCAGGTCTAAACTGTTCAATTAAGTGGTCTGGAATTTTTTTAGAAAACTCCGACAATTCCTTTAGTTCTGAAGCAAATCCATAAATAGGCATCCGATCATCTGGGCCAACAGTTCTTTGGATTAGTGTGTATAAAGGTCTAACACCATAAGGGTCTCTTGCAATATATACCTTTGACGTTGAATCGTTAATATTGGCATCGCAAAGAATAAATGCAAATACTCCGTCTAACATTTGCAGAGTTTGTTTCATGCCATACCTTTTATACAAGTGAATAATTACCTCGCAATCTGATTGTGTTACTGGATCAACGTCCATCAGAGCATATAACTCTTTATAATTGTAAATCTCACCATTGCAAATAAGAGCCACATCGCCAATTATAATTGGTTGATTAGACAAGTCGTTCAAACCGTTAATAGCTAAGCGATGAAACCCCAATAAACACTGCAATGTGTATGGTGTCATTTTAGAAAATTCTGGTCCTCGGTTTCGGCCTTTCATAAATTGGTCATTAATAAATTTTTGCTGAAACGAGTTGTCGTTGTTTAATAATGCAAATATTCCACACATGTAGTTTCCTTATTTATTAAGGCCATTTTTCTTTATATTGATTTTATACATTTAGAAAAGTGTAGAAACTGTAAAATAAATTATATTTCAGTATATTAATGACAGCCCAACTAGATTTGAAAGAGTGTGCATCTCAAATAACAAATTCTATTAATACGCGAATCTATGATAGAAATATTCCATCACACATGTTACAACCTTATTTAAGCGTGAGGCCAGTTATGACGAAATATTCTATTATGCCTATTGTAGACCCTAGAGTGCCAATTAAAACGCCATTGGTTCAACAGCCAGTATATAGCACAACCGAAGTTTTCAATCCTGGAAACGCACAGGCTCCTTGGTCAGGCTTTGCCACAAACATTAACACTGAATCTGAATTAAGAAACCAAATCTACGCGCTTCAATCGTGCAGCCAGTCTGTATATGTTCCAAGCTCAAACAGCGACTTGTATAAATTTAATTTCAAGAACAACAATAACAATAACAATGTGCAACAGCCTTTTCCAGGATTATTTCAAAACGAGCATTTTAATTCATTTAACCCAAATCCTGAGAATATTGGACAAGGATTATTCCAAAACTGCACTAGACAACAACTTAAGGAATTAACCCCAAACGAATTTTGTGGGAAACACAAAAAGAACAATAAACCTAACAAATAAATTTTACACAAAATATAAAATCCAGTTAATCGCATTTTATATTTACTTTAACATTCGATCCTTTATATTTATATATCTTGGGTCGTGAAAAATAATATTTGTAACTTTATCAATTTCTTTAGCATTTTTTGGATGATATTTATTAGAGTATTCAAAAAGTAGATCGCCAAAATCTATTGTTTCGTATCTATAATTCATTCTTTGAGTTTCAAATATATCGCGTAATTGTTTTGATTGTGCCCATCCTAAAAAAATAGCTAACCACGAACGTTCGTCTTGTTCATTGTAACCAATTGCTACTTTAAAATTTCCCCAACTAGACAAGTCTGATAAAAAATCTTCCCAGCTTTGGAATATTAAATTTGAAATATATAAAACTGCCGCCCACACATCGGATGAATTGTTATAACTTTTGGGTTTAATATTTGGAATTTTTTTTTGCCATGGAAAAAATAATGAATCAATAAAATGTGGACATTGATTATAATAATCAGCCATTTCTTTAAGAACATTTGTAAAAGCGCGGTCAACAATTTTATATGTTGCATCTCTCTGCTGAGATTCTAAATTGACCGCAAAAACAAGAAAAGTAATAATAACACCAAATGCAATTATAAACGTAGATATATTAGGAATTTTAGAAGTAATTCTATCTAAAAAAGAGCCAGGCTTAGATAAACTTGCAAAAATAATGAATGCTGATACAACGACAATAATAAAAGCAAATATTAAAAAGGCAAAAAAGGTGGCGTTCATGTATTTATATAATACAATATATTTATTGAACTGTTAAAGATTTTGAATGCCAACATAACAACCTTTCGCCTTTTTACTATTTTAATAAAAAAGACAAAAAATAAACGCAAAATATAACAATAAAATATATTATTTTTGTTATCTTTTAAGTCTGAACATCTATCCTAATCTGTTTGTATCTAGGGTCATTAAAAATTAATCCAGTAAGGTTGTCAAGGTCCTCAGCATTATTTATTTGATATTTATCAAGATATTCAAACATTAAATTTGCCAAATGAACTGTTGTATCATTATATTCCAACTGTTGTGTTTTAAATATTTCTCGCAATTCCTTGGATTGAGCCCATCCCAAAAATATTGCCAACCATGAACGTTCGTCTGTTTCATTATACTCAATCGTAACTTGCAAGTCCCACCAACTTTCTAAATCAGTCAAAAAGTCTTCCCAACTTTGAAATATTAAAGTTGAGAGATATAATTGGCACGTCCATCTATCTGGTTTTTCTTCACCTGTAGGTTCAGGCCGATTAAAAACGGTTTTTTGCCATGGAAAAAACAATGAATTAATAAATTCAGGACATTTTTCATAGTTATCGTCCATTGCCTTAATAATATTGGTAAATGCTCTATCAACTATTTTATATGTAGCTTCTCTGCGAGCCGAAAGCAATGTAACGGTAAAAACCTGATATGTAATAATAATGCCTAAAGCAATAATAAATGTAGCTATTGTTGGAATTTTACTAGTAAGTCTATCTATAAAAGAACCAACTTTAGAGTAACTCGCGTATATTATTAAGCCTGTCATTAAAAATACAATTGACGCAATTATTGTTAAAATTATTTCATAAACGCTGTATGTCTTCATTATATATATTTAAACAAGTTATTTTTTTTTTGCTTTTGATAAAAACAAATAAACAACTTAAAGGTCCAATATCATTTTCTTCAAGGGAGAAAATAATGACAGAAAATAAAATATCAGAGTTAACATTAGAATGCTTAATGAACAAATCTCAATATGCAAAATACGTTAGCCAATCGCAAGGAAAACCGGATAATAAAACTGTGAATAAAAAAGAGAAGAAATTTTACAAGCGCCGAATTTTTGATTTAACAAAACAATTATTAAATAATGAAAAACCTGAGATGATGTTTCCAGACGTTTCTTCTGCTTTTGATTTATACGCCAAAGTATGCATAGAATATTTTAAAGCTTTAGATAAAACAGACATAATTCAGTCAGATTATGACGGATTTGTTGAAGACGATACAATGGGAAGCATCGCTTTATCAGAAAGCGAACAAGCCGAACTAAATAAATTACTAATGCGTTCTATTAAAATAACTGAACCAAATGCTCTAGAAAAACTAGTAAAACGAACAACAACAAAAATATGTCAGAAGGCTCCAATTATTCCAATGCAAAAAGATATTAATCTAAAAGATCCAGTTCTAAAAAATAAAGGTATTCGTAAAAAGAATAATATCAATAATAAATATGAGGAAACCTCAGAGGAGAAAATCAAAAACAACGAAAAAGACACAAAAACATAAATCTTCAACAAAGAAGCAGGGACACCAAACTACAAGAAGAAACCATTTATTTAGAGAAAAAATGATGAAGGAATTAAAAACAGTAAAATTGAGATGCAGTCCTCAGACAGCAGATAAAAAATACACGTGTTTAGAAGATGAAGCTTTGTATAAGTTAAAAGATTTGTGGAATGCTCGCCACGATGATTCTAAGATAGAATCAAATGACGCAAAGGAGATTTGGACGCAGTTAAATAATAAGTTAAGAGGGGTTTGCAACAAAGAATCGTGCTGGTTAAAACAAAAGTTTGTTAATGGAAAACTAGATAAAGAATTACAGACTTCTTTTGCACCAGTCTCTCCCAAGGAGTGGAGCAAAAATCCAAATGAATGGTTATCAAGCACAGATATATTGGAAGTCATGAAGCAATATGAAATTAAATATAAATGCTTTGATTTTATTGGTCCATCTCCAATTGATTTTGATACACACAAGTTATACGGAGAATGCGTTTGGGAGGAATTGTGTCATTTTAATATTGAAGATGAAATTAAAAATAAGAGATTCAAAATAGGAATGATATTTAATTTGGATCCTCATTACAAAGGCGGTTCTCACTGGGTTTCTATGTTTGTTAATATTAAAAAGGGAGAGATATTTTTCTTTGACAGTGCAGGAGATAAGGCTCCAAAGGAAGTTATGAAATTAGTGAATCGTATTATTAAACAAGGAAAACAACTAAAAATTCCCATTAATTTCAAATTTGATCAGAATTATCCAGTTGAGCATCAATATGGGGACACTGAGTGCGGAATTTATTCTTTGTATTTTATTGCGCATATGTTAGAAGATCGTCACGATAGTAATTACTTTAAAACTCACAAATTAGATGATAAATATATGGAACAATTCAGAAAAGTTTATTTTAACAAGGAACTGTAATAACACGTAAAAGTATATAAATAATATTTTACTATTAGTTATATACAAATAAGAATGGCTAATTCTCAAATAAACATAGATTTCATTACAACGGAAAACATTGAAATGCTTTGGGAAATAATTTTAGATGATATAAAAGAACGTTTAAAATCTCAAGAACAGGCATCTCAAGCAAGAGCATTTTTTATAAACCAGGCGAAAACATTCTTTGAAAGAGAGAAAACAGTGCCACAAAATTTAATGCAAATGAATAAAAAATTTATTGGTCAAATCATGACAAGTCTTAGCAGCGCAAAGCAAGCGCAACAACCTCAAAAAATAAACATTTCTAACAAAGAACCAAACAATTTCACTATAGAAGATTTACACAGCGAGAGACTTAGTGCATTTGAAAAAAATCTTGCGGAAAAAAAAAATGATTTTATGAGCGCAATGTCAGTTCCTGTTCCGGAAGCACCAAAATTCGGCGACGCAGACCTGGATAAGCCGATTGGAAGTGCCATGGATGAACTAATTGCGAGAACCTTGGCTCAGAGAAATTTTGAAATAGAAAATATTCATAAAGGAGCGAATAAAGAAGATGTTGCAAAATGGTTAAAACCGGCAGAAACCTCTGTTAAAAGTGAAAAAATACAGGAAAATGAAAATTCTAAACTTCAAATGGATCAAAAGCAAATGCAGTATCAATACGTTCATCAACAGTCTCCAAAGTTAATACAGATTGGTCCACCTTTAGATAAATCAGAAAAAAAAATAACGTGGGGTCCAAATTCTGAATATGAATCACCGGAATTGAATAGAATTAACTTAGAAATTCAAGAAATTGAGTCAGCCAACAATAAACCCATGCAAAATGACATCTTCTCAAAATTGAAGCCGGCAAAGGATTTACAACCTGACGTAAAAGAAGAATTAAAAAATATGCACGAACGCATAAATAGTATAGATGAAAAAATGAATACAATCTTATCTATTATAAGCAAAATAAAAATTGATTAGCTTTGCACAAAAAATTATAAAGACAGATAATAACAAACAATATGAGAGTTTTAAGCGTTTCACTAATCTATTTATTAATAAGTTCAAGTATATCACCAGTTGCGTCTTTTTGGGCGCAGTTTAAACATAAAACACCACATGCAACAAAAAATAGCAAACTAAACAAAATAAAAGAAATCAAAGAAATGCAATACACGGAAAGCACGTGGGATGACGGAGAAGTTGAATGGGAAAATATGCAAGACGCGAATGAAACAAATCAAACATACGTTGTTAAAAAAAGACCATTAATAAATTTACTCCCGGTATATAAATCTACACCTCTTTATGAAGCAATTGAAATGGATCAAACAAAAATAGCGTCAATATCTGCAATTGTTAGAACAACTTACAAGGAGACATTTAACATAAACACCATTATATCAGAATTGGATAGCAAAATTTCAAACCATTACTTGATTATTCCCACAGAATTTGTTATAATATCCATGTTAACAGGTTTGGCGATTGCCTACAATAAAACAAACGAAACTGAAAAAGAAAGACTTGAAAAATTGTATATATTAACTAAACCTGAAGATTATCACATAAAATATGCAAAAATGAGAAGAATAAGCATGGCTGTAATTATTATTTTATCGTGTTTAACGACAAGAAATGTCCTATCTGCTGGATAAATTAGTTTATTTTATTATGTTATATTATATGTCGTGCGATCCAAATGCATTTAAAAAAATAGACGAGATTGAAGAATTTAGTGAAGCTGATAAACAAATGTTAAAGAATATTTTAAGCGAAGAACTTCGCGGTGGAAAAAGACGCAAAAGGAATCAAAGTAAAAAAAATAAAAAACAAAATAAAAAAACAAGAAGGCATCAAAAAGGTGGAGATAGGTGCGACAATTTAGCGTGTCTTTCTTTGTTGGGCTCTATTCTTTTTATTGGTTATGGAATAGCTACGTGTGCATACTCCGGAGCTTATACAAATGTATTGCGTTTTGCATTTGATGGTTTTTCTACAGCATTTAATATTTTATTTGGAGTTACTGCTTTTGCGCGTTTCAATGACCCAACAAAGTCTCTCGCTGATAGAACGGTGGCAGCTCATGCAGGTCAATGGGATGTTCTTGGAAAATGGAATGGAATTTATGGATATTCTGGAAGAATTGTTGGATATATTAAAAAGTTAAAAACAAAAGGAGTTTCTTGCAGAAACATTATACCTGATCCATTGTTTGACTTTTTAAAGATATTGTGCGAAGTAAAAAATGAAAAAATGTCAGAAGAGGAAGCAAAGAAAAAAATAACGGACTTATTGCAACCCATTCAAGATTCAAAGGACGTTATAAATATAGAAGGAAACAGCATTATAATAAAAAATATGAAACCAGAACAAGTTATTAAGATTAACATAGAGTTATTGTCTAATTTAGCAGTGCCTCAAGACCAAGACTTGTTCCAAATTCCTGATCCTATTCCTGAACCTATTCCTGAACCAGATGAAGATTATAATAGACCAACAGTTGGATTAAGATACAGACCGGTTTCTCCGCAATCAAGTCCGCAAACAATTCTAGGAAAAAAAGACGACTAATATTTTTATAATAAAAGTTACAATCAAACTTTTATTATACCGGTAAGATTAAATCTTCCTAATAACAACTCCAGCAGGGGTTTGTTCTGTAGTAGCAATTAAAATTGGGTCTACTTGAGGATTTTCCAAAGCTCTATAGTAGCTATCCAAGTCATATAAATTTCCGCGAGTTTTATCCATTTTACGATAAATGTATTTTTTTCCGCGGAATTCGTATGGTTTCCCTCGCCATTCAATTGCTTTTTTGTTTATTTTTGACACAGTATCAGGTTCTTCCTTTTTATAACTTGGAACATATGAAAATGCAGTAGAAGATGGTTCGCCAAACTGCAAGCAAGTTAATTGTTCCTTTGTGCCGCGCTTTGAGTATACCGCGCAATCAATAGATGCTTCTTTAATAGCGGTTATTATCTTAGAGCTCACATCCTCTTTTATAGTTGAAATCTCAAACAAAGCTTCATCACTAGTTAATGGTATTTGCTCCTCCTTATCTTCTTTTCCCTCTACTTGAATCTTATAAGTTCTTTTACTCTTATCCATTCTTTTCAACTCTATAGATTCTCCGCTATCAATTTGTTTTTTTGTGAATGTCATCAAATAAAGAAACACTTCTACAGTTTGAAGTGCTTCTGGCAAATTTTTATGACTGCAAATGCGGCGCGCTCTGCCTACAACTTGGTCTACACGAGTAGGATGCCAATATGGTTCCATAATATGCACATAGCGCGTGCTTCTCAAGTTAATGCCTTCTGAACCAGATGCGGTAATCATTAAAACTTTAATAATTTCACCCATATGATTGTTGTGAGCAATTTCTTTTAACTCGGCTGTTATAGGCGATTTCACATCCCAATCGCTGTTATAAATGTTACGTATGATCTCCTTTTCCTCTGCGGATTCTGTGCCTGTGTATAAAGCAAATGTAGGTTTACCTCTATCCTCTTCACTAATGTCTAAATTCCAGACGCCTCCAGCATCCTTTTTAATTTTGAATTGAGTAAAACCATTGGCTTCCAGAACCATCTTAAATATTCCAATACCTTCAAGTGTTCTAAATTGACTGTAAACCAAATGCAAGCCGCGATGCTCAGGATCTTGAATATTTTCTAGTATATGTAAGTATTTTGGACTGTATTTTTGTAGTCCTTCTGGTGATAAGACGGTGCTTTCATTTTCTCTCAAAAATTCAATAGCTCGTTGAATTCTTTTTTCATAAGTTGCATCGGCTAATTTTTCAATTGCTTCATCGCCTTCAATTTCGCCGTCCCATGCATCTCCTTCCAAGTCATTAGTTCCTTTTTTGGAAGTTTCCTTTAAAGCTTCTTCGTATACATTTTCCAATTGGGTGGCCTCTTCGCGTTCTTCTTTTGGAAGAGGGCGTCCAGGAGGTTTTGGCATGACAAAATTGCAATATAACCGAGAGAAAATGCGATATGTTGAAGTGGGATCTTTGTAAATTCCATTTTCATCCATTGCACCTTTCTTTTTCTTAGAATTCTTTTCTTGCTTTCTCTCTTGAGCACGAGCCGCCTCATACACGGTGAATTGAAAATCACTCATTGGTATTTTAATAACGTGAAAATCGGTAAGCTTTTCATATCTAGGCATAAGAGACTCTTGTGCGCTTCTAAAATAAGACGTTAATCCAATAATGCGACGCTTGAACAATTCCATATTTTTGGTTTCCCCAGAATCGGCTTTAATAAACATTTCAACAAAGTCGTCAAATTTGTCAGGTAACGCTTTTTGATAAGTTATTTTAACCCCAGACGTATTAACGCTAACTCCGGCATTCTCTAAAATACTAATAACTCTGCGTTCAAAATCGGCATCACTAATTGTTCCGCGTTCTTCAATGTGCAATTTTCCCTTCTCATCCTTGTATTCTTTCTTTTTATTAGTGACGCCTTGATAACCTGTATCTTCTTTTATTTTGTTTTCAAATCCAAAAGGGTTTCTTGTAATAGTTAATACTTTATCCTTGGAATAATCCAGATAATCTAATACTTTTTCTCTCGTGAATATCTCCTGTAACCTCTCTTTTCCAACAGATTGTCCGGAACGGATGTCAAGTGGGATCTCCCAAGTCTTTATGTAACCTCGCAAGATATTGAAAAGTATTCCAATTTCGTTGGGGTAGTTAATAATTGGAGTTCCTGACAACAAAACAACTCTAGCATTTTTAGCACTTAACAATAGCTCGTATAAAATGAGTGCCAATGAGTAAGGAACTCTTTCTTTTTTGCCGGTTCTATCCACAGGGATTTCCTTTTCCTTTGAAATCTTATTTACAATTCTACTAATAAAGTTATGCGCTTCATCAATGATAACAACAGCGTCATCAAAAATGTTAGTTTCAAAATTGTTTGTCATGTCTTTCAATTTATCTCTACGCAAACCGTTGTAATTAATAAACTTATATTTATATTGAATCATTTCGTCAAGTTGATCATCTAAGCTTTTAATTTCAGTTGGTTCCAATGCGTCATAATTGCTTGGTTGTGTTGTGTTTACTAACCATGCGCCTTTTTTTCGGTTAATGTATTCAACAGATAAATTGAGAACACTAGACAATGTGTCAATTGCTTCAGGATGGTCTCTGGTTGAAATCCACTGCCAAAATTGATTCTTCTTGTAAATTGGTTCGCCATATTTTTTCAACTCTTCCATATAGTTTCTTCTTAAAGACGCAGGAGTCATTACAATAACTTTTTTATTACTCTTGAATCCTTCTGCAATTGCAATAGATGAGAGAGTTTTTCCTGCACCTAAACCGTGGAAAAGCAAAAGCCCACGATAAGGCGTGTATAAATTCAAGTAATCTCTAACTAATTTTTGGTGAGTCAAGAGAGAAAATTCTCCACCAGAACTTTGGCCTATATTATCGCAGGATATTTCAGCAGATTCATCCATAACTTCGTCACGATATGTGCTAAACATGGAATTAATAAAGTTAACAAATTTCTCCCTATTATTCATAAAATAACTGGAAACCTTAATGTTTACGTGAGGTTTTTTGGGAGGCAAACGAGTTATGGTTTCAACCTTGTCAATGTCAACCCACTCTTCTGGAGGCACAAGAATAACTCCTTTTGTAGGACGCTTTGTGCGACGTTTTTTAGTGACAACTTCTTCCACAACTTCTTTTTCTTCACCTTGGGCTTCTTTTTCTTCGCCTTCTGCTTCCTTTTCTTCACCTTGGGCTTCTTTCTCTTGAACAATAGGAACACCCTCTTCTTGCAATTGAAATAAAATCTTTTTGGTAATCTTCTTAGCCTTCTTCTTTTGAGGTTCTTCTTTTTCTTGCTCTTCTTGAACGGCACTTAATTTTACAGTTGGTTTCAAAACAGTTTTATTTAATTTACGTTCTTGTAATTTAGTAAATAAAGTTTCTCTGTTAAAACCAGTGTCAGTTCCGCGCTCATCAATTATAGTTACCTTACTTAATTCAACCTTTTCTGGAGCAGTTGGAACAGGAACAACAACGGCAACTTTTTCGTGCTCTTCCACAACTGGTTTTATTCTTAATTTTACTTTTAATGATTCTAAAGGATTCATCGCTTATATAAAGTAAATATATAAAACTTTATGCGGAATAAGCGTTAATTTTTTGCAATGCTTCGTTGCAAGCAATTTGTTCAGCTTTTCGCTTGATTTTGTGTTGCCCTTCCCCTAGAAAAATTAGCACCTTTCCAAGTTTAACAATCCATTCTTGGATTTCTTTAAACGTTTTTACGTGGTCAATGTGCGTCGCATTATGTATGCTTACCGCGTGTATAGGTTGACCAATGCACAAATATACACCCATCTTGTAACCATTCTCAACGTCGTGCTCAATCTCTAAATAATGCGGAGTCACCTTGAATTCCTTTTGAATTTTTACTTGCAGTATATTTTTATAATTATCATCATTTTGAATAAGCGCGACCCAATCTATATGCTTTTCAAAAATGTTTTCTACGAATTTTTGCGCGATTTGAAAACCAGGTCCTGTGACAAATACATCTTGAAACCAACCTTCTTCATCTTTTACGGAAATCTTATTGAAATCTAGAAACAAAGCGCCTAAAAACGACTCAAAAAGGCACCCAAGCTTCTTTAAATTTGTTCTAATCTTCTTTTCTTCTGCATGTTTTGACAAAATAAGCCATTTATTTAGATGCATTTCCATAGCAATCTTTCCAATGGCTTCATTTTTTACAATTGCAATTTTCTTTTCAGTCATAAATCCTTCATTTTCTTTAGGAAATCTTCTATACAAATAATATTTTGTAATAAGCTCAAGAACTCCGTCACCTAAGAACTCTAGACGTTCATTAGATTTTGTTTTCAATGTCATGCAGTCAGTTGGTCGTTCAACAATAGTAATATTCTGAGCAAGATTTTCCAAATGAGGGCGCTTAGTATAAGAACGGTGAACAAATGCTCTTTTGTAAAGTTCAATATTATTGACCATTCCAGGGACACCATATTTAGTGAGAATAGATTGAACATCATTCAATGTAATCTCCACATTTAGGGGATTATATGGGTTAAAAATTAGCCCATCTTCTCCACTTACAATATCATCGTCATGAAGAATATTCTTTTCAATGGTTTTGTCTTCCATAATTAATTATTAGTGCGATGCATTTAAACCATTTAGATAAATATTATTTTCCCTCAATAAAAAATAAAATATTTAGGGTATATATAAATGGTAGGCATGCAAACACAGTTCGGACGTGGTCGCTACGTCGACGTTATCTCCAATAGAGGAATTCAAAGTGGTGGTTCTATCGGCGGTGTCAAAAAGGCCGGTTTATGGACCGGTCAACCCTTCATGAGCGTTTACAACATCGGTAACCATTACACTTACAGAATCCCTCAAAGACAACCAAGCGTGCTCTTTGCGTTGTTTAACACAACGAGAAACCCTGTGCAATACAACAGAAACGGATATTACGCTTCACACTCTGGAAGCCTTGGTTAAACATAAACCTCGCAAAAATTCTAAGCAACTTAATATTATTCTTAAACGTTATAATATTAAGCATCTATAAATGGTTGGTATGATGTATCATTTTGGTAAACAAGGAAGAAATGTTGAGTCCTTGACAAATCGTGGTTGCGCTTCCGGTGGAAGTTGTGGAGGTGATAAAAAGGCAGGAATTGTCACATTTGGAACCACTTGGCAACAAAGAAACATGGGCAATTATCTCAGACGAGCGCCGCAAAGGCAACAAGGTATATTATTTGCTTTAAGAAACACTACAAGAAATCCTGTGCAGCAAAGACGCTCCACATTTGGTGTTATACGCGGATTAATGTAATGCAACACTAGACTACAAAATATAAAATATTAATATTATAGTAAAATCATTTAATAACTTAGTGCGTTACTTATTAAATGATTATTAAAATTGATAATCGCGAACACGAACTGCTTCGTTTATGCAAACATTTTATAGAGACTGGTCCTATTTATAAGGGATTGGAAATTGTTGTTGAAGCTCTCCCTCTTGGCGATGTCATTCTATGCAAAGATGGTTTGGAAAAGATTATCGTTGAGAGAAAAAGTTTAGGAGATTTGTCATCTAGCATAAAAGATGGACGTTATGAAGAGCAAAGCTATAGATTAAATGGTCTTCCTCATCACAATCATAATATTATGTATTTAATTGAGGGTGATCTTACAAAGAATAGTTCATTTAACTCTTTTAATTCATTTAAAGACCGTGTAGATAAGACTACTTTATATTCTGCAATGTTTTCTCTCAACTACTATAAAGGTTTTTCGGTTTTGCGAAGCATGAGCACAGAAGAGTCGGCATTAATAATTTGTAACATGGCTTATAAGTTAAACAAATCTACTGATAAACAGGGGTTTTATTCAAATACCAATACTTTTTCTCTCCCAAACGGTGAATCCCAAAACCAAATTGTGTGTGAAAATTTGGAACAACCTGAGAAGGAAGACTCTTATTGCAATGTCATTAAAAAGGTAAAGAAGGAAAATATTACTCCTGAAAATATTGGTGAAATTATGTTGTGTCAAATTCCTGGAATTAGTTCTACAAGTGCAATTGCTGTTATGAAGGAATTTAAAACTATTCAAAATTTGCTTGCAAAAATCAATGAATCAGAGTCTTGTTTAAAAGACATCAGTTATACAAACGCAAAAGGGCAGTCGCGAAGAATTAATAAGACCGTAATAGCTAATATTATAAAATTCTTAAAGGGGTAAATTAAACGCCTTTAGAAAAATTAGTAAAGAAAAATTATTGTTTTTCTTATCGTATAGTATAATAAATGTCAGAAGATTTAATTAAACTTATAGGAATTGTTGTCATTATTGGATTTTTGATATATTTAGTGGCAAAATCTATGAAATTACACATGAATGTTATGGAAGGTTTAACAAACCCAACTAGTTCATCAAGTGCCAATGGGATTGGTGCATCTGCTTCAAATTATGCAACAACATTGAAGAATCAGGTTACGCAATTACATAATGATAATTTGCTCATGAATAATAAAGAATACGTCAAGGAGTATGGAAATATTATTCTCTCAATGGACGATTATATTAATGCGCTTATGTTGAAGACTGTGTTAAATATGGATGCTACAGCTGATGCAGCAGATACAAACATTGAAGCAATTAAGACGTTGAATGAATTGAATGCTGCCAAAGCCTCATTAAATAACGTTCTAAAATACGTTGACTCAAATTAAAGTTATAGTTATAGTTTTAAACTATTTATTTTTTCAATCTCTGTGGAAAAATAATTACTGAAATGTCTGCAATTGTGGGAATAAACATTGAATGACATTTCCCATTTATATATTATGTTATTAATGCGATTGTCGCCGAATTTTTTTAAATGTTTTTTATAGTCTGGATTGGATTTTACAATATTGTGCCAATCTTCTATTAATTTTTCTTCAGTTGATTCTTCAATATGAATTACTCGGACAATTCCTGGTAACTCATATCCCAAAAACATTTTAATGTATCCAAATGCGTCTGGTTGTTGTTTTGGAGTATAATCAAATACGTAAAAATTATTTAATTGTTTGGATTCATTTGGATTCATTTGGATTTTTTTTGGTTTATTCAATAATTTGATTTTCTCTATTTTTGCTTCTTTTTTAACAGTTACAACATTGTGAAGTTTTAATTCTGGCAAAAAAGAAACAATGGCCGAATTAAAAACCTTTATATGATATGAATGCGAAAAAAATGAGAGAAAGTTTAAAAAGCACAACGTAATTAACGAGAAATTAATCATTAATTATATTATAAATAGTGAATAATAAAAGCAAAATATCTTATTATGTAGTTCGGATATTAACTTCATTTCCTGCGTAATAACCAGTGTCAACTAGATGTTGCGTGTAATCTTGACCACCCCAATTAGGATCCATGGGGTCAGGACTAAACAATAAATTTTCTTGTTCGGCGTTCATTTGATCAAGAGGAGTTGTGGTTCCTTGATAAAAATCAGTTTGGTCAAACGCTGGGTAAGAATTTTTATTATAAGGGGCATCATTGCGTGTGGCGTCAATTAATAGTGTAGGATTGGGTGGTTTTGGAATAGTTGGTGGCAATCCACCCTGTAAGTCGTTTGGACTAGGACGAATTTTATAAACTGAACTGCCTTGAGCGTCAAATGTGCTTTGTAAATATAAAACAGGGCAGCGAATTCCTTGACTGCGTTGCCAATCCACAAACTCTGTGTAATCTTCTAAATTTTCAAACTCAACTGGATTTACTCCAGGAACTTGTGCAACTTTAGAATTATATAAAAAATAGCTGCTGCCTTTTTGAACTAAAATATCAGGACATCTAGGATTGCTAATATTGGTTAAACCCTCCATAAATTTATATGGTTTTGCAGCCACACAATAATAGAGTCCTGCTAAAAAACTAACAATAATTAATATGTATAACGGAGCATTCATTATATATATTAGAGTGCGATAAAATTAAATAAATAAAAATAATGTAACTTTTATTTTCTAGTTTTAATTTATAATGCAGTTTAAAAAACCATTCGTATACATAGATCCAACGTCGTCAAATCAAGAAAACTTGTTAGGAGATTTCAACAACAACGTTAAATCTGGAAAGCACGTATTTTTATTCTTATTTATGGACAACTGTGGACCCTGCAATGACACGAAACCCAAATGGAGTAACATGAAACGTTATTTAAAAAAGGAACACTTAAATGGTGATGATATTGTTATTGCTCAAATTAATCAAAAACTTTTTAATGGTCTAAACGGAGTTGGCAGTGAACCTATGGGATATCCTTGTTTGCGTTATGTTAAATCTCCAACTGTAGAAGAATACGAAGACTCTAGTATTCCTGATAAAGATAGGAGTTCAGAATCATTTGCTGCATGGGTTGAATCAAAAATGAGAGAAGGAAAACGCAATAAACAAAAAGGCGGCATTAAAAGAAGAACAAACCGCAGAGGAGGAAAATGGTCATTAAAATATAAAAAGAGCATTAACTGCAAAAGACCCAAAGGTTTCTCTCAACGACAACACTGCAAATATGGAAGAAAGACATTGAAAAAGAAATATTAATTAAAATTGTCTTGCGAATAACCTATTATAGCACATGCAATTCTTTTTCCGGCATTCCCATTTTTCAGACTAGCTTCATCCCCACCTAATCCACAATCGTCTTCGTCTGCGTGAATAATTAATCCTCTTCCTATAATATTTGCCTTTGAACCGCGTAATTTAATAAAATTATCCGACATTCTATATTTGGCGCATCCAGTTGAATCTGTTTGCAAATTACCTAGATCTCCAACATGTCTCTCTTTTACACCAGGACAACCATGATTCTTTCCATATGGATTAAAGTGTGCGCACATACTTTCACAATGATTTGTTAAATCTCCTGATTCATGAACGTGAAATCCATGTAACGCATTTTTCTTAAGACCTATAATATTAATATCAATATTCACAGTCTCATTTTTTAAATCTTCTGTAAAAATAACAGTTCCTTTAATTTTTTTCCCATCAAAAACGGCAATTGCTTTAATTGGCTTATCTTTATTCATTTATATATTTTCATATAAATAAATATTTATTTTACTCCGCAATCTAATATTTTTTTGTAAACACTCTTCTTTTATTTTTCCTTTGGGTCTTTCTGTGTTTATTTCTTCTAGTTCTTCTGCCTCCCTTTTTTCCTTTTGCAGGTGGCATAAGTCTTGGAATTTTGTGCGCAAATGGAGGTCCTGGATTTATAATTCTACATAATTCCACATTGCTGGGTGTGCTATTTTTGGGAGCGCATATATCTACTTGTAAATCAGGAGCAGTTGCCATAAAAACTCTCAAACATGCCGCAACATCAACAAGAGCGCTGTGCGTGCGACCATTTATTTGTTGATTAAACAGCGCAATATGTGCTTCTTCAAGATTAGGGTTCTTTGGAGAATAAGATTTTGCATAATATTCTTTCCTTTTTACGTCATAAGTATTTCCATCTTCAGCAACTACTTGGTCAACAACAACGTTTCTGGCAGCATCTCTCACATATTTATAAGGCAACACTCTACATTGGGCTTTTGCTAAATATTGAGTGTCAACTTCAGCAGGAGCTGAATCAGGATCAAGTCCTCGCAATTTTCGGAAAGTGTCACGATACATTTCTTTTTTTGCTTCGCTTATTTCTGCGTCACCAATTAAACGCAATAATTCAGCGCATACAACATTTACGTCGTAAGGAGTGTTATGAGCAACAAGCGCACTAGTTCTGTTATAAGCAGCAATAAACTCATCCATTGCAACTTCAATGGGTCTTCCTTCTGTGCGAGATCTCTCATCTGTTACTCCATGAACGTCCACTGATCCCTGTGGAATTGGATACTGATTTTCTTTAAGTTTAATTATATCATTTCCCTCTTCACTTTGTGCGACAATTTCCATAGTTTCAGGATTATATAAAATAAACGCCAACTGAACAATAATTGGCCAATTTTCTAAATTAGAACCTTCGGTAACACTGCTTTCAAGACCGGTGCCAAGACCAGTTGTTTCTGTGTCAAATACTAATATGAGTGGTTGTTCGCTTGACATAACGCTTGTATACTATAATAATATTATTAATTGTTATTTCTCTAGTTTTCATTAAAAATTGAACTTAAAAATTTCGCAATATATTATTGTACAAGCAACTAAACAAGATGGAACACGTTTTCCGACTCTACGATTTTAACGTTTATAATAAAAAGAGTGAAGCCAAAGAGGAATCTGGCAGTGATGAAGATTCTGGTGTTAAATCAGACATAAATAATTTTATTATTCAAATGTTTGGAATTAATGAAAAAGGTGAGTCTTGTTCCATACTCGCCGAAAATTTCAAACCATTCTTTTATGTGAAAGTTGATGACGGTTGGACGCAATACACAAAATCTGCGTTCTTGCAACACATTACCAAAAAACTAGGAAAATATTATGAAAATTCAATTAGCGAATGCAAGATTATCAAACGAAAGAAGCTTTATGGTTTTGATGGTGGAAAAGAGCACAAGTTTATCAAGTTTGAATTCACCAATTTGCAGGCTTTCAACAAGGCCAAAAACCTCTGGTATAATTCAGATCGCAAGCTTCTTGAATCCGGATTGATTTATGCAGATACTCCAACTTATTTGTATGAGGCAAATATTCCCCCTTTACTGCGTTTCTTCCATATAAAAGAGATTAGTCCTTCAGGTTGGGTTGCTCTACCAAAAAAGAAAACTGTTGAAGTAAAAACTAACAAGCAAACCAGTTGCAAATATGAGTTTACAATTGACTACAAAAATATTTTGCCACTAAACGAAAAGGAGACTCCTGTTCCTTATAAAATCTGTAGTTTTGATATTGAGGCCAGCAGTAGTCATGGGGATTTTCCGATCCCTATTAAATTTTACAAGAAGTTGGCTACAAACATTATTGAATATTTTGAAAAGTTTTCAGAGCTAACTCCTGAAATATGCGAAATTGATTTAATGAGGATTGTTAGAAAAGCATTTGGATTTAACGCCGAAGATAAGGCGATGATTATGATAGACCTTGTATTTCCCAAAAAGGAACAAATGCCAAAGTCTGAGAATGAAGTTATGGAAATGATTGATTCGTGGCTAAAAACTCCTCTAGAAAAGAAATCCAATGATGCTCTTAGCAATCAGATGAGGATAGAATCAATGTTTGAAAATATGAATAATGACGAGGAAGAAGATGTCGCTGTGTCATTTGTAACAAAGGGAAAGTCCAAAAAATCCGAAGCAAAAAAATATAAGGTGTCTGACGTTTTGTGCGACAAAACTCTAACAAGAGAAGAAAAATTAACTCAGATTAACATGTCATTGTCGGATAGAAATTCGCGCATGCATCCATTCCCAGAATTGGAAGGTGACAAGGTGACGTTTATTGGTTCAACATTCCTAAGAGCAGGAGAAAAAGAACCATATTTGAATCATTGCATTGTCCTTAACACGTGTGGAAAGGTTCCTGTTGAGAATTGTGAAATTGAATCCTATAAAACAGAGAAGGAAGTTTTGCTAGCATGGACACTGCTAATTCAAAGAGAAAATCCAGACATTGTCATTGGATATAATATATTTGGTTTTGATTATGCGTTCATGTTTAATCGCGCTCAAGAAAAGGGTTGTGTCCGAGAATTCTTAAGGCTGTCTAAAAACAAAAATGAGGTTTGTGGCGAGGATCCATTTAACCTAAACACTTATAAGTTGGAGGAGACAAGTCTTAAGATTGCTAGTGGTCAACACGATTTAAAATATATTAAAATGAATGGTCGCATTCAGATTGATTTGTATAACTACTTCAGACGAGAAGAGAATCTAACGTCTTACAAGTTGGATTATGTTGCTGGTCATTTTATCGGAGATTACGTAAAATCTCTTGATTCAACAGACACAAAGACAACAACTGTGTATAGTGGAAATCTAACCGGATTGTTGATGGGAAGTTATGTTCACTTTGAGGAGATTGGGCATTCAGTTGATTATTATAGCGATGGTGCCAAATTTTCAGTTCTATCTGTAAATAAAGAAAACAAGTCGTTTGTTGTTTCTGGGAATATTGCTCCAGATATGAGCAAAAAGGTGAGATGGTGTTTGGCAAAAGACGATGTTACGCCAAAAGACATCTTCAGAATGACCAACGGCACAGATGATGATCGCGCGGTTATTGCGAAATACTGTATACAGGATTGTAACCTCGTTCATTATCTGTTGAACAAGTCAGACACATTAACTGGCTTTGTTGAGATGGCCAAGATTTGCAGCGTTCCTATTAGCTTTCTTGTCTTGCGAGGTCAAGGCATTAAGCTAACAAGTTATGTTGCAAAGAAATGCAGAGAAAAGCGCACATTGATGCCTGTTCTTGAAAAGTTGGATAGCGACGATGGATATGAAGGTGCAATTGTTTTGGATCCAAAGTGCGACTTGTATCTAGACAATCCAGTTGCTTGCGTAGATTACGCATCTCTGTATCCATCCTCAATGATGAGCGAGAATTTGTCGCACGATAGTAAAGTCTGGACTAAAGAGTATAATTTGAAGGGAGAGCTTATTACAGTTAATGGAGAAACAGATGCGTCTGGAAATTTCCTTTATGATAATTTGCCCAATTACGAATACGTTGATATTACATATGACACGTTCAAGTATGTAAGAAAGACGCCTTCTGCCGCAGCAGAAAAAATCAAATCAGGATATAAGATTTGCAGGTTTGCTCAGTTCCCTGATAACGCGAGAGCAATTATGCCTGCTATTTTGGAGGAACTCCTTCTCGCAAGAAAAACCACTAGAAAGTTGATTTCTCTGCAGACGGATGACTTTATGAAAAATGTTCTGGATAAGCGTCAATTGGGTTATAAGGTTACTGCAAATTCACTTTACGGTCAATGCGGTGCAAGAACTAGCACGTTTTATGAGAAAGATATTGCAGCGTCAACGACTGCAACTGGTCGTTTGCTGTTGACTTATGCGAAAAAGATTATTGAAAATACGTATGGAAACCGAATTTGTGATACGAGCAAATTTGGTAAGGTTCTAACAAAAGCTGAATACATATATGGAGATACGGACTCGATATTCTTTACATTTAATCTGCACACCCTAGAGGGACAACCAATTCGCGGTAAAGATGCTCTTGAAATTACGATTGAATTGGCTCAAGAAGCAGGGCATTTAGCGTCTAGTTTCTTGAAGAATCCGCATGACCTAGAGTATGAGAAAACATTTATGCCATTTTGCCTGCTTTCCAAGAAGCGTTATGTAGGAATGCTTTATGAGCACGACCCTGATAAGTGTAAGCGCAAGGAGATGGGCATTGTGCTCAAGCGCAGAGATAATGCACCCATTGTGAAAGATATTTATGGTGGAATTATTGACATCTTGATGAAACAAAAAGACATCAAACAAGCGACAGAGTTCTTGAAGTCCTGTTTGAAAAACATTGTGGATGAGAATTATCCGATGGATAAGTTGGTGATTACCAAATCACTGAGATCTGGATACAAAAATCCTCAGCAAATTGCTCACAAGGTTCTAGCGGATAGGATTACGGCCAGAGACCCAGGAAACAAACCAGGCTCAGGAGACAGAATCCCATTTGTGTACATCCATCATCCAAATAAGAAGGCGCTTCAAGGCGAAAAAATTGAGACTCCTACTTACATCAAAGAGAACAATTTGAAGATTGACTATTCGTTTTATATTACAAATCAAATTATGAAGCCGGTGCAGCAAGTGTTTGCGCTAGTCCTAGAGAAAATGTGGGAGATGCAAAATAAGAAATCAAAGATTGCAAAATTCAGAAGGGACGTTGATACGTTACAAAGGACAACAAACCCAGAAAAGTTTGAAGACAAGTTGGAGTCAATGAAAAATAAAGAGGTGAAAGCTTTGTTATTTGACGAGTTCTTGAGAGAAACCAATAATCAAAAAGAAGGAAACCAATCGCTTATGAAGTTCTTTAAGTAGGTTAGAAATATATATTAATATTCGGTAAATCATATTGAAACTAATATAAACATCGCTTTACAATATTAACTAGTATGAATAACTTAACGCAGTTATCGTGTCATGTTTTACCTTTTATAGCTATTTCTGGGTATTTTTGTTATCCAAAAGAATTAAAAATTAATCAATCATTGTTGCATTTTTTATCTGTGGCGCATAATGGGGTTTTGATTTTGTTCAGTGGTTGGACATTCTTGTCGTTATCGCAGATTTTATATAATGATGGAATTGTATTTCAGTCAAATTATTATTTTCAGAATCCCACATTTGACGCGGTAATTTATTATTTTTACTTATCCAAATACTATGAGTTTTTTGACACATTTTTACTTTATTTAAACGGTAAAAAGCCCATCTTTCTTCAAAAATATCATCATATAGGAGCCGTTTTAAGTTGGCATTTGATGTATTTATATAAAGTTGAAATGGTGTGGATGGCGACATTTTTAAACTCGTTTGTTCACACAATTATGTATTCTTATTATTTGGGTTGTCTTTTAAAAATTAACCAGGTTCGTTTTATTAGGAAATATATAACGTCATTGCAATTGTGCCAGTTTTTTTTATTATATTCAAACTTTTATTTTTACAGACCACCAATAGAATCGTGGTTTAATTATTACATTGTCATATTTTTTGCTTCTTATGGAGTGGGTATAATTGGTTTATTTGGAAAGTTTTATTATGATAATTATCTTAGAAATAAACTCAAAGATGAGCAAAGTCTTTAAGTAGGTTAGAAATACAATTTTTTAGTTTTCTCTCTTGTTATAAAAAATAAAATAACTATCTATTATATATTTTTAATGGAAATTCAAATACCGGATTGGGTCACTGTTGTGAATTATAGAACCATGAATAATGAAAAAAAGGCGCTAGCGGTTGATGGAAATAAAGTATTTCAATATGAATGGATGAAAGAAGAGGTGAATGAATTTTATGAAGCAATATATTTGCAAGACATTGATGAAATGCGCGATGAAGCAATTGGTTTGATACGCACTTTTCAGCAATTTCATGGTTCAAAACGTGTTGTGGCTTTATGGAAAAAAGTAAGGCGCGACGTTCTTATTGCTTTTCCTACGCGAAAGATATTTTTAGAAGAGTTTGCAAAATGGCATAAAAAGAAACTACAAAAAAATCAAGCTATAGGTGTTATTCCTGAAGATTTAATTAAAATAGCCAAACTGAAATGGTAAGCTTAATATTTTGCGCCTGGGCAAAGGATTAAATAAAAAATTGATCAAAAGATTTAAAAACAATATGCTATTATTATAACAATGATGCAAGGAATTATTAATAAGAAAAACGCTTTGAAGGATTTATCTGACGAACAGTTTGAAATATTGTTGCCGACTTTGGCGACTGAATTGGAGGCTCACGGCATTCTATATGACACCTATACAGATGAGGAAATTGTTAAGGATTGGCAAACTCTTTGCAAAAAACCATTGAACGATGATATTACAAATATTTCGGCTACAAATGTGGTCGGAATGAAGATTATGAAAAAATATATGAAGCATTTCCATGAGGTGGCGAATTATAAGGGAGTTTCTGTCTCGTCGTTGTGGAAGAAGGAGCACTTGGAAAAAGCTTTGCGATTTAACCGCAAAAATCATTCCACGCCTTATGCTTCTGAAATTGTAAGATCAATCTCTTTTACAAATGGGCTCGGAAAGGTTACCATGTATCGTCCGCTTATGGCTAGGAACATTGTATCATATTTCAAGGCCAAGAGCGTTCTAGACGTGTGTGCTGGTTGGGGTGGAAGAATGTTAGGGACAAAAAGCATCAGCCAATACGTTTCGTATACTGGAATTGAACCTTGCGAAAAGACTTTTAAGCACTTGTGCACAATGTGCAATGACTTGGAGATTGATAATATCATGCTTGTCAACGAACCGGCCGAAAAATTCTTGAATGAGCTTCCTGCAAGCATGAAATTTGATGTTGCTCTCACAAGTCCTCCTTATTACAACTTGGAACTATATTCAGGCGAGGATACTCAATCAACAAATAATTATCCCAACTACAAATCATGGATTGAAAAATTCTTGGAGCCGGTAATCAAAAATGTTTTGAATCGCGTAACTTACAGCTGTTGGAGTGTAAAGAATTTCAAGACGGATAAGAAGTATGATTTGTTGGCAGATGTTACACGAATTCACGAGGAGAATGGTTGGAAGATGATGGATGTTAAATTTACCATGTCAAATAGCAAACGACCTGGTGCATCTGGATCTTCAGAAACAAATGAAGCCTCTGGTCCAAAGAAGACGGAGGAAGTAACATATGTGTTTATCAAGGCGTAAAAAAATAAAAACAAAATAGATCAAATAATATAAATTTTCATTAAAAGTTATATTATTTTTTAATTCAAACCATCATAAAATTCTCTGACTTTTTTATTGATTAGAACCTTGGATGCATCAAAAGAAGTCAAATATAATCCGTCCAAACTTTTAACTCGCGAAAGAGCCACGTAGGTTTGTCCACATTCAAAAACCCCACTACCAACATCTATTTCTGCTGCATCCATCGTCGCTCCTTGTGATTTGTGAATAGTAATCGCCCAGGCTAATATAAGAGGAATCTGAGAAACTCCAATCCCTGGAATATTTTCACTTTCCCACAAATGATAGTTCATTGTCATTTCATGTCCATTTCTATACTTAACAACCGGCAATCCTTGCTCGGTAAATTTAGTAACAATCCCTTGACTGCCATTGCAAATCATTTCTCCAGTTGGCATTTCTATATTTACTACGCACATTACTTGAGCACCAACTTTTAATTTTATAATATCATTGCAAAGAATGCTATTATGAATGTTCAACAATTCAACATCTATTTGTTCTGGTGTCATTTTTGGCAAAGGAATTTTATCTTTTCCAACAGATGGAATAGTTTTTGAATATTTCAACTTAAACTCGCATTCAGGGACATCCAACTCTGCCATTTTTCTTTCATTTATTGCATCAACCCTGAATCTAATAGGAAACAGTTTTGTGGGTTGAATTAGCGATCCTTCTTCAATTTGCCTTCCAACAAGGCTCATCAAGAGGTCATTACTACTCTTTTTCAATCTACCTTCACGGATCTGATTTAATATCTTTGTATATACTTCATCCGTCTGTCTAAATATTTTTGCAAGCTTTACAACATTTTCATTTGAAAACGTTTCCTTCCAAAGTGGACTTTCAAAACAATAACGCGTTGTTTCCGGATCTTCTTTATTTCCAACAGGAGGAAGCTGATAAAAGTCTCCCAAAAAGATTATTTGTATTCCTCCAAATGGTCTTCCATTCTGGCGCGTCGCCTTTCCAATAGCATCCAACATCTCAAATATTTTTTGAGACATCATGCTAACTTCATCTATAACCAATATGTCAACGCTCTTCCACGATTTTACTTTATATTTATTAAGTGTTACCCTTTTAACATGCATTCCAATTGTTCCATTTCCCAGACCAATTCCTGACCATGAATGTATGGTTTTTGCTTTGCAACCAATCAAAACAGCTGCGCACCCAGTAAGCGCGCAGATTTGAATATTTAAGTTTTTGCGTTTTGCGTCCAAATGAAGTTGTTTTATAAGGGTTGACTTACCAGTTCCACCTGGTCCTGTAATAAATATATTCTTTCGTTGAACATATTTATCAAATGCAATTTGTTGTTCTTCTGACAAATTCATTAATAGAGATTATCTTTTCTTTTATTTATGTTATTTTCTTTCAATTTTTATTTTATTATACAGCGTAAATAAAAAACTTGGCAGCATCAACAACCTTCCTAAAAGCAGAAACCTTTTGGGGGATGCTGTAAGCATCAAATTCTTCCTCCTCCTCCTCCTCTTCGTAATTGCTGCTATCATCGTCATCCTCCTCCTCCTCATCTACATAATCACTGTCATTGGGGTCATCGCAATCCTCTAGCGACTCGTCGTCCGAAACAACAGAATTCTTCTCACACGCCTTCTTATACTCATTCTCATCATAATCGCTGTCGCTGTCGTGATCATCCTCCTCATACTCACTCTCACAATCCTCCTCATAATCATACGCGGCCTTGCTCTGGGCCATTTCCTTGGGAGCCTTCCATCCCTTGACGTCATTCCAAGACGCATTAATCAAAAATTCTTGAGCCAGCTTATGCAAGATAGCATACTCAGTTCGTGCATGAAGTTGCGCAATATTTGAAATGGGAAGTTGCTTCATTTCATATTCACTATATAGGCGATTGGTCTCGCTCATTGACCAAGGAAGTCTGTGTCTACTGGCAGTCATTGTCATTGTATACATTATCATCATGCATTCCCTTTAATACAATTTTATAAATATTTTATTGGACCACTTAAGCCGCCACTGGTCTATTGGTAACAAATATTGCAAACTTGGATGCAAGCCATGTTCCAAGAACAACCCACATTGACGCAATATTATTTGCGCCATTTATAATACACCATCTAAATGTGTAACAATGTGGCGTTGCGGCCATTAGAGGCGACATAATAAACCCCATGAAGGTTAGTGGAACGCAATAATAAACATATAGTTGAGCCGCAACATAATGGATGACAACCCACAACAAATATAATCCTGCAGCGGCATTAATAAATTCCAAATATGGGCGAATCTTGTTGATTAAACTGACCGAATTGTCCATTCTCGCGCGTTTCATTGATGCGACCATTTTCGCTAACAAAGTATTTTCAATTTTTTTGGATAATCAAAAATAATCATCTGCGCAACATCCCTTCAAATATAAATTGATTATTGGATGCATCATATACGAGAGAATTAAACGAAGTGTCAAAAACAAAATTTCTTGCAGTTCCAGATGAGTTAGATGTTGGGTTTAAAATTTGACCCAGTATATTTTCAGTTAAACTTGATAATGTATTTTGAATATCTGAACTTGTGAACGTTGTGCGATTAATATTATTAGTGCGGTTTGGAAAACTATTTCTCTCTTGAGTTGGTTCATCAATGTCAGTTTTACTTTCTTCTAATGGACCCTCGTCCTTTGTTTCTTCTCCTGGAGCTTGTTCAATAATTGGTTCAGAACTTGTTTGTGCGTTTGCATTATAGTCTCGTATATCATATCTGCAAACAGGACATCCAACGTTTGTTTGAAGCCACGAATCAATTCCACTTGGCGAAAAAATATGACCGCATGGTATTATTTGAGTTACGCTACTATTATTTTCAAATCTATCCAACGTAACAGGACACGAATTATTAATTGGATTTTCTATTTCAGAAAAACTTAAAATTCTTGTGGAAGCTTCAATCTGTTGTCTAGTTGGCGCAACTGGAATGCGATCGTAAAAGGATCTCAAAAGATTGCTAAAAAAAGCATCATCATTTTCTCTCGCATTTATAGGAATTCCAGGAACGCGTCCTCGCCAGTCGGCGTATGGAACGTCGGCCGGACCTACATATGGAATGTTTCCATAATACATATATCTTCTATTTGTGGGATCAAACTGATTTCGGCGGCCCAGCCAAGGAGTTTGTCTAGCATTCTGATTGTTTTGTCTAGGAGTATTTGAATTATGTCTTGAATTATGTCTTGAATTGTGTGTTGAATTGTGTGTTGAATTATTGCGCGGTTGATACAAACCAATAATCTGATTTATATTTCCTCTAATTTCATTTTGCAACTCTTGTAAAGAATCCATTTGACGAATAGTATTGTTATAAAAATCTATATATAACTCTAAAAGCAATCGTTGATCATATGATAGTGAAAAATTTTGGGTATTTCTATTTTGAGACATAATATATATTGTTATAAAAATATGTTTAAATATAAATTATCAATATAAGTAAGACGAAAATAATGAGCTTTGATAATTACAAAGGTAACGGATTAACTGGGTTGGCCAATTTGGGCAACACCTGTTTTGTCAACTCTTGCGTTCAAGTTTTATCACACACATATGAATTAAATGATTTTTTAAATAAGGGTGGATACAAGAAAAAACTCAAGAACAAATATGAATCTGTATTGTTAATTGAATGGGATAATTTGCGAACATTGATGTGGAGCGAAAATTGTATTATATCTCCAGGAAAATTTATTAAAACTGTTCAAAAAATTGCACACGTTAAAAAAATGGACTTGTTTACTGGGTTTGCTCAAAATGACTTGCCAGAATTTTTGCTATTTTTAATAGACTGCTTTCATTCTAGTTTGTCTCGCGAAGTAAATATGAGCATAAACGGCGACATTACAAATGAAACTGATAAGATGGCAGTTCAATGCTTTGAGATGACTAAAAAGATGTTTGCGAAAGAATATTCAGAAATATGGAATTTATTTTATGGAATCCACGTGTCGCAAATTATTTCTTTGGAAACAGGAGAAGTTTTAAGCACGTCACCTGAACCATATTTTATGATTAATTTATCCTTGCCGAGCGACAATAAGAGCCCAAGCTTAAAAGATTGCTTTGATTTGTATGTTAATGGAGAAACACTAGACGGAGAAAATGCGTGGTTTAATGAAACAACAAACCAAAAGCAAAATGTGCAAAAAAAAATTGTTTATTGGAGCATGCCATCAATTATGGTTATTGATATTAAACGTTTTAATCATAGAAGTCAAAAAAATCAGATTATGGTAACGTTTCCGTTGGAAGATTTTGATGTATCCAGCTATGTTGTCGGATATAAAAAGGAATCGTATATTTACGATCTTTACGGAATATGCAATCACAGCGGAAGTTCTTATGGTGGACATTATACTGCTTTTATTAAAAACGCAAATGGAAAATGGTATCATTTTAATGACACAAATGTTACAGAAATAACAAATTTACAAGAATTAATAACGCCAAAAGCATATTGCCTATTTTACAGAAAAAAAACAATTCAATAATATATATATGGAGGCCAACACAAGTTCAACAATAGAACCAGAAAGTATGTATGGTTATATTAACAATTTATTAATGAACCCAACAGCTTTAATAATACTCGTCATAATTGTATTGATATATATAATTCTTTTTGTTTCTTTAGGAGATTCTTCAAACACGACTAATTCCAATTCAAGTGTAGGAACAAACGGATTAGATAAAACGTCTGGAATAATTATTGCAGTTATCGCAGGAATATTCGTAATATTGTTATTATTCAATGTATTGAAATACTTCTTTAGCATTGATATTATGGCATCTGTCAAAAATTTATTTAACCCAACAAACCCCCAATTAGAAATTACAGTAAATCAAAATACTGCCAAAGCCGCTGACGACGGTTCATCAAAAAAATCCTCAGAACTCTTAACTAGACAACAAGTTTTCAATATTCCTGGAAATTATTACGGTTATGAAGATGCAAAAACTTTATGTCAAGCATATGGTTCGCGTTTAGCAACATATGATGAAGTAGAGGACTCTTATAATAAAGGCGGTGAATGGTGCAATTATGGATGGTCTGAAGGTCAAATGGCATTGTTCCCCACACAAAAAACAACATTTGACAACTTGCAAAATATTCCAGGACATGAACACGATTGTGGAAGACCAGGAGTTAATGGCGGTTACATGGCAAATCCCCACATTCAATATGGTGTGAATTGCTTTGGATACAAACCAAAGATTACAACTGAAGAGGAAGAAATGATGCAAAACACAACACCTTACCCAAAAACTGAAAAAGACATTTTGTTTGAAAAGCGTGTAGATTTCTGGAAAACTAAATTAAATGATATATTAGTTTCGCCATTTAACTACAATAGTTGGAGCCGATTTTAAATTTATCTTACACCTTTTTACATTTCAAACGCCGATTAATCATGAAACTCAATAATATAGGGTTCAGTGCCTTCAACAATTTCAGGTTCATCTTCCATGTGTTCTAATACAATTTTATTAAAATTTTCCTGACAATTTAGAATCTTGATTTCACACCAAAAACCAGTTGTCAACTTCTCAAGCATATCTGTAAACTCGCTAACTTTTAAGAATTTTCTTGTAAAAACAGACGCGTTTTCTATTTTGTGCCCAATAATACATTGTCCCTTATCCGTATAAAATAGTCTCATTTCCACGTTTTTTCCTTGGAAGAAGTTATTCATATATTCTAGAAAATGGCAGTCCATGTATCTATTTTCTCTCAACTTATATTTTTGCATTATGTCACATTTTGCTTGTTCAAAATCTAAACTGAATAGGCGAAACGCCTCTTGGCATGTAACAGGAAATCCAAAATAGATCGGCATGTTTGGTTTTTTAATTGATTATTTTTTACAAAAAGTAATCAATTTTTTTTAAAAATAATAATAAATTTATACAGTTAACTTTTGCTTTTTTGTTTTTTTATTTGCAGCAATGTTAGTTCGTCTAGTTTTTCTAGGTTTTTTGGCACCTCCTTCTACCTCAACCATTTTCAATAACTTTTCATGAACGTCGTCACTTATAATTGCGTCATCATTTTGAATTCTAGATTGGTCTTCTCCACCAAACTGTTTTCTAGTAAAAGAAAAAAGACCAGCCGGAACAGCTAAATCTTTGAACAAATCGGCGACGTTTCCCCCTCCGCGTTGAGCTCCAGAATTTCTAGTATGTAGAGCAGGTTCTCCTTTCTGCAATAAAATTGAATCAACAGTAAACCCTGCGCTATGAATTTTTCCGTCTGACTTGTTAAAAACTAATTCGTGATCTTGCATAATATGTTCTGCGGCCATATACATTATAGGTATATAAATTAATTGTTAGAAATCCGCTTTATTTCAGGGACCACCTTAACCTCTCTTTTTTCTTTTAAATATTCAACTATCTGCTTTACTTGCGTTTGATTTTTAATGACTTCTCCTAAAGATTTTTCAACGTATTTAAATGTTAATGGTGACGAGACTTTTGTATTAACAAATCGCAATTTTCCATCGCTAATTTGCACAGTTGCATTTCTTAAATTATTTTGTTCAACATGACTTGTAATATTTTCACTCAATTTGCTTTTTTTCTCTCGCAACTCGTGAATCTTATCATTCAAAAGTTTAATTTGGTTGTCAATTGACACCCAGTGTTGTATATTCTGTTCAAAGCTCATTTTGTAATTATTATATATTGAACCTATAAAAAATTAGTAATAATCCATTATATTTAATAACAAAATATAGAAATGTATAGTATCAACAACAATAATGTTTCGCTAACACGCAAAAAAAATCAACCAATTCCCTTAAATGACCCAAGAAGAAAAATGGTTGGGAAAACCATTTTATTTACAAATGCAAGAGATGAAAAAAATATTAAAGAATGGGTTGCACATCATCTAATTTTAGGGTTTGATTTAATTTATATTTTTGATCATAAATCTATAACTCCTATATCGCATGAACTAAGAAACTTTAAGAAAGGTGTTATTGTTGAACGATGTGAAATGGACGGTCCAATAAAAATGCCGTTAATGTTGAGGGCCGCTAAAATTGCAACAACCTCCGGCGCCGATTGGATGCTTTATTTAGACGCCGACGAATTTTTAGTTTTAAATGCATTTCAACGTGTGAAACAAATGTTAAAATATTACTTATTGGCAGATTCTGTTGCAATTAACTGGTTAATGTTTGGAACAAATAATCATAGGAAAGAACCTGAAGATGGTCTAATTTTAGAGAATTATACAAAATCTGATCCTCTTATTGATAAACATGTTAAAACATTTGTTAGACCGTCTCAGGTAGTTGATGCTATTACACCTCATTATTTTGTCATTGTAAACCCTACCAATATGTTGTCCCTAAACGGCAAATCTATGACTAATTCACAGTCATTCAATGAATGGCCCATTGAATATAACAAATGCGCCGCATTTATAGCTCACTATGTTTATCAATCTGAGGAGTCTTATATTAATCGTAAAATAAATTTGCCGAGAGATGACAATAGTTTATACAGAAAAATAGAAGATAATATACACGCAAAGCATAATTCAACTGAAAATGAGATGGTTAAAAGTAAATACGCAAACGGAGTTAAATGGTTATTAGATAAAGTAAAGAACAACTAAAATTTGCATATTGGAAGTGGTTTGAAGAGAGAAAAATAATAATTTCAAAAATTAAAAAATTATTATTTTTGCATTGGTATTAAATTATGCTTTACGTTTATTTGCGGTGCTTGCGAGTCTTGCCGCCGGTCTTGAGACCTCTGCGCTTGGAGAAACGGTTTTGAAGCGCCCATAAGCCAAAAGGCACTAAAGCAGTGCTGAGAACTTGGCCCCAGTATCCACCCTTCTTGGTGCGTCTCTTGCCACCGTTCATGTTGCCGCTTTGGGGCAAAGAAGCAGGGATGGTGGTGTTTTGGCCTTGAAGACCAACAATCTCGTTGCCGTTGGGCAAGTTGGCACCCCTAAACACATTGGCGTTTTGCTGGTCGCCAGTGCCCACTGCGGCCGCGACAAAACCAGCGGCGTCAGAATATTGACTAGGGGAAGGAGCAGATTGACCACCACGTCTCTTGCGTCTTCTGCCACCAGCTAAAGCCATGGAGCGAGATGCGGCTCTGGAAGCTCTCATTGACCCCTTGGTCATTCTGCGGCTTCTTCTTCCACGTCCACCCATTTGGCTGGAAGGTGTTGTTAAAGGATTCGCCATTGAACTTGTGCTATTCGTTGTGCTCATTATAATAATTAATGAGAAAATATTAAAAATTTTTTGTTATTAAACTTTTATTACGCAAAACCAAAATTAATAGAATTAATATTGCTAAAATCATGATAAAAATTAAGAAAACAAGAAAAAGCGTTATGTAAATATAAGGGTTAATTATATTAAACATCAATTCAATTACTGGGCTACAAAATGATTTTAATTCTCCCTTGATGTCATCCCTTTTAAGTATATCTAAACATTGTTGAATAAGCGAATCCTTCATTATTATCTACTAAATATATTATTTCTTAATTTTTTGCGTGTTAATGAAGTTTAAATTTTCTGAAGAAAAAATAATGGACAACATATTTTTAGCGAATGACCAGTTTGATTTTTCCCAATTGTCTTTAGCACATCCGACCGGAATTCAAGGAGGCGCATATTTTACAAAAATACAAATGCATAACAAACCATTATATATTGAAACACCTAAATCATTAACGCGTCAAGGGTTTGTTAAAAATGGTAAAAAAATTTATTGCGATTTAATGTTTGACAACAATGATGAACAATTAATACACTGGTTAGAAAGTCTTGAAACAAAATGTCAGGAACTCATTTACAAAAAAGCTGACACGTGGTTTGAAAATAAGTTGGAATTAAATGACATTGAATCAGCATTTGCATCTCCAATGCGAATTTACAAATCCGGAAAATACTATTTAGTAAGAGTGAATGTTAAGGTGAATTATAGCACAAATGTGCCTCTTGTTAAAATATACAACGAAAATGAAACTCCTGTTACGATAGAAGACGTCACTCCAGAAAATAGCATTATATCTATTATTGAAGTTCAAGGCATAAAGTTTACGAGTAGAAATTTTCAAATTGAACTTGAATTGAAACAGTCTATGGTGTTAAATTCAGAAAAAATATTTGAAAGTTGTCTCATTAGGAGCGCGACAAAACAACCCAAACCAATAGATGACAAAAAACAATTGGAACAGAGCGCCGCAAATTTAGAAGAATACAAAAATGACAACGATGTATTTGATTTAGAGAATGTTGAACTTCTTGGACCAGACGGTGCAGAATCCTCGGACCTTGAAAATGAAACAGTTGAAGATTTAAGTGAAAAAATAAACGGAATGAATGTCTTTAGTAATAACGCGGACAAAGAGGGAGAAAAAGAGAACAAAAATGAAATTAAGATAGACACTGCGATAGAAACATTAAGTGATATTGAAGAGTTGGTGGATACATCAAATGATTTAACCGAAGTAAATTTGACAACTTCTGCTTCTGATTTAGAAACAATTACACTTAAAAAGCCAAATCAAGTGTATTATGAAATTTATAAAGCGGCAAGAAATAAGGCAAAAGAGGCAAAAAAACAGGCGATCCTTGCCTTTTTAGAAGCCAAGAATATTAAGAAAACTTATATGTTGGAAGATTTAGATGATAGCGAAGATAGTGAAGATAGTGATATGGATTTTGACGATTTATCAGAAGTTTCTGAAAATGATTTAGAAAAAGAAGAGTAGTTTTATTTCAAAGATATCCAAATGTTTAGAGGAATAATAAAACAATTAAACTGTATTCAAAAAAATATTTTATAGCCTAATTTTATATAATGAGCAGCACCTTAAAAAAGCTATGGTCGGATTATGGTATTGGCGCACTTGTCGTCTTATTGATAGTTGCATACGGCGTTAGTGTCTTTGCGAAATATTTAACATCAAAGGGGATGTATGGGTCAGAGTCAATGTCCTCCACCCCCAACTCTGCATACAAGGGAACTGGAACTGGAACTGGTGCCCCCAGAGGTTCTTCTGGCCCTCAACCCTCTGAAGCTTTAGGCCAAAACGAGGTCTTTGCCTCAGTGAACGGCATCGCCACACCTAACGTCGGCGTTCCCACTTCATGCTCAAAGCCCAACATCCAGAACCCTTCTGATTTGTTACCCAAGGACTCCAACAGCCAATGGGCTCAATTGAATCCCTCTGGAAAGGGTGAGCTTGCCAACATCAACTTGTTAAAGGCTGGCTACCACATTGGTATTGATACCATCGGCCAAACCTTGAGAAACGCCAACTTGCAAATCCGCTCTGAGCCCCCTAACCCTCAGCTTTACGTGGGCCCCTGGAATCTTTCAACCATTGAGCCTGATTTCATGAGACCTCCTCTTGAGTTGGGTGCCGGCACTCAATAAGCGTAATCAGTAACAAATTTTTTAGATTCTCAAAATATTTTTGTTTCAATGACAAATTAATAATAATATAAGATGTTCCAAAATGCGAACATCTTATAAGATCATACACTTCTTTTATCTTTATAATTTATAATACTAGGATAATATATGACAAACAGTTTATGGAAAGGCGATTTTTTTACATACGTTGTTATTGGATTTATTATTGTAATGTGCATTAAAATATACACAGAATCTGAATTATACAGCTTGAAATGCGTAATATCAACAGTAGACGGAAACAAGTATTGTGTGAGAGATAGACAAAATGTAAACAAAGCCGCTGATTTATTGGCGACTGTTACAAATAAATGCAAAGAACTTGTTAAATATGTTGGTGAAAAATATCCTGATGATCCTGATGTTGAACGACTGGTAAAGAATTTTAACCCTCAAAAAATCAGCGAAACGCTTCCAAACAGTGAATTAACTGCTTACAGTGAAAACAAAGGAGAGAAAATTGCTTTTTGTTTGAGCAAGACCAAAGAAAGCACCACTCTTATAGATATTAACACATTAACCTTTGTTTCTATACACGAACTATCGCATGTTATGACAAAATCTGTTGGTCATAAACAAGATTTTTGGAAAAACTTCAAGTTCTTATTGGAAAACGCAAAAGCCGCCAATATTTATGTGCCAGTTGATTATAAAAAGAAACCTCAAAATTATTGTGGTATGACTATTACCGATAGTCCTTATTATGATTTGTAATTATATATTTTTAATACCACAATATATATAATTAATGGCTGAAGAAGAATATAATGGAACATGCCCTTCAAACGTAAATTTTAGTGAACATTTTGTAACTCTAATAAAAAAAAATAACTGTGAAAATATACAACTGTTTTTAGCTAATTTAGAAAGAAATTTGTTTTCAAATAACTTATTTAGAATGGACGGGTCGCCTACAAATGCATTAATTTACGCGATGGATAGTGGGTTTTATAATTCGGTTTTATGTTTGATTAATACTGGAAATGCAAATATAAATCGGAAAAACAGAGATGGATACACTCCATTAATGATGGTATGTGGACAAGACGAAGAAAAAAGTTTTGAAGTTGCGCAAGCATTAATAAATCATGGTTGTAACCTGGCCGAAGTTAATAATGACGGTAGAACTGCGCTTATTCGTTGCTGCAGATATCGCACTACACCTTCTTTAAGAATTGGTATTGTTTTATTAGATGATGTAAACCATGGAGATTATCAGTTTATCTTAGACAATGACAGATTAAGTGGTCTTGACTATTTATTGACATTTGATGAAGACGATACATTCAATTTACCCGCGGAAGAGTATTGTCAAATTCCAGAATATGTTGAATTTGTTGTTAGGTATTTAAAACTTTATTTTGATAAAGTTGACAAAGCAGACCAGGTTTATGAAAGAAATATAGAAAAAATATGCAGAACGAAGATATTGTATGATACTTTTGGACCAGCATTAAGAAGAGCTAAAACTGGAATTAATTTATATGATGTTTGTAAACCACTTAAAGACGCAGGAGTTTCTGTTCCCGCAATGGGAGTTCTTGTTCCTGGATTGCAACCACCAGAAGAGCTAGAAGAAGCGTCAGAGATTTCTCTAGCACTAGCACTTCCAGAGGAAGGTGTTAGTCCTGGTGGAAGATGGGTATCTAGAGAACAAGCGCGACAATATGTAAGACTATATCCTCCTGGAAAAGGTCCCAATGATGGTCCTGGGGGTGGTCCAGCGGGTGGAAAAAAACGCAACACAATAAAAAAGAATAAAAAATCCAAACTCAATAAAAAAACAAGACGACAGAGACGCTAACAATAATATAATTAAAACATTTAATTAAGTATTTTAATTATAAAGCGAAACTATTCTCTCAAAAAAATGCAATAATGGGAAAATTATATAAAATAATACCAAGAGTATA